>JACCDW011413274.1_pt1 | contig 15823 bp, 17 predicted proteins | sample 7449781 | NCBI WGS metagenome assembly JACCDW01 (sample SAMN15323449, study PRJNA562643) | freshwater metagenome | isolation source: river surface water | place: USA:Blue River Watershed | collected 2017-08-18
AGAAGAATTAGTATTTGATTCAAGTTTTTCTAAATTTTTATTTTCTTTATTTCGATTTTTAAAAGTTGAAAATATAAATTTTCTAAAAGAAAATCTTTTACTTTCTTCTTTTTCTTCTTCATTTTCAATATTTTTATTTAAATAAATATCTTGTTTATTATTATCATTATTATTATCATTATAATTTATATCACTTTTACTTTCACTATCAGAATCAAAAGTATCATCAGATAAAGAACTAATATCATCTAAATCAAAATCGTGTTTTAAAAAATCATTATCATTTTGAGAAAGATCATTTACATTATTTAATTCGTTTTTATAAATAAAATTATTTTTTAAATCAATAAAAAATTCATTATTTAATAATAATTCAAAACAAAAATTATAATAATTGTCAAAAAATAAATGATCTATGTTTTCTTGTTTTAAAAAATCTAACTTCATCTCTTAAAATAGATAAAAAAAAACATTTAAATTTTTAATCTAATTAATAATTTAAATAATTAAATTTATTTAATATTTTTTATTTTATAAAAAATATATTATGAAAAAATAGATAAAAATATAAAATGGATTTTGATTTAAACAAATTTATTAATAAATATTCGAATAAAAATTTTATTGTATTATATATTATTATTTTTTTAATTTTATTTATTTTATTTACATTTATTAAATTCTTTTCACAATTACCAATTTTATTAATTGTTGCTTTTGTTATTAGTTCAATTTTGTATGATAAAGTAAAAAAGAATGAATAATTTTATTTAGATAAATCTGATTTCATTTGGTCAAGAATTTTAAAAATTTCCTTTTTTGTTTCTTCAAATAATTCAATAATATTTTCAAGAGTATTGTTATTCACTAATTTTATTTTAATTAATAACTCTTTACGAAGTGGATGTCTTATAACATAACCACTATAATCAACATTTTCATTTAATCCAAAATATAATGTGATTAAATTTCCTAAAGTATCTGTTTCATCTTTCACTGTGATTTCATGAATATTATCATAAACATTATCTAAATGTACTTCAATTCTTTCATTACGTGTTTTTAAATCATAAATAAATTTTTCAATTCTTGTTTTTAATGCATCAATACCCTTGATAACAATATCTGTTTGTTCAAATTGTCCAATTGTTTCTACATTCATATTATATAATACAGGTTGATTGTATTTATTTCTTTGAAAACTTCTTTCATTAAAATAAGCATTTTTCTCTTCTTCACTCATATCTTTTGTATCAATTTTATATCTTTCTTCATCAAAAACAAATGTATGAACACACGTACAAACTGGACAATGTGCCGATGTTCCACCATTAGCTACACTTTTTTTAATTAATTTACAATCAAAATAAATATCCTGACTATATTTTAAATTTGCCAATAATACACCTGGATATGAAAAAAATTTATCATTATCAATTACTTGACCTGATTCTTTATCTGTGACAATAAAATCTCTCGCATATACACCAATAATTTCTTCTTCTTCATTTTTCTTTTTACATTCAATATTAATTGATTCATAATTAATATCTTTAAGGTCATTACGAATAGGAATTAAACTTAAACGTTGTGCAATAAATTCATTATTTAAAACACTTGTATTTTCATAAAAATTAACCTGACGCATATCAATACACCAAGTTTCAATATCTGATAAAATTGTACGACGAATACCATTTACAAGAGCTGTAAATATTTTATCATCTTTATTTTTAATATCAAATGATATAAAATTATCTTTTTTCTGAATATTGCTTAAATATGACATATTTGTTTTAATACTACTATATTTTTATTATTTTTTTTTTAAATCAAAATAAAAATCAATTTTTTTTTCATTTAACTAAGAAAAAAAAGAATTATTTTAATTTTTATAGGATTTTAATTAAAAATTAATAGAAAAAGAATTAAAAAAAATGTTTAAATATTTAAATAATTGATATATTTATTTTTATATAAGGAATTTTTCTAGACTTTTCTTTTTAAAAAGAAAAACGATATGCGTAAATTTTATTTATCATTTATATTTTAAATAAATAATATAATAAAAAATGAGTAAAAATGACTATATACTTTTTTATTCCAATAAATGCAATCATTCAAAAGAATTATTAGTTTTATTAGCTAAAGATCCTGAATTAAATAAACAATTTATTAAAGTTAATATTGATGTTAGAGGAGTCAAAATTCCTCCTTATGTTAAAAGTGTTCCTTCTGCAATCATTCCTGTTAATGGAAATCCTTCTTTATTAGTTGGTGTTAATATTTTTAAATGGTATGATGAAAATCATAAAAGAAATGTTGTATCAAATTCTATTATGGATTATGATCCTTTAGGAATGGCAGGATATTCTGATAATTTTTCATTTTTAGATGGCAAGAGTGAACCTCTTAAAAAAGCATTTAGTTTTGTAGATGAAAATTGGACAATTAATACTCCTGATGCAAGTTCTTATATAGATGATCGTGGTAGAGGTGATGATGGTAGAGGAGGTGGTGGTGGTAGAGAATCACATAAAAAAACACAATTAGATATGGAATATGAACAAAGAATGAATCAAAGAAAATTAGATGTTCCAATGGGTCCTCCTAGAATATAAAAAATGAATAAATAAATTAAATTTTTTTTATTAATATTTTTAAAAATGGATTTAAAAAAAAAAGAATAAAAAAAAATTAAGATAAAAAAAAGATGGATATTAAAAAGATTTTTTTAAAACAAATTGAGGATTTTACGGAGGAGATGATTAATGTATTTCCAGAAGTAAAATCTTTACAAGTTTTTAAAACTCAATATGAAATTTTTAAGAGTATGAATTCTACTTTAATTATTGAAAATTTTATTAAATATGTACTACCTCATAAAAAACAAATATTAAATGAAGATGATGCTTTTTTTCTGAATGGAGGTGGTCAGGAAAATGTTAAAGGAGAATTAATGAAATTTGCAAATGTCATGGCTGATATTTGGGTTAATAAAATGTCAGATGAAAATAAAGCAATTGCATGGAAATATTTTAAAGTTTTTGTTATTTTATCAGAAAAATACCAGAATGAAAAACAAAAGATGGAAAATAATTAAAATTCAAAATAACTTTTTTTATAATTTATTTTATATAAAATGATATATAAAAATTTAATAAAAATATTTTTAATTATATTTTTTTAAATTAATTTTTTTTCAAAAAGATCCCAAATATCAAATTTGTTATTTTTAGGCCAATAGAAATGCCCTTGATGAGGGTGTCCAAAACCTCCCTTGGGATGTCCCCCGATTTTTGCTAATTTTTTAGCAAGGTCTCCTAAATTTAAAGTTGAATTTGTTCGATGATTATCGGCCATAGTCACACTATAACCATTGCTACTAAATTCATATCCAAATATTACTGCGAAATCAATAGGTGTTCCTTTCTTTTCGAAATTAGTATTTATTTGTCGCAAAACTTTCTTGTTCAAAGCGGGACTATTATAATTGAGACAAGCTATTTTAAATCCTTGGAAATTCATTGGTTTAGCATTAATTGCAATTTGTTCTTTAAGACTTTCTTCAACTTCATCCATATAATGTCCCATAATGACTAAAGAACTTAAATTTTCTAATTCACATAATCTCCATAATTCAGACATTAATAATTTTGGATCTTTCATAACTCTTTTATTATGTGTATATTTATGTCCTATAGTGACAGCAACTAAATTCATGTAATTTGTGTATTTACCTAAACCTAATTTACTATCTGATATATCAATAATTTTAATTAATTTAGGTACTTTTTCTTTGGGATAAAAGAATTTAAATACATTTGCACATGCAGCATGATTTGTTCCAATAAATATTTTATTGGTTTGTTGCATATTTTCAGCAGCATGATCATCTATAATATAAAGAGCTTTACATATTTTTTCTAATTCTCTTAAATATTCTAGTGAAAAACTAAGATCTAGAATTAATATTGTTTTATCCTTATATCTTGCTTGTTCCATTGGATTTAAAAATTTTACAAGATTTTTAGGTTTTTCAGGAACTAATTGAATTTTATTTAATTTATTAATATTATTTTTAAATAATTCACTATAATAATGATAAGCTACTGCAGCTGAAAACATGCCATCATTATTTTCATTGTGATATACAATAGTATCAATTGATTCAATATCACTCTTAGTCATATTACCTCTAAATTTAAGTATTTCACCAAAAGAATCATCATATTCTTCATTTAATTTTTTCTTTTCATTTGCATTTAAAGATGAACTCATCAAATCTTTTCCTTTTAAACATTTTTCTAAAATTTTGTCAAAATCAATTTTACCTGATTCTTTATGAATATTTGATAAATTTACATTTTCATCATTTTCATCTTCAGTTTCATATTCAGTATCACTTCCTGATTTTTCTTTTTTATTTTCTTTTTTATTTATATTATTTCCTTTGTTTTTATTTTCTTTTTTATTATTTAAATTTTGTGCCTTGTTTTCTTCTACTTTATCTTTTTTTATAGTTTTTGTTTTTTTGGCTTTTATAGAAGTTTTTGATTTTATTTTATTATTTAAAGTATTTTTAGAATTACTCGAATTAGTTAAAGGTTTTTTTGTTACCTTTGTTTTTTCATTTTTTGTTTTTATTTTTGTTTTTAATTCTTTCATCTTCTCTATTTTTACATTCGTTTTTTTACACAATCGATTTCTTTAAATTCAATTTAAAATAAATTATATAAAATATATAAGAAAATTTAATTTGCGTATATTCATTTTTTAAAATATCCTTCCCAATTAATAATTATATAAAAATGAGTTCTTCTGAAAGTATTATTGAAAACACTTCCAATGAAAATTCTTCTTCTACTCCTTTAACTTATCAGGAAGCAGTTAAAGAAGTGACACATAAATATCTTGATTTATGTTTAGCTATTCAAGAAAAATTTAAACATCATCATGATTTAGCTGGAGCTTTAGAAGCTGGTATTCGTAATTTTAAAGAGCGTGCTGGTTCAAATTTTGATCAAGTTATATACAATTTATGTGATAACTTTCTTTATTGTTTAGAAGAAATTCGTGATGGTAATGTTGATTTTTTCTTATATCAAGTTGATAAAATTAAAAAGAAGAGTGGAAAAGTAGAAAAGCAAAAAGTTAGTCGTCTTATTGGTAAAGCTCAAATGAAAATTATAATGCAAGAATCTAGTGAAGCTACTCGTCACCAAATTTTTGTTGGTCTTCTTGAATGTTTTAAACTTCTTACAACTCACAATGATGCAGGTGATTTAATCTTTTTTCCTGAAATGGTAGAATTTGTTAAAGAAAATCTTAATGATTCTAAGTTTTATAGTAAAATGTTAGTTTCAATCGATTATGCTGAATCAATTCTTGATGCAGATGCTCCAGCACTTAACTTTGATGAAGCAAATATTGATATGAGTGATTCATCAGATGAAGATGAAAAACTTAATAAAAAGAAAAATAAAAATTATAAAAAGAAACAATCGGGTGCTAATCCTATTGAAGAACAATTTATGAAAGGTCTTGAAAACACAAAAATTGCTCAATTAGCTAAATCTATCAGTGAAAAAATTAATCCCGATGAATTCCCAATGTTAAATGACCCAACTAAACTTCTTTCATCTCTATCTTCTCCTGAAGAGGGTGGTTTAGGTAATTTAATGAAATTTGTAATGTCAAATGTACAAGAGGCTATGCAACAAAATAATTTTGACGAAAATGAATTAATTAATGAAACTACTGGATTATTAGGAGGTTTACAAGGTATGACAGGTATCGACCCAATGAGTATGTTCCAAAATATGGCAGGTGCAATGAATGGAGGAGTTGATGCAAATGGACAACCACAAATGCCAGATATGAGTCAATTTGCTGGAATTTTTGAGAACTTAAATCAAACTTTAGGAGAAACTATGAAAAATATGGTAGATGAAAAAAATCAATCACAAGGAAATGGTGGTGGTGAAACCAAATCATCAAAAAAATCAAAAGGTAAAAAATAAATAAGAAATAATTAATTTTTTTAATAATTTTATTAAATGATATTTTAATAAATAAGAAGAAGAAGCAAATAAAAAAATAAAAATTTATATCTTATTATATTGTAGAATATATATAATTATAAATGGAGAATAGTAAATATGTTTTTGGTAATTTAAGAGAAAATACTACAAAAAGCATTGGTATTGATTCAGATCCTTTTTGGTTAAATGACTTTTCGATATTATTTAGAAAAGATAGAATTGCTCAATTTTTTCCTACTGCTGATATGACTTTAATTGAAAAATTAAATGCAATGACTCGTTTATCTATATTTTTAAGTATTTTATTATATTTATTTACTCGTAATTATCATTATTTTTTTATTATGATTGCTATAATGTTATTTACTGTATTTATTTATAAAACTCAAAAAGACAGTGTTGAATTATTCTTAAATTCTTTATCAGATTCGAATGTTAATGAATTAAATACCAAAGTTTATAATGATGAAAAAAAAGAAAAAATTGAACCAACTGTTAATAATCCTTTTATGAACATCAATCTTATCACAGATGATAAAACAATGCCATCTGCTCCTCGAATTTGGAATGACCCAGAAATGAAAGAAAAAGTTGAAGATAAATATCAATATAATTTATATCGTGATGTAAGTGATATTTATAATAAAAATAATGGTCAACTCAATTTCTATCAAATGCCTTCTACAACTATTCCAAATGAACAAACTGCTTTTGCCAAATGGTGTTATGCTACTGGACCTACCTGCAAAGAAGAAAGCAAATATTGTTCTGTTGGACAAATTGTTATTCCCGAATATCCTGCTATATCAACTACAAATCCTTATGAGGGAGTTGTTCAAAAATATTAAAATAATAATATTAAGAATGATTTAAAAAGAATAAACAATAATTATTTTTTAAAGAAAAAATATTCAAAATAAAAATCTTTAAAAACAATAGATAAGTAATAAAAAATGGATTCAAAAAATGGATTATTAAACATTAACAATCAATCTTCTTTATATTATGATCGTTGTATGAATGACTTCAAAAATTCTACTAACAACAAAATTTTTGAACACTCTTTCGATCCCACTTTTATTAAATCAAAACCCGAAACATCCAGAGACAAATATATAAGAAACACTAAAGTTTTAGGTACTCTTGAATCTAAAAATCCTGATAACAAAGGTAAATATATTAATGTTAATACAAGTCTTAGAAATGGTATTATGACTCATGACGGACATAGAAATCAATTAGATACTCGTCTTTTTCCTGGAGCACCCTTTTTAGCTCAAGGTCAATCTATCCTTAAAAATCCCGATTTAAGTTCTAAATTAATGCAAGCTCAACATACTAGAAGTAATAAATCTCAAGGTTCTATGGTTGATGTAAGTATTGATAATTTTGTTCCTTTATTACCTTGTATTAAAAATAATATTCAAAATCCCGACCATATTATACCAGAATATTGGGTAAGAGGTGGAATGAGTACCCGTTCAGTTATAAGAAATATTGATTATTTAAAAGCATGTGGAAATAAAAATAATTAAATTATAATTATATAAATTAGTTTTTTTTTATAAATTTTTTTATTGAAATCAATAAAAAGAATGTACTCTGAAGATAAGTTAAATAAAAATGAATTAATAGAAGAAATTGTAAAAAATAATAAAATTTATGGGATAAAATTTATTATACCAAAAGATGATGAAGAATATTATACTTTATATGAATTTGATTGTGAAGATTGGTGTATTAATGAATATACAAAAAATTTAAAAGAAAAGGTAAATGATTTTAATAAAAATAATCCGATACCTTTAGAAAATATAGAATATAAATTATTAATTTTATTAAAAGAAAATTTTGAATTTTATTGGAAAGAAATTTAACTTAAAAAAAATGAGTAAAAAGTATATAAAAAAAAATAACATTTAAAAAATAGTAAAAAAAATGGAATCCACTGATTTAAAAGATTTTTTAGAAAATCAAAACTTCTCTGATAATAATGATTCTAATTATTATCAAGAAGAAAATAATCAATCAAAATTAAGTGATAATGAAGAAAATGATTTAAAAGAATTAAATGATAACGATAATAATAACAATAATGATTCTGAAAGTGATGTTGATTTTACAATGAATCCTATTTTTAATAAATATAAAAAAAATGAAAAAACTGAAAATCAAGAAGAAGAAAAAGAAGAAGATAATAAACAAAATGAAATGGAAGGATATAAAGAACTTCCTTCTCCTAAATTTTCAAAACTTCCAGTTTTTACAGAACAACAAGAACAAATGAAACAAACTAAAGAATCATTTGAAAATCATACTCAAAATCAGCAACCCAAACAACAAAATTTAATTTTAGAAGAAAAAGGATATGTTAATTTAAAAAAGGTTTTTCAATCTGAATTAATTGATAGACTATGTTTTGAAGTAAATCAATTTTTACAAATGGAAGGTGTTTATTCTCATTTACAAAAAAGACAAGATGTTGCTCAACTTCGTTATTATGTTAATAATACTTATGGTTCTTTAACTAATTTTCAACAAATTCAACATTATTATGTACCTGTTATTGATAATAGAGGAACATATAATAGAATAACAGATGTTGGTGTTGTAGATATTTATAATGCTGATAAAGTTTTTCCTCAAATTCGCAATTATTTTGATCTAAATTTGATGAATATTATTTTACAAAAACTGACAAATATTGAATGGAAACTTACAAGAATTAATTTACAAATACATAGTAATGTTCAAAATCCTATGAGTTTTCATTTTGATGGTGGTAATGAAAAAAATATTAAATTTACAATTTATTTGAGTGATATACCAGATGAATATAGTGGTCCTCCTGTATTTATGGAAGGAACACATAAAAATAAAAAAAATATAAAACCTTCACAAGCTAAAATTATAACTGGTGAAAAGGGAGATGTATTAATATCATATCAAAATGGTTTTCACAGAAAATTAACTCAAAAGGTACAATGTACTAATATGTATTTAACATTTCATTTTACAACAAAATATGAAAAAGATCGTTATTTTCCATTAAATTTTTAATTTTTAAGAGAAGCATAAATAGTTAAAAAATGAATAGGAATAAAAATACGTAAATGATAAAAAGCAAGAGCATCTGAATATTCTGGATATTCACTTTGAATTTGTTTTAAATAAAAATCTCTTAATTTAGATTCTCTTTTTTGCCATTTAAATTCTTGAATAATAGAACCATTTTTCATTAATCGATTTAAAACTTCTTTATGTTTTGAATCTTCAAATAAATATTCAATATATTCATAAGGATCATCTCTTGTTTTACCATCTGCACAAATTCTTTTTTTTCTATAAATTTGTTGGAAAGAATTTTCATCTTCAAAATTTAATATCATTGTTTTAAAAGGAGTACATTCTCTTTTGGTTGCATACATTTTATCACCTTCTTGAATCATTTCTTTAATATTTTGAATAACAATTAAACGATGAGCATCTTCTTCTTCAGAAGTATTTTGTGATGTAGATACATTTTCTTTAATATCTTTATCAACTTTAGATAAAAAATCTAAAAATTGAGTTCTTTTTTCTTGATATGAATTTTTTAGAGTTGTTAATAATTTTTCATCAATAACAGGATTATTATTAATTATATTGCTTTGATTTAAATTAATAGGTTGATTATTCAAAGGAACAGAGTTAGGACGTATTAAAGGTTGATTTTTATTTTTATTTTTATTTTTGTTTTTTTGTTGTTGCATCGGATGCATTTTTATTATTCTTTAAAGAAATACAAAATATTTTTTTTACAAATTAATCTTATAAAAAATTATTAAAAAATAATTATATTAATACTATTAAAATTTAATGAAAGATATATAAGATTGAATATTTAAAATATTTAAATTAATAAATAAAAATATATTCAAAGTAGTAAAAAATAATATAGTAAAATTATATATATAAAATTTTTTTTTAAATTTTTCAGATAATTCATTTTTAATCTCTTGAATTAATTTATTTAATAATTCAGATTCCTTTAAATTATACTTTATAATAAAATAACTTTCATTTTTAATTTGTTCCATAAATTTTTTAATTTGTATTTTATTTTCGTTTTCACATAATTTTTTATAATCATTAAATAAATTATCAATAACTTTAATAACTTCTTTATCATTATAAAAACATAATTTTAAATTTTGTGTATAATTTCTATTTATTGTATTGATTTTATAATCTATTTTTTTATTCATTTCATTATTAAAATTTTCATGATAAAATAATTTATTAATTAAATTATTTTGATATAAATAATTATTTATTTTTAAATCAATTCTTTCATCTATTTTTTTATTAATTTGATAAATATTATAAAAATTAAATATATGATTTCGAATCATCTTTGATTTATTATCTTATTTTTTTTTTATTTTTTTTTCTTTAAATCATCAACTTAAAGAAATATATTACAAAAAAATATTTTTTTTTTATTATTTAATTATTAAATATTTAATTCCATTTACCAAAATTGCATTGTCCACCACCCATTTCATTTACACCAACAACAGGAGTTTGAGGATAATATTGCATTTGGCATGAAGCTTGATGTTTAAGAGGATAAGGACCAGCTTTAGCGGGACAAAATTTGGTTGAAGGGCATTGAGAATTTAATCTGGTTTGACCTCTAAGTTCAGATTCAAGGTCAACCATATTACCAGAGTATTGGGAAACACCATTTCCACCTACAACACCGAATTCAAAACGGCATTTACCTTTATTTTCATATTTACCTTGGTATAAAACATAATCTAAGGGTGAAGTACTTTGATATAATTTAGTTTGATAAGCACATCTGTCATAACTTAAACGATTTGAACTCATTTTACTTTCTATAATAATAGTTAAGAAATTAATTTAAGAAAATAAAAAATAAAAGATAAAAATAATAAAGATATTAAAAAAGTTTTTCTTAAATTCACACTTTATTTTTTAAAAATAAAGCAAAAAAAGATTTTCTTAAATGAAAATGATTTTTTTAAATAGTACTTAAAAAAATTATAAATAAAAAAAGATTTTCTTAAATCAATCTATTTAATTTAAGAGAATTATAAAACTACAAAATTGATTTTCATAATTGTTTTTCTATTAAAAAAACTTTTTATTTAAAATAAAATTATGAAAAATATTTTCTATATTAAAAGTATAAGAACAAAATAATAAAATGTCTTTTAATCGTTTAAAATATGATAATTGTGAAACTAAACAATATAATTCTCAATCCGTTGGACCTGGTAAATACCAAATGGATACTCCTATTCAATGCAACATTTGTTTAAATGACAATCCTTGGATTCAAAATCAAAAAATGGGTGTTTCTATGAATAGTCATGTTGATTGGCGTTTTTACAATGGTCCAATTGATGTTGAATCTGATTTATTTAATTTAAATCGTCCTTCTAACCGTTGTGTTGGTGACAAATATTCTCCTCGTTGTGATTCAAACAGTTGCTCAACTGGTGAACCTTGTGGTCAAGGTGTTTCTATTGGTTGCAAAGAAGGTGGATTGAGAAATGCTTGGAATCGTCCTGGTGATAATAATTTAGTAAATTTCCCTAGATGCCATTTCCCCGTTGATGATACTCGTTTAAATAACCCTGCTTCCAATCTTCGTGGTACTGGTTGGAATCGTTTTGATATTCTTATGTGGAATCCTCAAAATAATGTATTCTTCCCTGGTGAACAAAATGTTTGCACTCAAACTGTCGTAAAAGATAATCATCGTCCTCTTGTTGTTCAACCAAAAGTTAACAACATGAATCCTAATAGAGGTCCTTTACCTCCTGTTATGACTCAAAATGTTCCTGCTAATTATACTGCTCCTCTTTATCAATATGATGTATGCGGGTAAAGAACTTAGGTTCTTTACAAAACTCCTCGTTCTTTTTAAGAAAAAGAACCAAAAATAAAAAAATATTTATTTTATATTATTTTTAATTTATAAATTTAATTTAAATCAATTATATTTATAATTTCTTTTGAATTTTCTATAAAATAATCATAAGTCATTTTATTATTATTTTGATGCAAATATAACAATTCTTTTTGTTTTTCTGTATTTAAATTATTTTTTAATAATTCAAATTCTTTTTTACTGATTATACCAATACCTGTATCAATATTTAATATTCCATAATAATAATTTGGATTATTATATGCTAATTCTACTAAAGCAACATAGGTTTCACCACTCCATTCACCTATTGAATATTTTGGTAAACATTTTTCTTTATTAATTGGATAACAATCATGACAAATAATTATACCATTGTCGTTTAATAATGATGTTATTAGTTCAAAATCTCTTTTACTTTCATTATATTCATGAAAAGAATCTATACATATTAAATCAAATTTTTTATTTAAAGATTTTAGTGTTTTTTCTAATTCATTTGAATGTATTTTTGCTGTATAAAATTCTTTTTTTTTTATTTTTTTTTTATTTTTATTTATCATTTTATTTTTATGTCTAATTCTTTTTTTATTTCTAATTTTATTTTTTCTTTTTTGATTTTTTTTCATGTTATTTTTTTTTCTTTTTCCATATTTTCGTAATGTTCTTTTGTTATATCAGTATAATAATAGATTCTTGTTACATTTTTATTATCTAATAATATTTTATCTAACCATGGTCCTGTTGTTGATGTTCTAATAAATAAAATTTCTTTATATTGTTGTGTATTATTTAAATCATTTATTATTAAGGATATAATATCTCCAACTCCATAATTTTTTATTTTTTAATATTCTTCCATATTTTTATATTTAATATTTTTAAATATTATTTTTAAATTTAAAATTAAAAATTCAATTTTTTTTTTCTTTAAGTTTAATTTTATTTTAATTAATTATTTTATTTTTTTGTATTTTTAAAAATGGGTTTAAATGGGTTTAAAGAAAAATAAAAAAAAAAGAGTTAGTATTAATATATAAAATGTCAGAAGAGAATAATAAAGGAAATCAAGAGAAACAAGAAGGCAAGACCTTTTTTGAGAATTATATCATCAACGAAGAACTACCATTTATTGATAAGTTTGATGATGAAAGATTGAATTTAAAAAAAGAAATTTTGGATGGTATTTATGATCACGGTTTTGACCGTCCTTCACCTATTCAGCGTATTGGTATCAAACCAATTGCTGATGGTAAAGATTTAGTATTACAATCACATTCTGGTAGTGGTAAAACTGCTACTTTTGTGACAGGTATGTTACAAAGAATTGATTTTAACAATCCTAAAACACAAGCTGTTATTATTTCAAATACAAAGGAATTATCAGGTCAAATTTATGATGTTATGTTAAAACTAAGTAAATTTTGTAATATTACTCATAATTTAAGTTGTGGTGGAGATTTATCGAATAGATATATGACAAATGACACTCAATGTCAAGTTATTGTTGGAACTCCTGGTAGAGTATGTGATTTAATTCAAAAAAATATTATAAATAGCCGTGATATTCAAATATTTATAGTAGATGAGGCAGATGAGGTATTATCGAGTGGATTCAGAAAACAATTAAAATTCATTGTAGGTAATTTATCGAAAGATTGTCAAATTGTACTTTCATCTGCAACCATTCCACAAGAGATGTCTAATACAGTTCAAACACTTTTAAGACCTAATTATACAACAATTTTAGTTAAAAATGAAGAATTAACACTTGATGAAATTAAACAATTTTATGTTGCACTTGAAGAAAATTATAAAATGGATGTTTTACTTGACATTTATAAAAATCTTTCTATTGGTCAATGTATTGTTTATTGTAATAAGAAACATCGTGCAGATGAAATTTGTGGATTTTTACAAAGTCATGGATACACTGTTGGTGTAAATCATGGTGATTTAATGTTAAGTGAACGCAAAGAAGTTATGGAACAATTTAGACTAGGTAAAGTTCGTATTTTAATTACTACAGATTTACTTGCTCGAGGTATTGATATTCAACAAATTTCTTTAGTAATTAATTTTGATATGCCAAAATACACACAAACTTATTTACATAGAATTGGTCGTAGTGGTCGTTATGGTCGTGAAGGTGTAGCAATTAATTTTGTGACACGTCGTGAAAAGAATATTTTGGGATATATTGAAAGAACTTTCGGAACACATGTTAATCATTTACCACAAGATTTGAAAGGTATTATTTAAATAAATATTGGTGAAATTAAAAAATAATTAAATAAAAAATAATTAAATTTTTTAGTAAAAATATTTTTAATAAATAATATTAAAAATAAATAGAAGATGGAAATATCAAACACATATATTATTGTAATTATAATTTTAATATTAATTATATATTTGATATATATTATATTTAAAAGAGAGAAAATGGAGAACTTTGAAAATAATAAAATAAATTATTTAACAAAGGAGGAGATATATAATATATTTAAAGAAGATAAAGATAATTATTTTTCTTCTTTTTCAATTTATGATTGGGAAGTAAGAAATGTATTTGATAAAGAACAATATTTAACAAAAATTAAAGAATCTATTCAAGAATTAAATCAGGAACAAAAAGAAAGATTATCAAACTTACTTCAAAAAGTTGACCAAAAATTAAAAAATATTCAATTAAGTTGGTTTAATGGAAATAATGCTTCTAATATAAGTTGGAAAATAGGTTATACTATTGGAAAAAATTATGAAGATGGTTTACCTCATACTCGTAATGATATAGTAATATTAGGTGAAAATACTTTAAAACAAGATGATAAAAATTTAATAAAAACATTAGTACATGAAAAAGTACATTTATATCAAAAAATGTATCCAAATGATATTGAAAAATATAAAGAAGTTAAAAAATATAGAAGATCAAGAAGAGTTGAAGAAAATGATAGAATTCGCGCTAATCCTGATACTGATAATTATATTTATGTAAATGATAAAGGAGAAGAATTAAAAACAATATATAATGAAAATGCTACAGGTTTAGAAGATACAAAAACATATCCTGAAAATAAACAATCTTCTGAACATCCTAATGAAGCAATGGCTATTGAAGTTGAAAAAATGATTAATTTTTAACTTTTTTTTAAGTGGTAAAATTAATTTAAAGAAAATATATAAAGATAAATAGAATAAAGAAATATATAAAAATGTATCCAATAGCATTTTATTTTACAATGATGGAAATGGGATTTTATTTAATGGCTTTTCATTTTTTATTTACAATGTATTATCCTATTGAAAATCAACTTTTTCAAAAATATAGTGTAAATATGATGAGGTCATTAATGTGTTCATATTTTTGTATACAAGGAACAAAATATTTAGGAGATGTTTGGAAAGATGTTTGTTTAACTGATGAAAATAGATTAACAAATTATAAAAATTTACATTATCAATTTTTAGCCTATTTTATATTTGATACGATTATTTTATTTTATCAAAAATATTTGAAAATTGAAAAAAAAATACGAAAAGATTTACTTTTTCATCATATTTTAGCTATAACTAGTCTAATGTTAATTGAAAAAAATGGATTATATGGTGTAAGTTCTTTAATTTGTGTAAGTGAAGGTATGAGTATTGTATCCGGATTAAAATTAATTTTTATGGAAAAAGGACCTAAAGAATTAATGAAATTATGTGTTAGATTTAGATTATTATACCTTATTTTTATTCGTATGTTATATCTTTGGCCGATTGTTATTTATTATTATCATACTGCTACAAATCAATGTGAAAACTTCAAAGAATCAAGAAATATGCC
>JACCDW011944674.1_pt1 | contig 15816 bp, 9 predicted proteins | sample 7449781 | NCBI WGS metagenome assembly JACCDW01 (sample SAMN15323449, study PRJNA562643) | freshwater metagenome | isolation source: river surface water | place: USA:Blue River Watershed | collected 2017-08-18
GCATCTGTCAGAGTGACGACATCGCCTGTTGCACTGGCGCTGGCAATGGTTTTTGTTTTTGTTTTGAGTGCGCCGCTGGCGGCTGTGGAGAAAGTGACCTCTACTTGGCTACCCGCTTCGGCGGTGATTTTGACCACACCCGATGAAGCCTTGGCTTCGGCGGCGCTGACCACGCCCAGCACATCAGGACCCATGACCACAGTGGGTGCAGAAGGTGCTGCGGTGTCGATTTGGAGTGTTTGCGCTGGCGCAGTGACAGTAAGTTCTGGCACGGGATCCATCGTGTTGCCAACATGGTCGACCAAACTGTTGGCATTGAAAAAAGAGATGTTTCCAATGCCAAAGGGAATACCCGTACTGTCGGCAGAATGGTCAGCGGGCACCGTGTAGCTGAAATGCAGTGTGTGAGTACCTGAACCCGAGGCTGTGCCTGTCTTTAATAAGGCCCGCAGGTCAGAGCCGCTGCCTGTTTTGCTTTTGAAGGTAAGCTCTGGTGCCAATTTTGAAGGATCAAGATAGACCGCCTCATCAAAGGTCGCACTGATGTCAATGGTGTCGCCTGCTTTGTAGTAACCGGTGCTAGGCGCATTTTCAATGGCCAAGGTCACTGTCTTTGCAAGGGCAGTATCGATAACGACTGCCACCGGTTTGCTGTAGCCACTGGTGTTGCCCGCTGCGTCCGTGAGGGTGGTGACAAAGTAGTATGTGCCGTCCGACAAAGCGGTGCTAGGTGTCATGATGGCAGAGGTGTTTCCGTCACCCACAAAACCAGACGTCTTACTGGCAGCAATGAGGACCTCTATGGGGTCGCCACTGCCATCAGCGTTTGGTACTGTGTAGAGTTTGACCGTGCTACCGGCTTCGCCAGTGACGACAAACTTAGGTGTTTTGTTGTTGGTTTGGTTGTCGGTGGATATTGGGTCAAACATATTGGTCTGCGCACTTCCAGCGGCATCAAACGTGAGCGATGCAACATTGGGCGCTTGGGTATCTAGCCAAAGTACCAAATCATCTGCTTGGGCAATCAGATTGCTCTCGTTGCCAGCGGCATCGACCACTTTGGCGTAAAACTTGTACGCTTGTCCATCGGCGTCGAGGGGCTTGTTTTTCCAAGCCGTGGTGTAGTGCTCGGGCTTAAATACTGCGCTTGCACCGCGGGCAACTGTTGTGGTGGCAATGACAATGCTGTTTTCGCTGCGGTCATCGATGTAGGCAAACAGCTGGACCGTGACAGGGGAGCTCTCACTGGTGAGCGTTTCACTGGGCGTTTGTCCACCCGATCCCTCCATGAACATCACTTTCAAGGTAGGAGTGTTGGTTTTGATGAACTGTGCTGTATTGCCATTGCCATCGAGATAGCCTAGAAGACTGGTGTCTTCAACGAGCTTGACCGAAGGTGGCAGCGTGGTGTCTGCAACAAGTTTGCTGTCGGCAACAGACGTGGGAATCGTCTCCAAATACGCATCAAGTATCGAGCCTGATGCACCGCGTACGACGCCTGTCAATGCACCATCCAGCACAGAGATTGCCCCCTTGGCGTTGTCCATGGCGCCAAATTCAAACTTGAAGCTCAACACATGACCTTTGCCTGTTGACGGGTCAAGAGACGCCTTTTTCGTTTGAGGCGCGCCAGTGTTGTCGGTGTATTGAATGCTCAAACTAGGCGCAGCGGCGCCACCAACACCCCAGAAGACATCTTGGTCTAACACCACGTCAACTTGAACGGTATCGCCTGCTTTGACATATCCCTGCGGTGTGTCATTTGATGTGTTAGCGATGTGAATGGGTGAGGGGTTGAGCTTGAAGTCTTGGTAAGAGCCCAGGCTGGTGACCCCATCTATTGACACCTTGTAGTGGCGCAAACCGTCAGCCCACAAACCAGCAATGCCAAGGAGGTTTTTGCCATTCGCATCGGTCAGAGGGCTGACCTGATTTTTATCATCGGGACTCTCTACAAGACGCGGCAGGGACACAATCTCGCCGTCATAGGCTTTGTCGGTGGTCGCAACCTTGGACTGCAATTGGTAATCAAAGCTAAAGCTTTGGCTGTCGTCGAGCGAGCCGTCGGCCTTGTAAGCTTGGAACTTGAGGGTGACGGTGTCGCCTGCTTTTTTCCCTGCAGGCGCATAGAGTTTGAATTCGAGACCGTTGGTTTCATAGTCGTACAGACTCACGGAGCCATCAAGTCCCACCGCATCGGTCAATGCAACGCCTGGGAGTTTGGTGGCATTGGTTTCGGTTTTGTTGTAGTGGATGACGGCTTCACTGAGCTTGGTTTGCGCAGCAGGCGACAAGGCGAAGGTCGCAGCAGAGCTGTCAGCGTTTACGTCTTGAAGTTGCGTCAATGCCGCACTCAATGCGGCAGCTGTGGGTGCTTTGCCCGTGTCTTCAACGGCATTGTTTTTGAGAGCCAAGCTGGAAATCAAGGCCAATGCGTTGCCATAAGCTTGGGCGTTGGCATCAGCGTTTTTAAACGTGGCATCGTTGGTAGCAACAGGCGCGGTGTGAACCAAGTCAACTGTGAGGCCATCTTGTTGAAGACCAAAGGCTTTAGCCACAGCGTTGTTGGCGCCATTGATGTCAATTTCTGACGGCAGTGCACCGGTATCGGGTGAGCCCATGTTGCGATGCGCCAACTCGGTCAACGGTGTGATGGCGAGGGACAGCGTGCCGGTGTCTGTGATGGCTCCCGGCACAAGAACCCAAGCGTGAAGTGGGTTGACTTCGCCCAAGTCAGCAGATTGATTGCTAGTTTCATCCCTGTAATTGAAAGCGCTGCTGTTGATGTCTTTGAGCACGAGTTGCAACACATCACCTGAATTCAACTCACTGCGATTGACGGTGAATGCAAATTTGCCCGTATCAAAACTGAATGTGCTTTTACTGTCTGCGGTGCTCACGGTCTTCCATAAGGCGCCGTTTTTGTAAATGTCTACAGCAATACCCCCAGCAGTGAACTTCCCCGCCATGGGGGTAATGGAAAGTGCATAGGTTTGCGGGATGGGATCTACTGGCGGGTTGGGATTGAGGTCGGGGGTTTTTGAGGTGGTGGTGTTGTCGCCACCACCACCGCCGCCGCTAGCGGCGGCGACAAGTGCCAGAGCGCCACCGCCGATGGCCAAGGGTAGGCCCCAGCCTTTGGGGATGAAGTCGGTGATGCCTGCTTCAGTCGCGCTGATTTTGCTATTGACAGGGCCAGCTTGACGCAACAAGTCTTCACCCACACTGGATGGGGCAGATGGAGCGCTACTACTGGTGTTGGCTTGCGCCAGCAACACATCTTGGCTCGCGTCAGCCGAGGTGTATTGGCTTTGGGCATTAACGATGACGTCTTGGTCTGACGCCAAAGGTTCGTCATCACGCAGGGTTTCGGTCTTGGCTTTAACTTTGGTCTTGCCAGCGCTTTTGACAACAGGCGGCAACGGTTGTGTGTTGCTTGGGTTCATCATGACCGTGTCCTGCACAGGCATTGTGTGAAGGTCTGCGTCTTTGACTTTGGATGAAGGAGTGCGTTTGGCCATGATGTTGTGTGTCAAAAGTTATATGTGGACAGGAACGAAAGAGGGTCAGTAGGCTTTAGCTTTTTTGCGGTGCTTTGGCACCGTTGAGGCTGGCTTGCAGCTTGTCAACTTTGTTGTGCAATTGGCTCCAGTCGTACTTGGCAAGGTATTCCTGTGTTTGTTCGGTTTTTTCTAGCCGCGCAATCATTTCGATAACCTGGGGTTGTACATGCTCAATGGCGCGGCGAGTACCAGCTTCCATGGCTTTGAGTTGCAGATTGGCCTGCATGTTTTGGCTGTGGATATCGACGAGTGTTTGGTTTTGTTCGCGGGAGATACGCACGTTTTCAGCGACAGCGGCAGCGAGCAGACCCATATCGCGGTGGATGGATTCTTTGAGACCATCGATGGTTTGTTGCTGGTGACCGCGACCCAGTGCATCGGCTTCACTGATGTCATGACGCAAGGCTGAGAGTTCAACAAGTTGCGAAGTGATGTGGTGAATGATTTGGTCGGTGTTTTGGCTGAGTTGGCCAAAGCGTTCGTTGTAGTCTTTGGCGACGTTGAGCAAGCTGTACTGGACCATTTGGCTGTCGTCCAATTTGCCAACAATGGTGTTGAGGCGCTGCTCCATGACAATGGCCAAGTGGTCGAAGTTGGGGCGCATATCTTCTTGCGTTGCAACACGCTCCAGCATTTCCATGGTTTTACCCATGGACTCTGAGGCGAGGCGCATTTTTGCGGCAGCGATGAGGATGGCGTCGGTTTGTTTGGTGATGTCCATGCGCAAGCCAGCAATTTCTTCAAGCTGGAGTTGCGCCAAGCGCACGTCTAGGGCTACTGCATGGCCATCGGCGTCGCTGGTGGGTGGGCCGTAGATGGTTTCGGCCACTTCAAAGAAGCTAACTTCCGTGGCATGCAAAACGCTAACCTGCATCTTTTTTAGTGAAAGCAGCTGCAGGTTGTTGATGATGGATCCACCTAAGCCAAGCAAGGAAGCCACGAAGGCTTCGCCCATGCCGGCGAGTGGGCCACTCATTTTTTGGAAAAACTGACCCATCATGTCGGCAGAATCAAGGTTACCGCTGATGGCAAAAACGCCGATCAGGCCAGCGACCTCTTTGAGTGTGACGATGAGGCCTAAAAAGGTTCCAAACAAGCCCAAACCAATGAGTGTGTTAGCGATGTACTGCGGAAAGATGACGCGCCGCTGGATGGCCGATTCAAAGGCTTGAAGTTGGGTGCGCAAGGCCGGCTGGTCATAGCCTTGGGCCCGGCTACGGCCTGATTGAAAGTTGCCAAATAGATGCCACGAGGCGAGGCCTTGAGAGCGATGTCCAAGAACTTCGGAAACTTCGTTCTCTTGCATGTCTTGCGCATCGCCTTGTCGCAATGCGATAGCAGCTTTGATGCGTTGCACCAATTTCGCCTCACGCAAAAGTTTAGAAGCGTGAAAGAGCGTTAGCAACTGGCCGAATACGGTGACCGCAATGATAAGAATGGCAAAAAAGGGATTTGCCGCGCTTTTGACTAAGCGAACGATGCTGTCGAACAACCAGATGTTGCCAAGAACATAAAACACAGTAACACCAAAGCAGGTGAGCAACGAGTTGCGAAGTCCTTGTGTGAGGTTGCTGTTTTCTTCAGTGTTGGTTTCTTGGTGGGTCATGAATGCTCCTTTTGAAAATTGTTTGCCGCTGGCTTAACGCTCGCCCATGGACTCAGAAATGGTTTTGGTCACAGGCTTGGTGAGATAGGACAAGATGGTTCTCTCTTGTGCTTTGATTTCGACGGTGGCGGTCATGCCAGGGCGAACATCAATGACCTCGGCTTTTTTGCCGTGGAATTGCTTGGCGTCTAATACGATTTGGACGCGGTAATAAGGGACGACGCCCTGTTGACGTGTTTCGTCTAGTAAGGTGTCTGGACTGAGGTAACTGACGTGGCCTTTGAGGGTGCCGTAGATGGCGTAGTCATAGGCATCGAGTTTTACGATGGCTTCTTGGTTGGGTTTGACGTTGGCAATGTCTGTTGGGGTAATTTTTGCTTCGACGATGAGGTCACCGATGGGCAAAATTTCCAGGACAAGATCGCCCGCACGCACCACACCTCCGAGAGTGGTGACTTTGATGTTTTTGACGACGCCGTCAGATGGGGCGACAAGTTCTGTGTGTTCTAAGAGTTGTGAGCGATCTTGGAGTTGCTCTTGTTGGGTGTTGAGGTCTTCTTGGGCTTTAGTCATTTCAGCCACAGCCTCTTGGAAGTATTTGTTGCGCTTGTTGTTGATTTGGGCGCGGATATCTGCGACGCTGCGTTGCAAGCGCAAGAGATCGGCCTTGCTGACGTCGCCCGTTTTTGCGAGGTCTTTGTTCATGTCGAGTTCTTGGCTAGCAAGCCCGAGCATCTCACTCAATGCTGCAACGTCTTGGTCAATAGCGCTTTTGCGTTTGTGATAGAGGTCGCGTTGGTTGGTGATGTATTCACTGTAGGCTTCAAGCTCAGGGGCGAACTTAAGCGGCTGGCCATAGACCTCGGCTTTAAGGCGTGTGAGGGTGATTTTGAGTGCGGCGACTTTGGCACGGCTATCGTCTACTGCTGCTTGAGCACGGCCTTTTTCGAGAGTGACCAACAGTTGTCCGCGCTTGACGGTTTCACCTTCTTTAACGTGAATTTCAGAGACGACACCCCCATCAGTGGCTTGGATGGATTGAGTGCGGGCAACAGCGATGACTTGGCCTTGCGCGCGGGTTACTTGATCAATCTCACCAAATGCAGACCAAATGACGAACATGACGATGCCGCCCATGGCGATGCGCAATATCCAGCGCGAGCGCTCGAGTGCGGGGTTATTTAGTGGCTTAGAAGGCTTCATGTCACTCATGCGTTAACTGCTGCTTTGAAGGCTTGGGGTCGGTCCACATTGGCTGGGGGGGCTTGGAGTCGGCCAAGGACAACGTCGCGTGGGCCATCGAGGACAATTTGGTGTCCTGCCACGACGACGAGGCGATCGACCAAGGGCAAGATAGAGGGCTTGTGGGTGACGACGATGAGTGTTTTGCCTTTTTGAATTTCTTCTTGCAGAACGCTTAAGCATTGCTTTTCGAGTTCTTCATCCATAGAGGCTGTGGGTTCGTCGAGCAAGTAGATGGCGGGGTTGCACAAGACCAAGCGAGTGAAGGCGACGAGTTGGCGTTGGCCACCCGAGAGGCCTCGCCCACCTTCTTGAATGGGGAGCTCTAAGCCTTTGGGATGGGCAGCTACCAAGCGAATGAGACCGGTGCGTTCCATGACTTTATGCAGCACTTCGTCACCAGGGTCGGGGGTGCCGATGAGGAGGTTTTCGCGCAGGGTTCCAACGAAGAGACGATGGTCTTGCTGCAAATAGCCAATTTCTTGGTTGATGCTTTGGCGGTTGATAAGGGCCATGTCAAGACCATCGATGAGGACGCGACCTTCTTGCGGACGGTAAAGGCCAGAGAGCAAACGCAGGATGGTGGATTTGCCAGCGCCAATTGGGCCTAAGATGCCAATGCGCTCACCAGCTTGGATGACTAAGCGATCGACTTTGGCGGCCACAGGGCCACCCATGTAGGCGAACTTGACCGACTCGACCAAGAAGTTGCCTTTTAGGGTCTCGGGCGTGAGTGGACGCTCGACGCCGTGGTGGTCTGTTTGAAGGGCGTAGATTTTCTCGAGCCCCTCCAAAGTGGCTCTAGAGTGCGCACGTTGAACCATGAGGCCAGGGATAGCCGTCACAGGGGCCAAAACACGACCACCCAAAATGGAGCACGCAATGAGTGCGCCCATGGTTATCTTGCCTTCCATGACGAGCCACGAGCCAACGATGACAGTGGCTGTGTAGCTAACTTGTTGAAGTGTGGCAGATAGGTAGGCGGCGTGTTCGCTGGTGGCGCGCATGGCCATGTCATTACTCATGGCATCGGCGTTGACGTCAATCCAGCGGGATAAGAACTTCCACCCCCCCGAACCGGATTTGATGGTTTCAACGCCTTCGACAGCCTCAACCAAGAGGCCCGTTTTAAGATTGGAAGCTGCGGTGCTTTGCTTGGCCAGCTTGTCCACGCGTTTCATGGAGTAGTAGCCAAGGGTGACGGCGATGCAGCCAAAGAACAAGGGCACAAAGGCCATGAAGACACTGGCGATACCAGCAATGACCACAATGAAAATGATGCCAAGTGGTAAGTCAACCAAGGTGAAAAGTGTGCTGGCGGTGTAGAAGGAGCGGAGTTGTTCGTAGCCGCGCAACTGCCCAGCCAAGCTACCGACTGAGCCGGGCAATTGATCGACGCGCACCGAGAGCAGGCGCTGAAAGATTTCGCGTGAGAGTTTGGCGTCTAAGTCTGCTATTACGGAGTCCATGGCGTGCGACCGAGCAAATTTCATAGCGAGCTCTAAGCCAATGGCCAAAGTGACGCCCACAGCCAGAACAATCAGAGTGCTGTTGCTGTGGGCGGGTATAACGCGGTCATAGACCTGCATGGAGAAAAGTGACGCCGCGAGTGCCACAAAGCTGATAAACGCCGAGGCCATGATGGCTTCACCGATGACGCCTTGGTAGGCCTTAAGGGATTGCTTGAAGTATTTTTCGAAGGTGCGCGCTTCCGCTTGTGTTTTGTAGCGCGCGAATCCAAGCTTGACAGCGTTGGCTGTGGCTTGCTCTGCTGGAATGGCCAGTTGGCCTTGCTCTTGCACAAAGACCCAGCTGCCATTGGGCTGCTGGTCGACCAACACGCCCCAACCCTGAGTCTCGTGGTTATAGAGCAACGGTAGTAAAACACGGTCGGGCATGTCAAGATAGGGTGCCACGTCGATGTCGAGAGTGGCACAGATAGCCTGAATGTCTGGGCGTCGCTCATCTGCCACGCCCGCAAAGACAGTATGCAAACGAGATGGGTCTAAAGCCACACCTTGAAGCTTGGCGATTGCAGCGAAGGCCCATGAAAGCCGTGCAAACTGATTGCTCATTGCGCGCCCCCTTGCGAAAGGAGGTCGTGCTCACCGCTGCGCAAGCGCAAGCGATAACTTGCGGCCCACAATGACGCTTCTGTATCCGCCAGCGACATGCTGACCTGGCCGTGCTCACGCACAGCATCTAGGGTTTGTTGCCAGGTCAAGCGGCCGACAATAAATTGACGCTCATAGGATTCGCTGACCAAGGCTGCGTTTTTGACGGCACTGCTGTAGTCAGCCAGGCGCGATTTGGCACTGCGCCATTCCTCATAGTCTTGGCGCAGTTGGTTGGTGATTTCACGGCGGCTACTTTCAGCTTGTTGCTGTGCACTGTGCGCGCGCTCGGCGGCGGCACGAGCTTGCGAGTAGCTGGCATAGCCCGCGCCTGGGGTAAAGCGCAAGCCAACGTAGCCAGTGGTCACACCATTTTGCGCAGCGTAATTGGGGTTGTCGTAAGCGTTGCGTTCAACGCGTGCATAAACCAATGGGAAACGATCGGCCGAGAGAATTTCTTGACGTGCGCGCGCCACTTGAGCTTCTGCGCTGTAACGAATGAGACTTGGATGAGTGTCCACAAAGGCTTGTAGTTTTTGCCATGCTTGACCTTCATCTGCGGGCAACTGCACGTCCAAGGCGAGACCTAAACTTTGTGCGTTCAGACCTTCCCACGCGATTGGCTCGCCTCCTAGGTTGAGTTGCTGCAAGCGAGAGATAGCAACGCGTTTGGCAGTCTGTGCATTCGATTGATCCACTTGGGCCTGCAACATTCGCGAGCGAACCAAAGTGGCATCAATTGGGGCGGAGACTTCCGCCTCGACACGTCGGGCCATCAACGACTCAAAGCGACTGAGGCGCTGAGTGGTTTGCTCGTTAACGCGCAAACGTTCGACCGCTGAGCGAAAAGCTTGCAAGGCTTCAACAGCTGAGAGCGCCATGTTCAACCTCGTTTCGTTGAGCTTGGCTTGTGCAGATTTTTCAGCCATTTCAGCCGCTTCAATGCCTGCTGTGAGTTTGTTGCCAGCCCACAACTTTTGCTCAATGGCTAAGGTGGATTTGGGCTGCGTGACAAGCGTAGAGTTGTTTTCTCTGTTGGTGGGCTTAGCTGTGGTGGCTTGCAACTCGGGCAACAGCTGTTGCCAAGCGCCGGTAGCTTCATTGCGCGCAGCCTGCAGCTCGGCGTGCGCAGAGAGAACGGCTGGATGATTTGAAAGAACCGCTGTTAAAAATTTTTCAACCGTGAAAACTTGAGCCTGTGCCGAAAAGCACAGTTGGAGGCATATGCCCCCAAGAACTAGAAAACTATTTTTTATTTTCATAACCCAAGCGATTAATTAACTTGGGTTAGATTTTTCAATTTTGTACAGTTATTGCATATCGCAAAAACGCACCAAATTCACACCAACATCCTGTAATTATTAGCAATAGGTTGCTAATAATTAGTCAAATTCATAGCCTGCAAATCTCCAACATTCAAAGTTTATTGGTTTTAATTACTAAATCTAAACGGGTGCCTTTTGCATCCGAACTTAATTTTGATTCGGCATTGAGCTCTTTAATTCTTTTGTGGATACCTAACATGCCTCGCTTCATGGGCAAGTTGTCACTCGCAAGATCAAAACCAACACCGTTGTCTTGAACGCTGACCTTGAGTTCGTATCCATTGTTATGTACGCGTATCTTGCATTCTGTGGCATGTGCGTGCTTGATGGTGTTGGCGATCATTTCTTGAATGATTCTTAAGAGGTGAATGGTCATCTGATGGGTGAGGTCTTTTGGTTCGACGTGTGCAATTTCGTAAGAAAGCAAAACGCCAACGCCTCTCAAATTGCGGGCGGCACGCTGACAAAACTCTTCCAAAGCGTCTTTGAATGACACGTCGCCCAGGAACTGTCCACTCACGATGAGGCGCAAGTCTTCTAGGCAGGCTTGCAAATCGATCGGAAGATTTTTGATGGCGATTTGCCCCGTGCGAGCTTGCAGTAACAAATTGACCAGCCGAGAGCCCAAGCCATCGTGGATGTCTTGAAGGATTCGGTTGCGCTCTTCGGCCGTCGCATTAGAGGCGATGACGGCGCGCTGCTCAGCATGGGCGCGTTCGAGTTCTTGCTCACGCTTGATGAGTTCAACTTCCAAAGTTTCATTAGCGCTCTCAATGGCGAGGACGTTGTTGGCATGCACACGCAACAAAATGGCGCCCACAATGATGAGCAAGGCAGGCAAGGTAAAGTGCGTGAGGAAGATGGGCTCTAGCAAGAGTGAGGGCACACCAAGGGCCAGCAAGGTGGCATGGCTCTCAATCAGCGGACCGGCTTGCACGCCATAGTCGTGGTAAGCGCACAGGGTGGCGACAATGGAGTATCCGAGCAAGACCCAAGTGATGGCATCCATCTGCCGGTATTTGCGAAACAGCAAAATACCAATAGAGATGACGTATAAAAAAATGACAAGACCCGTCCAATAAATATCGAGCCAGTATTCAATTTGAGGGCCCCAAATGAGGAAGAGCGTGGGGATACCTAGGGTGCTCAAGCCCATTAGCGCACGTACATAGGGCGGTAAGCGGAGTCCTGCGTAATCGATCAAAAACAAGCTCATGAGCAAGACCAAGCCGCCGGTAGAGATATAGAGCAAGAAGCGCCACTGTTGCCAATAGGTTAGATCAAGTTCAGGTGTAAGGGCTAGGGTGAACAGTGTGGCCCACAAGATAGTAGCACCACCCGAGTAAGCAAACAAACGGCCGCTGCGGGTTATGAACCAAAGGCTAAGCATGAAGAGACCAACGATCCAGCAAAAGATATTGGAGGCTTGGGCCAGTGTGTTGCTAATAAACATGTACTTACCGTACATCTCTTGAACAATGTCAAGAGGCCCCAAGGATAAGCTCGGGACAACAAAACCACGTTGATAGGAGTGAAAGTGAATGTCGATGCGGTTGGGCTGGTTGGACAAAAGGAAATCGTACGGTAAAGGCGCTAACAGTGGTGAGTACCAGGTATGACGAATACTCGGTGTTGATGCAGGGATACTGAAGAACCAATGCCCGTTGATGTAGAAATCACCACCGTGGATGATTTGGGGAGAAAAAAGCGCCAGTTTGGTCGTGGCTCTGTCCTCGGCAGGGGCATCAAACTCAAAACTCACTCGGTGCGAACGCAGTTCTGAGGTTTTGTTTTGAAAGAGATACGGCAGCGATGTAACGATGGTTTTCTGTTCACCAACGTCTGTGCTGGAAAGAATAGTTAGCACTTTGGGGACATACAGCTTGCCGAGCTGTTGGTCGATTTGACTTAATGCAGTGAATGTCCATGTCACCGCCAAAAAGACTAGGGAAACCACGCTGACCCAGCGCAGTGTTTTAGAAAAGTCCATATTCGGTCGCTTTGCTCAGTGCGCCAGACCTTGTGCCCACTTTGAGCTTTTGATAGATGCGGCGCACGTGCTGATTCACGGTGAAATAGGAAATATTGAGTTTTTCCGCAATCAGTTTGACAGGCATGGGCGTGCGTAACTCCAGCAGCACTTCATACTCGCGGCGGCTTAGACCTAGCTGTTCCAGCATTTCGTAGTTGGGGCCCGAGGGTTCTTGCTGAGTAGATTCGGTGATTTTTTTGATGAGTAGCTTCGCCACGCTAGGGCTGAGCGGAGAGTTACCGTTGTAAAGCGATACCAGTTTGTCGATCAGTTCTTCAGGCTGGTCATCTTTAAGAAGATAGCCAGACGCTCCTGCTTCGATACTTTGCATGACATGGCGCATGTCAGCAAGCGAGGTTAAAACCATAATCGAGGAATTTAGGCATTCGCTTTTGATTTGTCTCATCAAATCTATGCCGCTGATGTCTGGTAGCCCAATGTCAACTAAATAGACATCTGCATTCTCAGCAATTAATTTCTGTGCTTGCTCCTTGTTGGAAGCTGTTCCCACAAGGTCGCATAAAGTGGAGCTCTTTATCAAAAAAGACAAGTAGCTCGAAACAACTGGATCATCCTCGATAATTACTACTGAGATAGCCATTTTTATCTTACATTTTTAAAAGCATTCTGGACTTCCAACGAGGTGAAAAGGAAGCCCTAGTCTTAAATTGAAACAAGTTCAAACGCCTCGGAACTAACACCACTGTGGTAATGGTGACATCTTATTCGATTGTAAAAAGTTGCGATATAGACAAACACACCTGTGCCCCTGCCTGCCTTATCAAGGTCATAACAGTTAGTTAGTAAATTTGGAAAACTGTGGATTTCAAGACACACTGCTTGCCGATGAACAAATCATCTGCCTCCTTAAATGTAAGCCTAAATCGGCATGTACATGAAGGATGTAATACAGCGGTGGGACCTTAAGTCAGCCCATTTTTTACAAGTGGCTCTCCAAGCTCGGCAACATAGAGACCTCGAACGCCTCGGGCAGAGAGATTTTGAATTCGCACAAAAAGTCACTAGCCGAAGCTCATCTAGACATCCCACGCACTCAAGAGCGTGCTCAGCGTAAAGTACTAGATTTGATAACTACGATGTATAAACAGCTCGGGTGTTTTTCAGAAACTGCTGAAGAGCATATTCAAAGTCTCGAAGTTGAACACCGTGGCGACGACAAGATTTGGTAATCGACTGCCCTGACAAGACGTCCTTCAGCGCCATTTCTCCGCCGCTTTCGTGAAATCCACTGACATGAGCTCGGGCTTCCTGTTGGCAAGCCCTCATAGCGTCATCGGGGTCATCCCAAAGGAGCGTCATTGCAAGCAAATACAGTTTCGTTGTGTATGCATTTCTTGAAGAGCGAAGAACCTCGTCTACAGCCGCAAATCTGGCATCTTCCGGCTTCGTGAATATCAGCGGGAAATGACGCATCAGCCAAGCTGGCGGAAGTTTTTCAAGGGCAAATTTAGTAAGAACACCGCGCCCGTCTCCCAGTAATGAGTTTGCTTTGGAAACTAATACACGTGTTATGACTGATGGACTCAGGGGTACACGTGTATGCATTGCTAAATCGCTCAACACCGAATAGCGCTGAACATGCGGGTTCGAGAAATAAAGATCCCGCTCCCTTTCCGGAATGGATTCATTGACGGCTACTGCATTTAGTGGCGCGCGACCATTCATGCACCACCTTTTAGCTGCAATCAAAGAGCGGCCATGCTTAGTGCAGTGATCTACACCAGGAAGTTGATGCCCTCTTCGCCAATAGCTGACTCCATGAAAGTCCATGTCTTCTTGAACGCAGGATGCACAAAATTGCGGAAGCTCAATTGATAGGGCACCTCCATAAATTCGATTGTTTGTTAGCAAGTCAGGGTGAGTGCCTATATCTCTCTGAAAAAACTCACCACTCACAAATCGTTGATATCCCAGAGATGTGTGGTGATAAATGAAATATGAAATGCTCAATCCAGTGATTTCGACCAGTCGAGATAAGAGCTTATCTTGCTGAGCGATATGGGTTGAATTCATCAAACCAATCCGAAATCCATAACTGCGAAGAAATTCGTCTGGCAAAGGTGCAGGGATGTTTGCGTACATTTTTCAAAAGTTATTTGCAATGGCTCAACCTTGTTAGGCAATTCGCAAAATGACGGTACTTAGCTTCTCGTTTTAGCGATTGCCAAGCTTGCCGCCATGCGGATTTAACGTAGCCATCTGGATTCCAAAAAATAGTCCCTCCGTGAAGAATGAAAGGGTGCTCCTTAAAAAAGGCTGTTGTTGCAACAACATAAGACTCATCTGATTGGTTACTGAGCGCACTAGCAAGAAATCGTATTCGCCTTTCTCTTGTATTCAATGCTCTTGGATTGCGTTGCAGATGACGCTCAACTAGGACGCGTTGCATTGAAATCGCTTGGACCAAGCGATCGACAGGAAAAAGGATTTCTCCCCAGTAGCCACCACTCAACTTCATTGATTGAACGATAGTGCGCAAGCTAGCTTTCATTTGCTCCGCATCTTGGTATTTCCAGACGGGATCATCGATGTAAAGCAGCGGCAAGACCAAGACTACAAACGTCAAATTTTCTAATTTCTTTACGCTTCTAAGGCTTGTTTGACGTCGCACTAGCTCGAATAAAAGTAAAGCATCCAAGTACGACATCTCAGCCAAGTTGTACTTAGTCACCAATCGCAAATTTATCTGTCGATACGGGAAGTATTCACTCTTCAGCTCTTGAAAAATCTGTCTCCATCTAACCGGCATATGGTTAACCATTCGCTCAATTGTTCTAACCGATGGCTTTGGATTCCGCAGCAATGTCCAAACTGGATGATGAACTTGAAATGACAGCGAGGGTAAAGCTGCAGTAACTGTTTGGGTCAATTTCTCAGACGGTACAGCTGTACCGTTTTCATACCTGTACCACTTGGATTGATGAGGAACGCCAGCAGCATCTCTCCAGATTGAGTCTGGGTCAAACCTTGACGCAATTCCATGCACAGGTTGTAGGTCAGCACTTGCGCGAATTTCAGCAAGCCAAACTCGCGATCTGATGCTATCGATGGCTTGTTTGTACGACTTCATTTTCAGGTGTTCCGACAAAATAGTACGTTTCTTATCGCATCAATTTCACTCTTGAATCCGTGTTTTCCGAGTCAGTTTTAAACACGCACCTGAAGTATTCCACGACAAAAGTTGAGTAGGTGGTCAACAAGATCTGAAATTCATAAGATTGCCCAACTGTTTTACAAAAAAACACCAAGACAATGAATACAAAAAATATTCCTTTTCTATTTCCCATGGTCCTCACAGGACTCCGAAAAAGCCGTGCTGTATTGCAAAAAACTGCGGCGCTGGAGATGGGGATTGACCCGACAGTACTCTGCGCTATTGAAAAGGGTGCGCGTGCACCACTCGACGATGAGCAAATCAAACAAGTAATTAAAGTGCTACGCCTCTCAGAAGAAGAGGCGACTCAGCTGCAATGGGCAGCACATCACGATCGATTAGTTGGCCACCTAGAGCATAAAGGTGCAACAGAGGCTGAAATGGCGTTCATATCTACAGGGCTACATGCCCTTAGACATTTGCAACCCCAGCAAGTCAGCGGGCTGATGGCCAGTCTGCAACAAATAGATAAGAGTGCGAGCTTAGTTGCTGCGCTAGGCAAGTCCAACTCTATGCTGGAGATTGCTATGACTTAAAAAGAAACGGCGGGCACAAGGCCCGCCGGGAACGATCTGGTTAGAGCCAAATCAATAAGCACTTCTATTCTCTAACCAGCTCGACTCCCTGTCAATGGGGCACGGGTTGCGTCTGTCGATGTACTTCCGGAAGTTTGCATTCGTATGCCAAGAGATTTGGCTCGCGAGGAAATAGCTCGCACGCAAATTTTGAAACATCTGCTGTACATACACCAGTGTCTCC
>JACCDW010114999.1_pt1 | contig 15813 bp, 15 predicted proteins | sample 7449781 | NCBI WGS metagenome assembly JACCDW01 (sample SAMN15323449, study PRJNA562643) | freshwater metagenome | isolation source: river surface water | place: USA:Blue River Watershed | collected 2017-08-18
CCTCCGCAAGCGGAGGCCGTCAATGTTTGGAGGCGGGGGTCGGAATCGAACCGGCGTAGACGGCTTTGCAGGCCGCTGCATAACCACTTTGCTACCCCGCCGAGGGAGCCGTATTGTACCCGTGAACGTCAGATCTTGTTGCCTGCGTTGCCGCTGGCCGGCGACCTGGTGTCACGAATGAAAAAGGGAAGCTTTGCAGGCTTCCCTTTTGTAATTTTGGAGCGGGAGAAGAGTCTCGAACTCTCGACCTCAACCTTGGCAAGGTTGCGCTCTACCAACTGAGCTACTCCCGCGTCGACAGAAACAAGATTATAAACGACTCAGAAATCTTGTCAAGCAACATGTTTGAAAACTTCTTCAATTTGCTGCTGCGTTTTGCATCTTGGCCTGGTGGCCAACACGCTGTGCCCTTCGGGCTTCACGTGCTTAATGCAAGTCGTGTCGCTCTTTGATCAGCGGCCACGCGCGGCGCAGATAATACAACATCGACCACAGTGTTAGCAAGGCTGCTATTTCAAGAAGTCGCTCTCCGATGAACAAGGTATCAACGACACCGAACAGCGGATACGCGTAGAGCAGCATCGGTATCGCGATCATCTGCGCAGCGGTCTTCACCTTGCCCAGCGAGCTGACGGCCACCGACTTCGATGCGCCGATCTGCGCCATCCATTCGCGCAGTGCCGTGATCGCAATTTCACGGCCGATGATCACGAAAGCGATGACCGCATTCGTACGACCCAGTTGCACCAGCAGCAGCAGGGCACCGGCCACCATCAATTTGTCGGCCACCGGATCGAGGAACGCGCCGAAGGCCGAGGTCTGGTTCAGCTTGCGGGCGAGGTAACCATCGAACCAATCGGTGAGTGCCGCGACCACGAACACCACCGTCGCCGCGAGGCCGCGCTCGTACTCGGTCATCCACGCATCCGGCACGAAGAAGATGCCGACCACCAGCGGTATCAGCGCCACGCGCAACCAGGTCAGCAGGATGGGGATGTTCAGCGGCATGTTTCAGTTTTTGTTATGGTCGTTCCACATTCTAAAGGAGATTTCCCGCCCTGCCCTCGCCGCCTGTTTCGCCGGGTCGTTGGCAACACACGCCGACGCACACGGCACTACGGCCCGGTGTCGCGAGCGGCAGCAACGCGGCCGGCGGCCTGACGCGACTGGCTCCTAGTGCAGCTGGCGGTAAATGTCTTCGGCCAACTGGCGCGATATGCCTTCGACCGATGCCAGCTCATCGACGCTGGCATCCTGCACGCCGCGCAGGCCGCCGAAGCGCGCCAGCAGCTTCTGCCGGCGCTTGGCGCCTATGCCTTCGATCTCTTCGAGGCGCGACGCTTGCCGTGCCTTTGCGCGCCTGGCGCGCATGCCGGTGATCGCGAAGCGATGCGCCTCGTCGCGTATCTGCGCGATCAACATCAGCGCTGCCGACTCCTTGCCCAGTTCCAGCGCAGCGCGGCCGTCGGCGAAGATCAGCGTCTCCAGCCCGACCTTGCGGCCCTCGCCCTTGGCGACGCCGACGATCAGGCTGATGTCGAGGCCAAGCTCGGCCAGCACCTGGCGCGCGACCTCGACCTGGCCCTTGCCGCCGTCGATCAGCACCAGGTCCGGCATCACGCCTTCGCCATTGGCGACTTTCTCGTAGCGCCGCGTCAGCACTTGCCGCATCGCCGCGTAATCGTCGCCGGCGGTGATGTCCTTGATGTTGTAGCGGCGGTATTCGCCGTTCTGCATCTGGTGATGGTGATAGACCACGCACGAGGCTTGCGTCGCTTCGCCCTGCGTGTGACTGATGTCGAAGCATTCGATGCGCAGCGCATCGATGTCGGCCACATCCATGCCGAGGACCTCGACCATCGCGCGCGTGCGCGCCTGCTGCGAGCCCTGCTCGGACAGCAGCCGCGCCAGCGCGATCTGCGCGCCCTTGACCGCCATCTCCTGCCAGGTGCGGCGCTGGCCCTGCGGCTGGAACACCAGCGAGATGCGGTGCCCGCACTGTTCCATCAGGGCCATCATCAGCTCGGGCTCGTCGAGCTCGATGTTCACCACCAGAATGGCGGGCACGAACTTGTCGACATAGTGCTGCGCGAGGAAGGCCTTCAGCACCTCGGCCTCGACCGGACCATCGCCGGCCACCATGTCGACCTGGGTCGGGAAATATGCGCGGTCGCCCAGATGCCGGCCGCCGCGCACCATCGCGAGGTTCACGCAGGCGCGACCACCCTGCACGGCCACTGCGATGATGTCGATGTCGGCGTCGCCGCCGGTCTCCATGCTCTGCTGGTGCAGCACGCGCGACAGCGCGGTGATCTGGTTGCGCACAACGGCAGCCTGCTCGAACTTCAGCTCGGCGGCGTAGCCGTGCATTTTTTTCTCGAGCGTCTCCATCAGCTCGGTCTGGCGGCCGCGCATGAATTGCGCCGCGTTGTCGACATCGACCGCGTAATCTTCCTGGCTGATCAGGTTCACGCAAGGGCCGCTGCAGCGATGGATCTGGTGCAGCAGGCAGGGACGGGTGCGGTTCTGGAACACCGAGTCTTCGCAGGTACGCAGCAGGAAGATCTTCTGCAGGATCTGCATCGATTCCTTGACCGCCCATGCGCTGGGGAAAGGACCGAAGTACTGGTTCTTCTTGTCGACCGCGCCACGGTAATAGGCCATGCGCGGATAGTCGCCGCCGGACAGCTTCAGGTAGGGATAGGACTTGTCATCCCTGAACAGGATGTTGAAGCGCGGCTGCTGGGTCTTGATGAGGTTGTTCTCGAGCAGCAGCGCCTCGGCCTCGCTGCGCGTGACCGTGGTCTGCATGCGCGCGATGCGCTCGACCATCATCGCCGTGCGCGGGCTGGCCAGCGTCTTCAGGAAATAGCTGGAGACGCGCTTCTTCAGGTCGCGCGCCTTGCCGACGTAAAGCAGCTTGTCCTGCACGTCGAAGTAGCGGTAGACGCCGGGCAGGTTCGGCAGGCGTGCAACCTCTTCCAGCAAGGCGGCACGTACCGCGTCATCTACCTTGGCGGGCTGTGCGCCCTGGTCGTCTTTGGCGTCGCTGCCGGTCATGGACTGACCCTTGTATGTCCCCGGTCGTTGATCAGGCGAGCTGCTTCAGCAACTTGCGTGCGTTCTGGTAAGGCACATCAGCCTGCAGGCTGTCCCAGTCCTTCGCGGCCGAAGTCGGCACCAGCGATGCGATACGTTCGGCTGAGCGCTGCGCGTCAATGGCCACCGACGGATCGAGGCCGGCCAGCAGCTCATCTGCCTTGGCCGGTGCATTGCAGACCAGGACCATGTCGCAACCGGCCGACAGCGCCGCATGCGCGCCCTGCACCACGGTGCCGGCCACGCTCGCGCCTTCCATCGACAGGTCGTCGCTGAAGATTACGCCATCGAAGCCGAGGTCCTTGCGCAACAGCGACAGCCACTTCTTCGAAAAGCCGGCCGGGTGCTTGTCGAACTTCGGATAGATCACATGCGCCGGCATCACGGCCGACAGGCTCATGCCCAGCCAGCCATAGGGTGCGGCGTCTTCCTTCAGGATGTCCTTCGGGTCGCGCTCGTCGACGGGAATCGCGATGTGCGAATCGGCAGCGACAAAACCGTGGCCGGGGAAATGCTTGCCGCAGTTGGCCATGCCGGCCAGCTGCAGGCCATGGTTGACGCTCTTGGCCAGCAGGGTCACGGTGCGCGGATCACGGTGGAAGGCACGGTCGCCAATCACTTCGGACTGGCCATAGTCGAGGTCCAGTACCGGCGTGAACGACAGGTCCACGCCGCAGGCGCGCAATTCAGCGGCCAGCACAAAACCGAGCGCGGTCGCTGCCTTGCAGGCTTCGAGCACATCACGGTCCCACAGTTCGCCCAGCTTCTTCATCGCCGGCAGGCGCGTGAAGCCATCGGTGCGGAAGCGCTGCACGCGGCCGCCTTCATGGTCGACCGCGATCAGCACGCCGGGACGCGCATCATGAATGGCCTGGCACAGCGCCGTCAGCTGCGCGCGGTCAGTGTAGTTACGCGCGAACAGGATCACGCCACCCGTCAGCGGGTGACGGATGCGGCGCAGGTCATCATCCGACAGCGTGGTACCGACCACGTCCAGCATGACCGGACCGAGCCGGGATGCGTTATTGCCGGGCTTGCCACTCTTCATATCTTCTCCACGATCACGAATGCAACTGCGTATTCTGCCTCATCGGTCAGGGAGACCTGAGCCGTGATGCCATGTTCCTGCATGAAAGCGGTCAATGCGCCGCTGGTCACGACCACCGGCTTGCCGCTGGGCGCATTGACGAACTGCACCGCGCGCCAGGTCATCGGCATGCGCATGCCCAAGCCTATGGCCTTGGAAAACGCTTCCTTGGCCGCGAAGCGCGTTGCGAGGAAACGGATGCCGCGCGCCTCGACCTTGGCCTTGCGGCGCAGGTATTTTTCCATTTCCTGCGGACCGAGTATCTTGCCGGCGAAACGGTCGCCATGGCGCGCAAGGGCCGCGGCAATGCGTTCGATGCGGATGATGTCGGTGCCTATGCCAAAGATCATCGTTGCGTTCCGTGCTCAGGGTGGTTCGTCATCATCGGACTTGCTTGCGCGGTGTCCGTTTCTGGCTTGTCCTGCTCAGCGTGCTTTGATCAGCGTGCCTTCAGCGCATCCAGCCGCGCCTTGGTCATGATGGCCTTCATCTCGCGCACCGCATTTTCCCAGCCGACGAACACGGCATGCGCGACGATCGCGTGGCCGATGTTGAGCTCGGCAATGTCGGGCATCGCGGCGATCGCCTGCACGTTCGTGTAATGCAGGCCATGGCCGGCATTCACCTTCAGCCCGACCTGCACGCCGGTAGCGACGCCGCGGCGAATGCGCTCCAGCTCGGCGTGTTGCTCGTCACCTTCGGTATCGGCATAGCGGCCGGTGTGCAGTTCGATCACGGGCGCGCCCGCTTCCGCGGCGGCACGGATCTGCTCGGCATCGGCGTCGATGAACAACGAGACGCGGATGTCATGTTGCGCGAGCCGCTCACACGCCTTGCGCACGTCATCGAAGAAGCGGATCACATCCAGGCCGCCCTCGGTCGTCACTTCTTCGCGGCGCTCCGGCACCAGGCAGACATCCTGCGGGCGGATGCGGCAGGCGATGTCCAGCATCTCTTCCGTCACCGCCGACTCGAGGTTCATGCGCGTGCTCAGCTGCGGACGGATCTTCTCGACGTCGGCGTCGCGGATGTGGCGACGGTCTTCGCGCAGGTGCAGCGTGATCGCATCGGCACCGGCTTGCTCGGCCAGCAGTGCCGCCTGCAGCGGATCGGGATACACCGTGCCGCGCGCATTGCGCAGCGTGGCCACATGGTCGATGTTGACGCCGAGGTCGATCACGGCGCCGTTCGGGTTCAGGTAACTCATGGTCGTTTCAGGGTCGGTTCAGGGACTGTGGGTGGAGATCGTTTTTGCGATGCCTGTTTTATCGTTATGGCCGATTATGGTCGACACCCTCACGGGCGTCTTCCCCAGCGCTTCGGTTACAGCTGCAGCAGGTCGATCAGGATCTGCCGCGTGTTCAGCGGCATGCCGCCGAGGTGATGCGCCAGCAGGTGGCGCATCAGGAACTTGCTCTGCTGCTGGGTCGCCGGGTCGGTGTAGTCACCGGCTTCCATGTCCATCAGCGTCTTGCCGGAAACCGCAGGCGCAATGTCGCTGGCGACGGCTTCACGCGGCCCCAGCTCGGGATCGAATACATAGAGCTGGTCGGATTCGACCATGCGCCCGCCCGACAATCTGACCAGGCTGCCGGCCACGCCGGTTTCCTTCAGCAGCGCCAGTTCGAACTTGCGCAGCACGATGGCCGGCGGCTCGTCATGCGCGAGCTCGTTCATCGCCGACACATACTGGTCGAACAGTTGCGGATGCGGGTCGTCGCGTGCCAGCAGTTTCACCAGCAGTTCATTCAGGTAGAAGCCGCACAACAGCGCCGAACGCTCCAGCGGCAGCAGGCCGCCTACCCATTCGGCCGATACCAGCGTGCGCACTTCGGATTTGCCGGTCCAGGCCAGTTGCAGGGGCTGGAAGGTTTGCAGCACACCCCGCAGTTTCGAGTGCGGACGCTTTGCGCCTTTCGCGATCAGCGGCACCCGGCCATGGTCGCGCGCGAATACCTCGACGATCAGGCTGGTTTCCTTGTACGGATAACTATGCAGCACGAAGCCCGGCTGGTTGGCGACGCGGTGCTCGCGCTCCGCTGTCTTGCCGTGCGCGTTGCCGCGCGCGGGCGGGCGCTCGGCCGGCTTGTCTGCGGCGCGTGGCGGTGCTTCGGTCGGCGCTGCCGCGTCCATCGGCACCTTACTCGTAACCGTAGGCGCGCAAGCCGGCCTCGTTGTCTGCCCAGCCCGACTTCACCTTGACCCAGATTTCCAGATAGACCGGGCCGCCGAACAGTTTTTCCATGTCCAGACGCGACTGCGTGGAGATCTCTTTCAGGCGCGCGCCCTTCTGCCCGATCAGCATCGCCTTGTGGGCATCGCGGCCGACGAGAATCGCGGCGAAGATGCGGCGCAGCGCGCCTTCCTGCTCGAATTTCTCGATCACGACGGTGCTGGTGTAGGGCAGTTCGTCGCCGACGAAGCGGAACACTTTCTCGCGCACGATTTCGGCGGCGAGGAATTTCTCGCTGCGGTCGGTAATGTCGTCTTCATCGAAGATGGCCTCGCCTGCCGGCAGGTAGTTGCGGATCTCGCCCTCGAGGCGGTCGAGCTGGAAGCCCTGCTTGGCCGATACCGGCACGATGGCGGCGAAGTCGCGCTTGGACGCGACGTCCTGTGCGAAGGCCATCAGCGCGGCCTTGTCCTTCAGGCGGTCGGCCTTGTTGATGACGAGGATGGCCGGCACCTTGGCCGGCAGCAGTTCCAGCACCTTCGCATCGGCATCGCCAAAGATGCCAGCCTCGACCACGTACAGCACCACATCGGCGGCGGTCAGCGTGGTGGTGACGGTGCGGTTCAGCGTCTTGTTCAGCGCATTGCTATGGCGGGTCTGGAATCCGGGCGTGTCGACGTACACGTACTGCGCATCGTCACGCGTCTGGATACCGGTGATGCGATGGCGCGTGGTCTGCGCCTTGCGCGAGGTAATGCTGACCTTCGCGCCGATCAGCTTGTTCATCAGCGTCGACTTGCCGACGTTCGGACGGCCAACGATGGCGATATAGCCGCACCGGAAATCGGTGCTGGCAGGGGAAGCGCTCATGCGGATTTGCTTTGGTTGACGGCGCTGCCCTTGCCCACCTCGGGCTCGAGCAGCAATTCGTCCTGATGTTCCTGGATGGCGGGCAAGTCCTGCTCCGCCGCTTCATCGTCCGGGGCGCGGCCCGCACCCTGTGCGTCGCGTCCTTCAGACGATTCGCGTGATGCCGACATGCGGGCCGGGCGGGCGGGTGATTTCTTCGCCTTGTCGCCCTTGTCGGCAACTTTGTCACCTTTGTCGGCCTTGTCGGCTTTTTCTCCCTTGTCGGCGAGGGCCGAGGGCTCGACCGGCGCATCCGGTTGTATGGTCGCGATGCCGGCCAACTTCAGTTGGGTCGTGCGCTGGCGCGTCTTCCTGGGCGCGGCCGGGGTCTTGACCAGCGCGGCCTGCACGGCCTCCAACGCCAGCTTGGCGGCGGCCTGTTCGCCGGCGCGGCGACTGCCGCCGGTGCCGAAGACCTGGATCTCCAGCTTGGGCACCAGACACTCGACTTCGAATTCCTGGTTGTGCGCAGCGCCATGGGTGGCGACCACGTTGTACTGCGGTAGTGCGATCTTCTTGCCCTGCAAGTATTCCTGCAGCAGGGTCTTCGCATCCTTGCCCAGCGTCTTCGGGTCCACGCTCTGCAGGATGGGCACGTACATCGCGCGGATCACGTCGCGCGCGGCATCGAAACCGGCATCGAGAAAGACCGCGCCGAACAGCGCTTCCAGCGTATCGGCAAGAATCGACGGACGGCGGAAGCCGCCCGATTTCAGTTCGCCTTCGCCGAGGCGTAGGCATTGCGACAATTCGAGCCGCTGCGCGATCTCGTACAGCGACTGCTGCTTGACGAGATTGGCGCGCAGGCGCGACAGGTCGCCCTCGTCGATCTTGTTGTATCTCTCGAACAGCAGCGATGCAACGACGCAGTTGAGCACCGAATCGCCGAGGAACTCGAGGCGCTCGTTGTGCAGGCTGCTATGGCTGCGATGCGTCAAGGCCTGCTGCAGTAGCGCAGCATTCTTGAACGTGTGGCCCAGCCGTTGTTGCAGTTGGTCGATATCCATGGGTTGTTGCCGCTACTTTGCGACGCCCTCCGGAGCTTTGTCGGCCTCTTTACCGGCCTCATGACCTGCGTCTGCCGTCGAGCCTGCGTAATCGATCACCAGGCTCGTCGGGCCGTACAACGGAACGCGCTTTTCGTACGCAAAACTGACTTGCATGTTGTCACCGCGGCCGCTGATCTTCAGGTCCTTGCCCTCGATCGCATCGATGAAACCAGCCGCCGCCAGCTTGTCGAAGGTGGCACGCAATTCATCCGGCGTGGACGAGGTCGCCGCTGCCGCCTTGACGGCCTTTTCCACCGCCCAGTATTCAATCACGCCAGGCCCTGCGCGGAAGGCCAGCAGGCCGGCCGTCCACAGCACAATCAACGTGCACATCAAGCCGATCAGCGAAAAACCGCCCTCGCGCTGATGAGACAGCATCGAGCCACATTGGCTCCGATGGCTCCGATAGCTCCGGTGGCGGGTTGTCACTGGAAGCTGCCGATACGTTTCAGGTTGCCGAGGTTCATCCAGACAAAAAATGCCTTTCCGACAATGTTTCTATCCGGAACGAAGCCCCAATAGCGGGAGTCCAGACTGTTGTCCCGATTATCACCCATCATGAAGTAATGTCCAGCCGGCACCGTGCACTCGAAGCCTTCGAGGTCGTAACGGCACAGCTCGTGCTGCGGGAACGCGTCCGGGCTGGGCACATAGCCCGGTACCTTGTCGTCGTTCAGGATTTCATGCGAAACGCCGGTCAGGTTTTCGCGGTAATGGCTGAAGTAGCTGAGGCGCTCCTCGTCCAGGTACTCGGTCAGGCGCTCATAGGCCACCGGCTGGCCGTTGATGGTCAGCTTCTTGTTATTGTAGACCACCTTGTCACCCGGCACACCGACCACGCGCTTGATGTAGTCCAGCGAGGTGTCTTTCGGGAACTTGAACACCATCACGTCACCGCGCTGGGGGTCGTTGATCTGGATGATCTTCTTGTTCACGATCGGCAGGCGGATGCCATAGGTGAACTTGTTCACCAGGATCAGGTCGCCAATTTGCAGGGTCGGCACCATCGAGCTCGACGGGATCTTGAACGGCTCGATCACGAAGGAGCGGAACAGGAACACCGCGGCAATCACCGGGAAGAAGCTGCCGGTGTACGCCACCCAGGCCGGCTGGCGGTCGATACGGGAGGCCAGTTCGGCGCGCGCGATCGGATCGGGCTTGACGCCGTCAGCCGCGAGGCGCGCCGCACGCGCATCAAACTCGGCCAGCGCGTTTTCGGCGCTCTTGCGGCGTGCCGGCGCGAGGTGGAAGCGGTCGACCGCCCACACGATGCCGGTGGCGATCGTCAGCAGGAACAGGATCAGCGCGAAATTGCCCAGGATGGATTGCAGGGTCATGGTGGTTTCGTCGGGGTTCGGTAGTCTTGTGGTTCCGGGATTTACTTTTCTTCGACCTGCAGGATCGCGAGGAAGGCTTCCTGCGGGATCTCGACCGAGCCAACCTGCTTCATGCGCTTCTTGCCCGCTTTCTGTTTTTCCAGCAGCTTGCGCTTGCGCGAGATGTCGCCGCCGTAGCACTTGGCCAGCACGTTCTTGCGCAGCGCCTTCACGTTCTCGCGCGAAATGATGTTGGAGCCGATCGCCGCCTGGATCGCGACGTCGAACATCTGGCGCGGGATCAGTTCGCGCATCTTCGCGGCGACCGCGCGGCCGCGGAACGGCGCGTTCGAGCGGTGCACGATGATGGCCAGCGCATCGACCTTGTCGCCGTTGATCAGCATGTCGACCTTGACGACGTCGGACGAGCGGTATTCCTTGAACTCGTAATCCATCGACGCATAGCCGCGCGAGATGGACTTCAGGCGATCGAAGAAGTCGAGCACCACTTCGCCCATCGGGATTTCATAAGTCAGCTGCACCTGCTTGCCGTGGTAGCTCATGTTGACCTGGATGCCGCGCTTCTGCGTACAGAGCGTGATCACCGAGCCCACATATTCCTGCGGCATGTACAGGTTGACCGTCACGATCGGTTCGCGGATGTCCTCGATCTTGGACGGCTCCGGCATCTTGGACGGGTTGTCGACCATGATGGTGGTGCCGTCGCGCATCTGCACTTCGTAGATCACCGTCGGTGCGGTGGTGATCAGGTCCATGTCGAATTCGCGCTCGAGGCGTTCCTGCACGATCTCCATGTGCAGGAGGCCGAGGAAGCCGCAGCGGAAGCCGAAGCCCAGTGCCTGCGACACTTCCGGCTCGTACATCAGCGCGGCGTCGTTGAGCTTGAGCTTTTCCAGCGAGTCGCGCAGCGCGTCATACTGGTTGGCCTCGACCGGGAACAGGCCGGCGAACACCTGCGGCTGCACTTCCTTGAAGCCCGGCAGCGGTGCCGGCGCCGGCTTGGCGGCCAGCGTGATGGTGTCGCCGACTTTCGCTGCCTTCAGTTCCTTGATGCCGGCGATGATGAAGCCCACCTGCCCGGCCGACAGCGAATCCTTGGACACCGACTTGGGCGTGAACACGCCGACACTTTCGACCAGGTGCTGCGCACCGGTGGCCATCAGCAGGATCTTGTCCTTCGGACGCAGCGTGCCGTTCTTCACGCGCACCAGCATCACGACGCCGACATAGTTGTCGAACCAGGAATCGACGATCAGCGCCTGCAGCGGCGCGTCCGGGTCGCCCTTGGGCGGCGGGACTTTGGCGATCAGCGATTCGAGCACGTCTTCGACGCCGAGACCGGTCTTGGCCGAGCAATGCACGGCGTCGGTGGCTTCGATGCCGATCACGTCCTCGATCTCGGCGATGGCAGTATCGGGGTCGGCCGACGGCAGGTCGATCTTGTTCAGCACCGGCACCACTTCGACGCCGAGGTCGAGCGCGGTATAGCAGTTGGCGACCGTCTGCGCTTCCACGCCCTGCGACGCATCGACCACCAGCAGCGCGCCTTCGCAGGCCGACAGCGAGCGGCTGACTTCATAGCTGAAGTCGACGTGCCCCGGGGTGTCGATCAGGTTCAGGTTGTAGACCTTGCCGTCCTTGGCCTTGTAATTCAGCGCCGCGGTCTGGGCCTTGATGGTGATGCCGCGCTCGCGCTCGAGGTCCATCGAGTCAAGCACTTGCGCTTCCATCTCGCGGTCGGACAGGCCGCCGCAGATCTGGATGATGCGGTCGGCCAGCGTCGATTTGCCATGGTCGATGTGGGCGATGATGGAGAAATTTCTGATGTGGTCCATTAACAATCTGGATACAAAAAAAGCGCCCGGACGAGCGCCTGATGCAAATTCTTTACCGGCCTGCATTTTACCGGATTTGGGGGGCAAAATCCCGGCCGATACAGCCTGAAACACCCCGAAAAGGCCCGGAATCGTGGCCCGGCCGACAACGGTGACGGGTTTTCCGGTCTGCGGCAGGGCCGCACGGCCCCGGACTGTTATCCGCGAGCGATAAATTCGCTTACTGTGTTTTCATTCAAGAAATAATGGCAAAGCTGGACCGGCGGTTCATCGCCACGATGACCGATCAAGACCGGCACCAGCTCGTCATAGCGCTCGACCAGCGCGGGATCGGCATCGACATCAATGACGTCGACCGCGACCTGCTCGCCGGCCAGCGCGCGCAAGGCGGCCAGCATGTCCTCGCACAAATGGCAGTAACTGCGGGAATACAGCGTAAATCGGGTCATGGGGTCATGGAGTCATGGAATCCTGGTCGTGGCCATCAAAAAAACAGGGCTGCCGAAGCAGCCCTGCTCTGCAGGCAAGTTGCGGATTATGGCGTTGACGGACGCACCGGCACGAACTGCGACGAATCACCGCGCCGTACCAGCAGCAGCGCGTTCTTCTTCGGATCGAGCTTGGCGACCAGCGCATTGAACTGCTTGGCGTCCTTGATATCGGTGTTGTTGAGTCGAACGATCAGGTCGCCCGGCTGCAGGCCGACGCGAGCCGCGGGACCGTCAGCCAGATCGACCACGACGCCGCCATCGAGCTTCAGCTCGCGCTTCTGCGCCTCGGTCAGGTCCGACACCACCAGGCCCAGCGCATTGGCGACCTGCTCCTGCTTGGGCTTCTTGTCTTCCTTCTTCGATGCCTGCTGCTCGGATTCCATCTCGGCCACCACCACTTGCAAGTCGCGCTTGGTGCCCTTGCGCAGCACGGTCAGCGTCGACTTCGAGCCCGGCTTGGTATTGCCGACCAGTCGCGGCAGGTCGCCCGACTTCTCGATCGTCGAACCATTGAACGAGGTGATGATGTCGCCCGCCTCGACGCCCGCCTTCTCGGCCGGGCTGCCCGGTTCGACACGCGCCACCAGCGCACCCTGCGCGCGCGGCAGGCCCAGCGATTCGGCCACGTCCTTGGTGACTTCGCCGATCTGCACGCCAATGCGGCCGCGCACCACGCGACCGACCGACTTCAATTGCTCGGACACGCGCATCGCTTCGTCGATCGGCACTGCAAACGAGATGCCCATGTAGCCGCCCGAGCGGCTGTAGATCTGCGAGTTGATGCCGACGACTTCGCCGCGCATGTTGATCAGCGGGCCGCCCGAGTTACCCGGGTTGACCGCCACGTCGGTCTGGATCAGCGGCAGGTAGTCGCCGGTGTCGCGCGAATTGGCCGACACGATGCCGGCGGTAACGGTGTTCTCGAGGCCGAACGGCGAGCCGATCGCGATCACCCATTCGCCGACACGCAGCTTGCTCGAATCGCCCATGGTCAGGCGCGGCAGGTTGCTGCCATCGATCTTCACCAGCGCCACATCGGTGCGGCGGTCGGAACCGATGATCTTGGCCTTGAATTCGCGCTTGTCGGTCAGCGTGACGTAGACTTCGTCAGCACCTTCGACCACGTGCGCATTGGTCAGCACGTAGCCGTCGGACGAAATGATGAAGCCCGAGCCGACGCCGCGCGGCACCTGCTGCTGCTCTTCCTGCTGCTGCGGCGGCACGCGACGGCCGCGCGGACCCGGCTGCTGCTGGCGCGGCGGCACCGGCTGTCCGAAGAAACGGCGGAAGAATTCCTGCATCTCTTCATCTTCCGAACCTGCACCGCCCTGTTGCATCTGCTTGGGGCGCTCGGTAGTACGGATGTTCACGACAGCCGGCCCGACCTTGTCGACCAGATCGGTGAAATCGGGCAATACGGCCGCCTGGGCGGCCTGCGGCGCGACCAGTGCCAGTCCGGCCGGCACGAACAGGGCTGCGGCTGCTGCAAAAGCCGCGGCCGACAACTGACGTTGAAACAGTGCGAGTGTTTTCATGGGTTCTTGTCCGTGGGGATGAGTGCGCCCTTATTTGTGGGCTTTTTCCTTGAGTTCAATAGCGTCGGCGATCTGCCTGACTGCCAGCATTGGTACTTCGCCAACAATGGTAAGCCAAAATTTCCCATGCCGCTTGCCGACCATATTCAGGGCGCCGAGTTGCAAGGGACGCAGGCTGCGCTCGGCGGTCCACGGCTCGATGAAGATCGACAAACCGGCCAGCCCATCCGAATAAAGTAACTGCAAGACCTCACGTTCCGGGTTGCCCCGATGACCGGCCGAAGCCAGTCGTCGCACCCAGGCGCCCGCCGGCTCGAAGCCCGGTGGCAGCCACCCTGCCTGCCATACTGCCGTCGCCGCCGGGCTGGCCGGGCGGCCAGATACATCCTCGGTGCGCCAGCCGCGAACATCGCGCGGGCTGGCATTGAGCTTCGATGCCGGCAGCGGCCCGGTCGCCAGCTGACTGAAGGCGACCTGCTCGACGACCTCGGCCTTCTCGCTGATGGTTTGCGCGCGCAGCAGCAAGCCACTCGCCTTGTCGGCCCAGAAGCGGTAGCCATAGCGCAGGCCGTCACGCGGCTCCAGCGCCCAGGCCGACGACGGGCGGCCAGCGACCTGTTCATCGCCCAGCCAGCGCAGCTGGTAGTGCACGCCCAGCCGTTGCGCATCGAGTGTGCGCAAGCCCGGGAAGGATGGCCCCGGCTCGCGATCGCGGATCAGGATGCGTCGCTGCTGCGGCAGATAGGTCAGCAGGCGATCGCCACGGCGCACGGTTTCGGACGGCGGACTGTCGAGGCTTTCGAGCTTTTCGAGCACGCCATTGGCTGTGCGCTGGTGTGCAATGCGCAGCGAGCGCACCTCGGGGCCGCGCTGGTGCACATAGGTCCCGCTGTAGGACAGCGACTGCGCCGCGTCATGCGCCCGCGCCAGCATGCGCAGGCCATCGGCTTCGGTGGCAGCAGCCGCAAGCGCCGGCGATAGCGCCACCGAAATGGCGACCGCCGCCAGCGCATGCAGCGCAGCGAACGCAGTCGACGCAAGCCGCAGCGTGCGCGTCATGTGTCAGCGATGCGGCCCGGCATCAAGCACGGCAGGCCGTATCGCCACCGTTGCCCCGTACATGGATGCGTGCGCGCGATGGTGCAGCTGGATATAGTCGAGCGTGCCATCGTCATCGGCCGCCGGCGCCGAGACGCTGGTGGCGGCAGTCGTCGATACCGGCAGCGACGGGCCGGCATCGCGCATCAGCTGCGGTGCGATGAAGAATCCGAATCCGGCCGCAGCGATGGCCGCCAGCGAGGTTGGCCAGCTCCCCAACCGCGCCAGTAGTTTGCGCCGCGGCGGCAGCAGGATGGGCTCGGTCGCGAAACGTGCGGCAAAGCGCTGCGCGAAATCGGCGCTCATCTGCGGCCCCGGTTCGGCGCTGCGTATCGCATCGCCGATCTGGTGGTACACCTCCCAGGCCTGGCGGCCCTCGCCTTCCCTCAGCTGCGCCATCAATGCGCGCAAGCCGTCGGGATCGGCGTCGCCGTCGACCAGTCCGGAGACTTTTTCTTTCGTTGAAGCTTGCGCTGCCTGTTTGCCTGAATCGTCGCGTTCCATGATGCTCCCTGCCTGATCCTGTGTTGTTACTTGCCTTGCAGCGCCCCTACCAGCGCTTGTCGATGGCCGTGTCGAGCAATGGCCTCAGCTTGTCGGCGATCGCTTCGCGCGCCCGGAAGATCCGGCTGCGCACCGTGCCGATGGGACAGCCCATCGCTTCGGCGATCTCGTCATAACTGAGTCCCTCGATCTCCCGCAAGGTAATCGCCATTCGCAATTCCTCGGGCAGTGCCTCCATCGCCACGTTGACCGTCTCCGCAATCTGCTTGGTGGCCAGCATGGATTCGGGCGTGTTGATATCTCTTAGATGTTCCCCGTCGTCAAAAGTTTCCGCCTCTTCAGCATCCGCTTCGGTCGACGTGGGAGCGCGCCGCCCCTGGGTCACCAGGTAGTTCTTCGCGGTGTTGATGCCGATCCGATAAAGCCAGGTATAGAAAGCCGACTCGCCCCGGAATTGCGGCAGCGCGCGGTAAGCCTTGATGAAGGCTTCCTGCACCACGTCCTCGGCCTCGGCCTGGTCGCGCACCAGCCGCGACACCAGACGCATCAGCTTGCGTTGATACTTGGACACCAGCAGCTCGAAAGCTTTCTTGTCTCCATGCTGGACGCGATCAACCAGCAGTTGATCGATGTCGCGTTCTGTCGTCAATCCCCGATTCCTCGTGCTCGTGCAAAGCGCGGGAAGTCGCCTGCCGC
>JACCDW010163032.1_pt1 | contig 15806 bp, 24 predicted proteins | sample 7449781 | NCBI WGS metagenome assembly JACCDW01 (sample SAMN15323449, study PRJNA562643) | freshwater metagenome | isolation source: river surface water | place: USA:Blue River Watershed | collected 2017-08-18
TCAAGGCTATCAAGCATCTTGAGCATCTTATCCTTATGGCAAAACTCATGGCATAAAAAAATATCCACTAAGGCAAAAAAGTGGTTGACTTACCCCTCTGATTATCGTATAACAAGACTATAGAGAGCAACGATGAATTCTCTATGTTTTTATTAGGAGCTTAAAATATGTCTCAGGTTTCAGATACTCACACGATCACTTCGATCCAGGCTCGTAAGGCCATTCTCACTGCTTTCAAGGCAAAGCGTCCTGTCTTCCTCTGGGGCCCTCCGGGCATCGGTAAGTCGGAAGTCGTTCAGGAAATCACTGACGAACTCGGTGGCTTCATGATCGATCTTCGTATGGCTCAGATGGAGCCGACTGACATTCGCGGTATTCCTTACTTCAATAAGGAAATCGGTAAGATGGATTGGGCTGAACCCGTCGATCTTCCTAGCGCAGAACTTGCTGCTGAATACCCCATCATTGTTCTTTTCCTTGACGAAATGAACTCAGCACCTCCTGCTGTTCAGGCTGCTGGCTATCAGCTTATCTTGAACCGTCGTGTTGGTAAGTACAAGCTGCCCGACAATGTTGTTATCGTTGCTGCTGGTAACCGTGATAGCGATAAGGGTGTTACTTATCGTATGCCGATGCCGCTTGCTAACCGTTTCGTTCACATTGAAATGCGTTATGACTTCAATGCATGGCAGCAGTGGGCAGTTAACAAGAATGTTCACAAGGATGTTGTTGGTTATCTCTCGTTCGCAAAGCAGGACGGTTATGACTTCGATGCTAAGGGTTCGTCTCGTGCATTTGCTACTCCGCGTTCTTGGACTTTCGTTAGTGACTTGCTGACTGACGAAGACAACACTGACAACGATACATTGTTCACGCTCGTTGCAGGTGCTGTCGGTGATGGTCTTGCTGCTAAGTTCATGGCGCACCGCAAGGTCGCTGGTAAGATGCCGAATCCTGTTGACATTCTTGAAGGCAAGGTCAAGGACCTCAATGTCAAGGAAGTCAGTGCAATGTACTCGCTCACGATTTCGATGTGCTATGAACTCAAGGATGCCGTCGAAAACAAGCGCGCCGACAACAAGAAGTTCCACGATATGGCTGGTAACTTCTTTGAATACATGATGAAGAACTTCGAAACAGAATTGGTCGTCATGGGTGCTAAGATTGCACTTAAGACTTACAAGCTGCCAATCGAACCTTCGCAGCTTAACAACTTTGACGAATTCTACAAGAAGTACGGCAAGTACATTGTAGAAGCTGGCAACTAAGTCAGCAGCTCCTAAGGGGGAGGGTCGAGACAACTCTCCCCCAATACTTTTAGGAGCCTATTTTTTTGGTTGACAACGGTGCCTTTTTGCGTTATAGTCAATACATAATCAATCAAAGGAGTTTTTATGTCCGATATCACTACAACTGAAAAGCGCAAGACTAAGCGCAGCCGCAGTAAGAAGTTCGAAAATCTTGTGGGTCCTACTGACCCTAACATCGATGCTCAGGCTCGTGAGCGTCTTGTGATGGCTCGTATCGGTCTTCTCCTCAAGCATTCATTCTTTGGTAATCTTGCTACTCGCCTGACACTTACCAATGCTGATGAATGGCTCACGACTGCTGCTACTGATGGTCGCAAGTTCTATTACAACAGCCGCTTCGTTATGATGCTCAAGCAGAAGGAAGTTGAATTCCTCGTTGGTCACGAAGTTCTCCACGTTGTTTATGATCACCTTGGTCGTCGTATTGATCGTGATCCTGAAATCTGGAACATCGCTAACGACTATGCTGTCAACGCTGACCTTAAGAAGCACAAGGTCGGTGAAATGATTACAACGGTTGATTGCTTGTACGAAAAGAAGTATGAGAATTGGGCTTCGGAAGAAATCTACGATGACCTCATGAAGAATGTTCAGTACATCAGCCTCGAGGATCTCCTCGATAAGATGCTTGACGATCATATTGATGGTGAAGGTGATGATGGCGAAGACGGTGATGGCAACGAGAACCGCAAGGGCAAGGGTCGTCCTAAGTTGTCTGATGCTGAAAAGGAAGAAATCCGTCAGGAAATGAAGCAGGCTATTCTGAATGCTGCACAGCAGTCAGAGCCAGGTTCTATGCCGGCTGGTGTTGAGCGTATGATCAAGCAAATGACGGATCCGGTTATGCCTTGGCGCGAACTGATCCAGACCAACTTGACTAGCGCAATCAAGAGTGATTACACTTGGATGCGTCCTTCTCGTCGTTCTTGGCACATGGATGCTGTTATGCCTGGTATGAATCCGGGCGAAGAAATCGATGTTGATATCTATATCGATATGTCTGGTTCTATCAGCAACACTCAAGGTATGCAGTTCCTTTCAGAAGTTGCTGGCATGATGGATGCGTTCGATGGCTACAATCTGCGTGTTACTTGCTTCGATACTCGTTGCTACAACACTCAGGAGTTCTCTAGCGAGAACATGGAAAACATCGAAGAGTACGAACTTCACGGCGGCGGCGGTACCGACTTCGATTGCATTTTTGATGACCTTAAGGAAGCTGGTCGTGTGCCTAATCGCTTGATCGTCTTTACTGACGGTTATCCGTTCGGCTCGTGGGGTGACAGTGATTACTGTGATACGACTTGGATCATTCATGGTGATCCGAATCCGAATCCGCCTTTCGGTACTTACGCTATCTATGATGACCACAGAAAGTAAGACCTTAGCAAGTGTGGGGGCGACTATATATGAGTCGCCCGACGGTGGAAAGACGATCTATGCCAGAGAGCATGGGTCGTCCCATCGTACTCTAGTCCGTTCCGATAACGCAGTACTTGAAATGCAACAGGCACTCAAGACCCGCGATAGGATCCTAGACATGATACTATTGTCGAAGACTGTTCCCGCTTTAAAAGAGCAGCTAGACAAGCTTGAAACGATATATACACTGGTCAAAAATGAAAACAATTGAAGATATTAATCTATACACTTGGTTTGTAGACAGAAATGTCAATCCATGTCCCGATCACTTTGTTAGGAGTAATACCGAACTTACTGAGGAAGCTAAGATTTGGCTATACGAAAAGCTTACGGGCAGGTTCTGTTTAAGTCATAGTGGTCTTTTCATGGGTCAATATCCTGCATTTGAAGATCCAAAAGAGGCAATGATGTATGAACTTACGTGGGGCTAAAGCTACAGGCGTTTGGATAGATGAAATGGGGTTTGAGCCTGCGGCTAGACGCATACAAACATTTCAGCGAGACCGTAGCAAACTTTATATAGACAAAACACCATACCACTATGCCAATCCAATAATGTACTCATTTGCAGAGTTGGAAGAAATGGCATATTGGTGCCACGATACCTTTGGACAGCGCGGGTATAGACAGAACACTATGGAACTTGTTTGGGACTTCAATGCTGACCCTGACTACATCTTTTGGTTCAAAGAAGAAAAACACCTAATGATGTTTATACTTCGTTGGTCGTGACTACTGTTCGGATCGGTGCTAGTGTGGCATCTAGTGTATTAGAAGTACTCATTTGGCTGCGTGATAATGTGGGCGACTCAGATTTACACCGACATTTTGATAGCCATGCTACTCATTACTACGGTGAAAATTGGGAAGCTAGATGGTCTCAATACGGCGCTGGTTGGTTCATGGATGTTATATTTGATGACCCAAAACACGCCGCTTTCTTTACATTACGCTGGAAATAAAATATTCCATAGCTATTCTCCTATTAAATACTTGTGCTAAAACCTTAAGGAGAAAAGCAAATGGCTTTTATGAGACATGTCGGAAAGCACGGTGATCGCAAGGTAGCGGTCGTGTTCCGTGAAGTTCCCGGCGAACCACACATGGCACTTGTGGTATATACAGAAATTCTTAATCGCAATATCCACGATCCACTTATTAACTGTATCGAAAGTGATATTGGTCAGAACAGCGAAGACCTAGCTCTCGCACTAAATCGCACTTACACCACTGATGGTCAGATCATTCTTCAAAAGCTTCATGCAGAAGGTATGTTGAAGAAGGTTAACACCGAAAACATCGTAATGACCCCCCAGCCCGGAACAATGATTAAGCTTAATGAACTTAATGTAATCCTCGACCAAATGAAGATGGGCGAAGATGCTGTCAAGAAATTGGCTGAAATGGATAGTCAGCTTGGTATGCAGGATCCTATGCAGGTGGCAAGACGTATGCGCGGCGATAAGGATGCATACAATCCCGATACTATTCCAGCTCCAGCTGGTCTACAATCATCAGGTGATGCGCTCGGTGATGCTACACTCGCCAATAATCTTCGCACTCAAGCAGAACGCATGAGCAACGAAGCTAAGGGACTGTTAGCAGAAGCACAGCGTTTGATTGATCAGGCACAGGGTCTTGACCCAGTTGCTACTACTAAGAAGACAAAGAAGGTTGCTGCGGCAATTGATGCTCCAGTAGCTAAGACACGCGGGAGACCAAAGAAGGCTGTCACTGCCTAATATTAAATAAGGTTAAATGAATGTCACCTGAGTTTATCCAAAAATGGGAAACACTTTTACAGGATGTAGATAAAAACAAAGTTCCGATTGAGTTTATTAAAAAGATTGTGATAAAGTTAGAAGGAAAGAAACAAAGAACTATTAATGTAGAAAGACTGATGGATCAAGGACTTGAACCAGAGCATATCGAGGATGTAGTAAGTAGAAAGCTTGTTGAACTTGATGACTTAGTAGTTGGAATTGAATTTGTTCTAAATGTACAGACAATCGCAGATTTTGTTCAGCCGGAAACTGATAAATTACTGAATGGATTATGAAACTAATAATAGCATGTGACCCAAATGGGGGAATCGGCTATAAAAACAGATTGCCCTGGACTAATATCCAGGGCGATTTGCCAAGATTTAAGCGACTCACTGATGGACAAACAGTTATCATGGGTCGCAATACTTGGGATAGCTTACCAAAGAAACCGTTACCCAACAGAATCAACTTTGTCGTATCTTCTAGACCACTAGAAGCGGAACATCACAATGTACATCGTGCTTACAGTATAAGCCCCACTAATCCCGATACCTTTCCTTATTGGATAATAGGCGGAGCGAAACTTATTGAAAGCTGTTGGGAAGGTATTGATGAAATTCATCTAACAAAAACATATGACCTTTATACTTGCGATACCTATATAGATTTGCTATACATTGAAGCTAACTTTACTAGAACTTGGAGCGAAGTGTTCCCCGATCACAAGTACGAAATTTGGAAGAGAAAATGAGAAAGCAAACATGTTTTACCTGTGGCACAGTTTTTGAAGCCGCATTTTATCACAATAAGTGTAATGTGTGCCAGCAGACCGAAGCTATCAAAAAAGCTATGGATATACAAGTTAAACCAGCCTATCAAGAAAATTACAACTATATCCCTAAAGCAAGGCCCATTTATAACTATGTAGTAGATACAAAAGATTGGCCTGAATACACCCCTCCTAGTGCAGAAGAACTAGAAAAGAAAAAAGAAATTAAAAGAATTAATACTCTCCTTACAATAGCAGTAGTCTTATCTTTGCCTGTAGCATGGGTGATTCTTTGGATGACTACTTTTGGCTGGTTCACTTTTTGTAGTTTTATCGCAGCAAGTTATATACCGTTTTATCTATACAACAAACATTGGCATTGGCAAGTTAAAAATGCAAAATATCTTTTTCAGATATAAAGGAACCAATGATGGTTAACATTAACATTCCAGGTTTTATGGGAGAACAAGAATTATTGCAATTAGAAACATGGGCAAAAGAAGTTCCTGCTAATGGTGTAATAGTTGAAGTTGGTTCACATTTGGGATTGAGTGCAAGTGCTTGGGCAGAAGCCGATCCCTCTGTTACTATATATTGTATAGATTATTTTCCTGAACTAGAACAGTTTAAACAAAATACTGAACGATGGAGTAACATCATTCCTATTCGCGGACAAAGTCCAAACGCTATTAATTATCCTGGAGATGCTATTGATATTTTTTATTTAGATGCATCACACGAGAATCCATCAGATTGGTTAAACATTGAATATTTTCTTCCACTGATAAAAAAGGGAGGACTGTTTTGTGGTCATGATTATGGAGATCCTAGGTACCCCGATGTTATGACTAACATAAAATTGTTAGAGGAAAAACTTAATACACGAGTTACCCATCACCCCAAAACTTCATTATACTCATTTAGGATTTAACACATGAAACAATACCACGATTTACTTGAAGACATACTAAATAACGGTGAAGTCAAAGACGATAGAACCGGCGTAGGGACTATCAGCGTCTTTGGCCGTCAACTTAGATTTGATCTATCAAAAGGCTTCCCGGCTATCACTACAAAGAAACTAGCTTGGAAGTCAGTCAAAAGCGAATTACTTTGGTTCATTGAAGGGAGTAATGATGAGAGAAGACTTGCGGAAATTCTATACGGATCCAGGGATGATGCAAATAGCACAATCTGGACAGGAAACGCTCAAGCAGCTTATTGGACACCAAAAGCGAAACACGACGGGGATTTGGGACGAGTATATGGTGTACAGTGGAGGCATTGGAACCGATATGTCGAACAACAAGACTTTGGACCTGCCCATCATGGAGGAAAAAGGTTAGCAGTTGATAAGCGTGAAATTGATCAACTTACTAATTTGATTGAAGGTATCAAGACTGATCCAAATGGTCGCAGGCATATTATGACTGCTTGGAATGTTGCGGAACTTGATCAAATGGCATTGCCTCCCTGCCATGTCATGTGTCAATTTTATGTTAGCAACGGTAAACTAAGCTGCCATATGTATCAGCGTAGTGTTGATGTATTCCTTGGCTTGCCCTTCAACATTGCTAGTTATGCATTACTAACCCATATGATTGCACATGTTTGTAATCTTACTGTAGGGGAACTAGTGATTTCAACAGGTGACACTCATATCTACAGTAATCATATTGAACAGGTTAAGGAACAGCTAGCTCGTGAAGAATATCCTCTTCCTATACTTTTCCTTAATCCTGAAATAAAAGGCATTGACTTTTTTTCAATGGATGATATAATGCTATTTGACTACAAGAGTCATGGGACTATTAAGGCAGAAATGGCAGTATGAACCGCGAAGAAATCATTAACAACATGTGCATGACCTATCGTCACGATTATGGACTTGTAATCAGTGAGGATGATAGAATGTATACGCTTAATTCAGGCATGACAGAACGAGAGCGTGAAGCATTGTTCAATGACATGGCTCAAATCTTTGATCATAACTTTGCTAATGTCTTAGAAGACTATCGCAAGGTTAATGAAGGTGAATCAATTACTATTCCAAAGAGTGTTGAACACGCAAAAGCTATGATGGGCGTTGCACAATGGTATTTGGATACAAATAAATGAAGAAAGTTTTAATCACTGGCGGCTTAGGTCTCATCGGTCACAATGTTGTAGCTAAGTTAGAAGATTTAGGTCACGATGTATTGATCATCGATAACATGACCAATTATGGCATCATTCCAGAAGATGAAATGGATTACCTAATTAGTGAACGCACTAAGAAAATCTATTCAGTCTGTCATCCATATGATATTGAAAATGCTGGAGCTATCGATAGAACATTTGATAGTTATAAGCCAGACATTGTTATTCACATGGCAAGCTTTCCTCGTCAAAAGGTAGTCAACGCTAACCCCGCACTTGGTGCAAGAACCATGATGGAAGGCTTGATGAATCTATGCGAAGCAAGTAAGCGCAATAATGTTGAGAAGTTTGTTTATATCAGCTCCAGCATGGTTTATGGTGACTTTACTGATGACGTTACTGAGGATGCAGAATGCAAGCCTCAAGGTCAATATGGCATTATGAAACTAGCAGGAGAATGGATTGTCAAAGATTACTCGCGCCGAAATTGTTTTAATCACACTATTATTCGCCCTAGTGCTGTTTACGGTCCACTTGATGTTGAAGATAGAGTCATTGCAAAGTTCATGCTCACTGCAATGCGAGGAGGAGTGCTTAATGTTAATGGAGCCGGAGAGACCCTCGATTTCACCTATGTGGATGACGCAGCAGACGGAATCGTTGCAGCAGCACTTAGCGACAACACGCAGAACAAGACTTATAACATAACAAAGAGCCATAGCAGAACACTACTTGAAGCAGCAGAACTTGCAGTAAAACTTGCAGGTAAAGGTTCTATCAGTGTTAGAGACAGAGACTTAGATTTTCCGAGTAGAGGAGCATTAAACATTGACGCTGCTAAGAGGGACTTTAACTTTGACCCTAAGGTTGATGTAGAAGAAGGATTCGAAATTTATTATGAGTGGTTATCTAATTCCTCATTTTGGTCTCAAAAGACAATACGATAACCTACAAGAGGAGCTGTTAGAAGCCACTCATGAGGCTCTCAAAGAAGGGTCGTTAATCAATGGTCCTTTTACCGCAGCATTAGAATCTTGGCTTTGCAATTATACAGGTTGTAAATTTGCCTCTGTAACCCACAGTGGAACACATGCGCTTGAATTAATTGCGGGATACCATTATGATTTAAGTTTCTTAGCAGGAGATGAAGAAGCCCCTCGTATTCGTATTCCTAATCTAACCTATCCCGCTACACTAAATGCATTTTATAGCACCGGATGGGATGTTGAACTGGTTGACACTGATAGTAACGGGTTGATTAAGTTTGACGACGAGTATGAAGAAGGTTTTGATGTTTACACCTGTTTTGTAGGATTATATGGTGCTATTCCAAATCGTAATTTCTATTCTAATACGATTGTAGATGGTGCGCAACATTGGTTATCGGTAAATAAGCATCAAATTGGAGATGCTATGGCTATCAGCTTTGATCCTACAAAGAACTTACCGAGTAGTGGCAATGGCGGCGCAATCATAACAAACGATCAATCACTATATGATTGGGCAAATGTTATGAAGAATAATGGCAAACCCGATCATTACTACCCAGGCACTAACAGTAAGATGAGTGAATTAGAATGCGCTCATCTATTGGTTAGAACTAATTATATCGGTAAATGGCAAAATCGTAGAGAACAAATACGAAACTACTATTTGGATAGGTTTGAGGATATGCCATTTAGGTGTCTCAGTGAGCCTTTTGACAAACATGCTGATCAAAAGTTCGTTATCTATACACAGGATAGAAATGAATTGTATCAATATTTGTTAGATAATAAAATTGAAGCAAAGATTCATTACCCGTATGCCCTTAGTGAATTGCCTATTGCTAAAGATATTATAAAGAAGCCCGATCCTATAAGTACAAGTATTGCCCTATCTAGGGGAGTACTGAGTCTCCCTATATATCCTGAATTAGATGATGCTGAATTAGAATATATAGTTAATAAAGTAAGGAAATTTTATGAAGCAACCGGTTAAAATACAAACCTACGACAAATTTCCTTATAAGTTTGTAGAATGGAAGTTGCATGACAAATGCAACTATGATTGTCCTTTCTGCGGTGATGAGAATAAGAAGGGTGTGATTGGTTGGCAAGATTTTGAAACTAACAAACAAATTATAGATTCTATTGCGGCTGCATGTCAGGATAAACCTTTTTGGATCCAGCTTACTGGTGGTGAACCCACACTTTATCCTAAATTCATTGAACTTGTAAAGTACATGAAAGAAAAAGGAGCGTACACTTCATTGATCAGTAATGGAAGCAGAACAATCCGATGGTGGAAACAATTAGTTGACGCAGATGTTTTAGATTTGGTGTACTTAACTTTTCATAGTCAACAACAAGCAGATTATAATCATCTAGCAGAAGTATCAAACTTATTCTATGATAAAACTACCGTTGTCATTAACATGAGTACCTATACAGTAGATACATTAGATTATCTTTTTGAGGGTTTAGATTATCTCATGGAAAATACTGGTAATATTATCGTAACTAATGCAATGGATACGATAACCTATCGGATTGATGAGGCTATGATAGGAAAAGAAAGATTTGATAAATTGTTAAAATCCTATAATATACAACGCGGAGCAAAGTCAGCCAATAAAAAATCCAGCAGCATTCCTTTTGAACTAATGCCCTTGCATACCGAAACTAATATTACCTATGATAATAATACAACAGAAACTAAAAATGTGATTCAAATGATGAAAACCGGCGAAAATAGATTTGAAGGATGGGATTGCTTCGCTGGAATTGACTCAATGAACATTGAGAACGGGATTAAGTTTAGGGGCGGATGCAAGCGGGATCAAACGCCATTTGAACCAAATAACCTAACATTCTATGATAAACCCTTCAAATGTGATGTGGTCGATTGTTATTGTGGAATGGATATGATTACTACTAAAATCAAAACCAAAGTATAAATACAGTTGTTATGAACATTTATTGGTTACTTGCTTTCCTACCCGTGTGGATCATTCACTCACTATTCTTTGTGGGTCTAGCAGGATTGTTAGTTGCGTTCTTTGTGCAACGCATTCCGTTTGTTAAAACATATGGATATTTGATTAAGATTGTGTCTTCAATTTTACTGGTGCTGGGACTATTCTTGCAAGGTGCATTAGCATACAAAGAAAGCACTGCATTAGCCGTAGCTAAACTTGAAGCTAAACTAGCTAAAGCCGAAGCAAAATCACAGAAAACCAATGTAGAAATTGTTGAAAAGATTGTCACTGATACACAAGTCATTCGCACCAAAGGCAAGACTATCACTGAATATGTTGACCGCGAAGTTATCAAGTACGAAAACAAATGTCCACTCCCTGTTGAGGTTATCCGCGCACACAATGCTGCTGCAACGATGGATCCTAGCAAGCTTGAAGGAGACAAGAAGTGAAGAAATTAATAGTTCTTCCTTTTTTCCTATTAGCTGGTTGTAGCATTACAGCAGTTCCTGTAGCACCTAAGTTTCCAGAAGCTCCTGCAACACTATTAGAAAAATGCGCCGATCTTAAAGAAGCCACTGAAGGCATGAGTTTAACTGAATTCACTAAGACAGTAGTAGAAAACTATGTATTATATCATGAATGCAAGGTCAAAGTTGAAGGCTGGAACGAGTGGTATACTAAGCAAAAAGCTATATTCGAAGAAGCTACCAAAAAGTAATCTGGTATCCCGTTTGATAAATACATAATAATAACGGAAGATTACTATGGCAACTCAAGAAATTATTAACATCGGTACACTACCTAATGACGGCGAAGGCGATCCGCTTCGTGTAGCCTTTGCTAAAATTAACAATAATTTCTCTAATCTTTTCCCTTCTGCTGTAAACACAAGCAGTACATATACTAATGGGGACACCCCCGGACAGCTTATCTTTGAAACAGATGCTAATGCATTTACAACAGCACAGCTTTATGTCTATGCTGCTGATGCTGAGGGTAATAGCAGTCAATCAATGCAGCTTAACGCACAAATTAATCAAGCACTGGATGATGCAAAATTTAGCGCAGTTGGAACCTCAGTATTTGGTACCCCATTAACAACTTATAGTATGCAAGTATCAGGCGGAAATGTTCAACTATTAGCTGATCCGTTAGTAGATGCTACTATTTTTCACTTCATTGGTTCTCAAATTCTTTGGATCGGTGCTAATGTTCCTGGATTATTAATGGGACTTGATGGGTATGTTGACTCGGTAATGTCTACCGAAAACGATTTGAATGTATCAACCGAGCAAGCATTCTAATGAGAGCGCACGAATTCATAACAGAATCAGTCACGGATGGATTAAGTGTTGCATCCTATGCACTACCAAATACCTATGTTATTCCTGAATTAAAGAATAATGACTTCTATGAATTGTATAGATTCGGAGTAGCAATTGCAGATGTCCGCGGCACAAGCGGCACCGAAGATGGTGTTCAAAATGGGTTTAAGCATCAATTTAAAGCGGAAACTGCGTGGGGCGAGAATCAGGTAGTATCTTCTGAATTTGATGCTGATATTGGACAAGTGATTGATAAGGCGTTAGCAAAAGTAGGCAAGCGCGGCAAAAAGTCAGTAAGTACGCCAGGCAGCGATGAGATACCAAACACTGGAACACAGTCTACTCTTAAGCCCTTCAAAGGATACAAGAAGTGAGAGCGCACGAATTCATAACAGAACAATCACATGGTACTCGTGCAGGTAAAGTATCTAAGCGCCAGCAACAACCTACTGTTGGACTAAATGTATTTGCTATTAGTCAGTATGATAGAACATATGACTTGAATAGAGTTATGATGGCGGTTGCATCAACCGATGGCGAAATTATTCCTGATATAGAACAAGAAAGTTGGGTGGGTAAACAAAATACTGCTCACCCATATACTAAAGTAGAGCAAGATATGTTAAAAATAGCATATAAAGCAGCAGGAATTCCCTTTAAAGATTTAAACAAGGGTGATTTGGATAGTGAAGAACTAGATTCTACCCAAGACCAAAGCCCAATAAAGCCCTTTAAGGGATATAAACGATGAGAGCGCATGAGTTTATAAGTGAGGGAACAAAGGGTTCAGTACCTAAAAGACATGCAGCTTCCCAACCTGGCGGTTATAAGTTCAAGGATGATGGTACTGACAGAACTTATCATTTGAACCAAATCATGAAAGCAGTAGCTATGGCCGACGGTTCAAGTACTAAAGCATTGAAGATGGATGATGAAAGTTTTGTTGGTAAGAACAATGTAGCTTATCCTTACAGTGATCTTGAACATAATATGATGCAGCAAGCATTCAACACAGTATCTCCTACCCAAGCTAAACAAATGATTAAGGGTAGAGAAAGTAAAGAACTTGATAGTGTAAACAAGACTAGCCCAGTAGCTAAACGCCCGAAAGATCATAGAAAAAAATAATTTGCATAAAATCTCCTGATAAGTAATTTTATGCAAAACTTAATCGATATCAATCAAACCCTCGACCTTATCAAGCTTAAGTTCTATAACGAATGGCTTTACACTGCACATATCTATGACGAAGGCGACAGTGCTTTCCATAGACAGCTTACTAAGCAAGTAGTAGAAACTTATATTGATCCCTTGAACATTCCAAAGGATGCGCACATTCTTGATTTGGGATGTGGACCCGGCTATTTCTTAGATGAGATGAAGGATCGTGAATACACTAATGTTCACGGTATTACACTAAGTCCCGGCGATATTGCTATCTGTGAGGGCAAAGGACATGTCATTAAGAAGTATGATCTAAGTTTCTTGCCACAGAAGGACGGATACTATGATGAAAGTGTAGACTTCATCTTTCTTCGTCACGCACTGGAACATAGCCCCTATCCTATCTTCTCATTGATGGAATATAATCGTATTCTTAAGCAGGGCAGCAAGATTTATATCGAAGTTCCCGCACCTGACTGTGATCGCAAGCACGAGTTTAATCTTAATCATTATAGTATTCTTGGTCATAATCAGTTAGCAGCATTGCTTATTCGTTGTGGATTTGAAATCGAACAGTTTAACAACCTTGAGTTTGATCTTAAGAGTCAGAATCCAGACGATCCTGAAAATACTCAAACATCTAAAGAAAAATACTATTGCATTATCGCTAAAAAGGCGCGACCCTTAGATATCAAATAAGTAAGATAAATACTCTCATAGAAATGTGAGAGTATTTTTTTATGGCATATCCTGAACCAACCGAAGTTTCTCCTTGGTATTTACGGAATATTACGCAAGCACTTGAACTTGATTCCGCAACTGGTCAGGTACATATTCGTTCCAGCATTGTAGGTGGCAATGTCACTATCGCCGGCAATGTTATCGTTAGCAATATCACAGTAGACGCACTCGGAAATGTTGATCTTTCCGGTAACACACTGCCCGTCAGTGGCAACATCAATATAGATGCAGGTAATGTTACTGTATTGCAGGGTACTGACCCTTGGATTGTTGAGGGTAATGTTAATGCTGTTGTAACAAGTGGTAATATTAACATTGATAATAGTGTTGAAGTTACACAAGGTACTGATCCTTGGATGGTTGAAGGTAATGTAGGCATTAGTGGCACTGCACAAGTATCATTTGCTCAGGAAGCAACAGACGCATTTGGTAGACTTAGAGTTAGTAACCCATATACTATATTTGACACACAAGCACGATATTATGATCATGAACAGTTTAGTTCTAGTATTACAGGAACCGCAGATGTTGATTATGATGCCGACTCAAGTTCATATGAACTCACCGTAGGTCAAGGATCAGGTGACAGTGTATTAAGAGAAACTACTAAGACTTTCCCTTATCAACCAGGTAAGAGTTTGTTGATTCTTTCTTCATTCAGTATGAGTACTCCTAAAGCAAATCTTCGTCAAAGAATAGGATATTTTGGTGAAGACAATGGTATCTATTTTGAAGTTGCTGGCACTACGCTTAATATGGTAATTAGAAGTAGTAGTACAGGCGTACTTGTAGAAGATAGAATTCCACAAAGTCAGTGGAACGGTGACAGGCTAAATGGATTAGGTGGCGCTAATAACCCAAGTGGAATTGAGTTAGACCCGGCACTAGACCAAATCTTTTGGGTAGATGTTGAATGGTTGGGTGTAGGAACTGTTAGAGTAGGGTTTATCATTGATGGAGTTTACATCACTTGCCACTCATTCAATCATGCAAACACAGTAAGCACGGTAACTACAGACAATACTACTACTTATATGACAACTGCTACATTACCATTGCGTTGCGAACTTACTAACACTGGTGCAACTGCAAGTCCAAGTTTAATGAGACAGATTTGCGCTAGTGTGATTAGCGAAGGCGGCTTCCAATTAGCTGGTTCCGGTAATCCAAGAGCGGCATCGCACACGCTTAGTACTCCGGTAAGATTACCAAACGATCAAAGTTTTAAACCAGTAATAGCAATAAGACTTAAAAGCACTATGTTAGATGCAGTTGTTATTCCTATCAACTATTCACTAGTTCCTAAAGAATCTAGCATATTCCAGTATCGCATTTACAAAAGAGCGATAACATCAGGTGGAACTTGGGTAGATAGTGCAGCAGACAGTGCTGTACAATATAATCTTGCACCTACAGCATTGGTAAGCGGTGATATTGCTGAACAATCATTTATTAATGCAAGTAATCAAACTAGTGCAGCACCTACGCAAGAAACCTTTACATTTACATATCAACTTGAAAGAGAACCATTCACTGGTGTTGCTTACGAATATGTCATTACAATGGCTACCACTGGTACTAACCAAGACATTTACGCAAGTGTGGAATGGCAAGAGATCACCTAATACTTACTAAATAGTTTTATGGCAAACACACCGACATTAATCAAGGATCCATACAAGAAAACTGTATTCAAGAGCCAAAAGGAACTTGATGAGTTTATGAAGTGCTGCGATCCAGATACAGGTTATCTATATTTTATGGATAACTTCTTTATGATTCAGCATCCTACTAAGGGTAGTATGAATTATCACCCCTGGGAATATCAAGAAAGACTGATTGACACATACCATAGATATCGTTTCAGTATCAGTCTAATGCCTAGACAGTCAGGTAAGTCAACATCGGCAGCAGGGTATTTGCTTTGGTACGCTATGTTTGTACCTGATTCCACCATTCTTATTGCAGCACACAAGTACACCGGTGCACAAGAAATTATGCAGCGTATACGATATGCGTATGAAAATTGTCCAGACCACATCAAAGCAGGCGTAACTACTTATAACAAGGGTTCGCTTGATTTTGAGAACGGATCACGCATTGTGTCTGCTACTACGACTGAAAACACAGGTCGTGGTATGTCTATTACCTTACTATACCTTGACGAATTTGCGTTCGTCCGTCCCTCAATTGCGCAGGAATTCTGGA
>JACCDW010728541.1_pt1 | contig 15805 bp, 12 predicted proteins | sample 7449781 | NCBI WGS metagenome assembly JACCDW01 (sample SAMN15323449, study PRJNA562643) | freshwater metagenome | isolation source: river surface water | place: USA:Blue River Watershed | collected 2017-08-18
ACAGCGACAAGCGGGCCCGAAATTGTCGCGGCGAAATACCGGCATCACGGGTGAACACGCGGGTGAAATAGGCCGGGTCGGCATAGCCCAGGGCATCGGCGATGGTCGTGATGGTGAGGTGGGTGTAGGCCAGGTAACGCCGGGCCTCGCGCATGGTGCGTGCCTCGATGAGCGCGGAGGCAGGCCCACCCGTGGCGGCCCGGGTGACCCGGGTGAGGTGGGTGGTGGTGACCGACAGTGCCCTGGCGTAGTCCGCCACACGCCAGTGTTCCAGATAGTGTTCATCGATGAGGCTGCGCAAGCCTTGCACCAGACGGGATTGCGTGGCGGCGGGGCTGTCCGACTCGGACGCTGTGCGTGTCCGGGCCACCTGGGCGAGCAGGGTGGCACTCAAGCCGCGCAGCATCAGCGCGCGAGCGGGTGAACTGCCCTGAAACTCCTGCCAGATCTGCTGCATCAGGTCGGCAAGCCGTGCCGACGCCTGCAACACACAACACGCCGACAGCGACTGCCGGGCATCGCCCACGTGCGCCAGGATTTCATCCAGCAGTTCGTCCGCCAGGGTGACCACCCAGCCCTGGGTATTCGGTTCGAAGCGAAAGGCATGCACGTGCCCGGGCGGCACGTTCACCACACTGCCGGGTTGCAGTGCGGCGGACTGATCGTCCAGCTGCGCCCAGCCGCCGCCGGACTGCACCAGCATGACCTGGTGCAGCCGGGCATGCCGGTGCGGGGCCAGTTCCCAATCGTGCAAGACAGAGCGCTCGGCGATGGTTTCGCAGTGCATCACATCGGGCAAGTGTGTTGACTCGCCAAAGAGGCTGAAGGTCTGAATGGACGGTGACGTCAGGGCAGGGGATCGCATGTTCGAAATGTACAAGTTTTGGTTGTATTTGGCCATTCCCGAGATCTCTCAGCCCAGTGTATGGTTCGTGTATCCAGGGTGTACCCCGGTCAAAGGCGTCCATGCCCTGGCCCCCACCTTCCATCCCTCTCAGGACATTCCCATGAAAACCCAGGTTTGCATCATTGGCGGCGGCCCCGCTGGACTGCTGTTGTCTCAACTGCTGCATGTGAAGGGCATTGACAGCGTGGTGCTGGAGAAACAAAGCCGCGACTACGTGCTCAGCCGTATCCGCGCTGGCGTGCTGGAGCACGGGTTTGCCAAATTGATGCACGAGGCGCAATGCGGCGAGCGCATGGACCGCGAAGGCGAAGTCCATGACGGCTTTTACATTGCGCACCAGGGCCAGTTGAGCCGGGTGGATTTGCATCGCTTCAGCGGCGGCAACTCGGTGGTGGTCTACGGCCAGACCGAGGTCACCCGCGATCTGTACAACGCGCGCGACCGCATGAAGGGCGTCGTCATTCACAACGCCGAAGACGTGCAGCCCCATGACTTGACCAGCGACCACCCCTACGTCACCTACCGCCAGGGCAATGACACCCTCCGCGTGGATTGTGATTTCGTGGTTGGCGCCGACGGCTTTCATGGTGTGAGCCGCAAGTCGATTCCCAAGACGGTGCTCAAGGAGTACGAAAAGGTTTACCCCTTTGGCTGGCTCGGGGTCTTGTCGCGGACCAAGCCGGTATCGCCGGAGCTGATTTACGCCCAACACGAGCGGGGCTTTGCCTTGTGTTCGCTGCGCTCGCAAGTGCTCAGCCGCTACTACATCCAGGTGCCGTTGACTGACACCGTGGAGCAGTGGTCGGACGATGCCTTCTGGGCCGAACTCAAGCGCCGCTTGCCCGATGAGGTGTCACAACGCCTGGTGACCGGCCCCTCGATCGAAAAATCCATCGCGCCGCTGCGCTCCTACGTGGCCGAGCCGATGCGCTATGGCCAACTGTTCCTGGCTGGCGACGCCGCCCACATCGTCCCACCCACCGGGGCGCGTGGGTTGAACACCGCGGCCTCAGACATCCATTACCTCTACCAAGCCATGGTGGCGCACTACCACCACCGCGACAGCTCCGGCCTGGAGAAGTATTCGGCTACAGCACTGGCCCGGGTGTGGAAGGCGCAACGCTTTTCCTGGTGGTTGACCACGCTCTTGCACACCTTTCCCGAGTCGCTCGATTACGACAAGCAATTGCAGCAAGTGGAGCTGGCCTACCTGTTCTCGTCAGAGGCGGCGCAAAGCTCTCTGGCCGAGAACTATGTCGGGCTGCCGCTCTGATTGACCGACGACATGGGCGTTGCCCCCGGCGTGGCTGGCCAGCATGCAGCAGTAGGCGGCACCGTCGAGGTCGCTTAACATGACAGCACACACCACCGCACAAGGAGCAGGCATGAGCAAGATCGGATTCATTGGGCTGGGCCGCATGGGCAAAGGCATGGCCAGCAATTTGCAGAAGAAGGGTTTCCAGCTCCTGGTGCTGGACGTCAACCCGGCGCCGGTCAACGAGTTGGTCGCCCTGGGGGCCACGGCTGGGCAGAATGTGGCCCACATCGCCCGTGAGTGCGCGATCGTCATCACCATGCTGCCCACTGCGGTGGAGGTCGAGCAGGTGGCCACCGGTGTAGACGGTGTGTTTGCCCATGCCGCACCCGGCAGCGTGCTGATGGACATGAGCACCATTGACCCGCTGGCCACGGACCGCCTGCACGCAGCTGCCCAGGCCAAGGGACTGAGCGTGGTGGATGCGCCGGTGGGACGCCTGGCCGAACACGCCGATCGCGGCGAGTCGCTCTTCATGGTGGGCGCGAGTGACGCCGACTTTGCGCGTGTCAAACCCTTGCTGGATGCCATGGGCACCACGGTCTACCACTGTGGTGGTGTGGGCACGGGCGGTCGGACCAAGCTGGTCAACAACTACGTGGCGGTGACCCTCACGCAGGTCAACGCCGAGGCCCTGGCACTGTCCCAGCGCTTTGGTCTTGATATCACCAAGACGCTGGCCGTGCTGCTGGGCACCTCGGCCAACAACGGCCAGTTGCGGATGAACTTTCCCAGCAAGGTGCTGGCTGACGACACCACCCCGGGGTTCACCATTGACCTGGCGCACAAGGACATGGCGCTGGTGCTGGGGGCTGCGCACGCGGCACGCGTGCCCATGCCGGTGGCGGCAGCGGTGTTCGAGTCTTACAGCCAGGCGCGTGCCAACGATTACGGACGTATCGATTTTTCCGGCATTGCCGACGCCGTGTGCGATCTGGCGCGCATCGACCGCGCGCGAGTTCCCAAAGGCTGGAAGCCCGCCTGAACAGGGGGGCGCGCCGGCTGGGACAGACACCCACCGGACCGCGCGCCTGTAAACCCCGGCGTATCATGCCGCGAGGCCTGCGTCCCAACATGAGAGGCCGGGTCTGGTTATCGACAAGTCGGAGTCTTGATGTCTGTCTATCGCAGTTTTCTGTTCACCCCTGGCAACCATCCACGTCGGGTGGAAAAAAGTCTGTCGCTGGCTGCTGATGCGGTCATCCTGGATTTGGAAGATGCTGTCGCGAACAACGAAAAAGTCGCCACGCGAGCGCTGGTGGTGGAGACGTTGTCGCGTCCCCGGCGTTGTCTGGCTTACGTGCGGGTGAACGCGCTGAGCACTGACTGGTCGTACGGCGACATCGAGGCCGTGGTGGTGGCAGGGCTTGATGGCATCGTGCTGCCCAAGGTCGAGTCGGCCAGCGACTTGCACACGGCGGAGTGGATGATCGCGTCGCTCGAGCGGGCCCGTGGTCTGACACCCGGCGCCATCGACCTCATGCCTATCATCGAAACGGCCAAGGGCTATGTTGCCCTGGAGTCCATTGTGCGCTCGGGCACTCGTGTGCGCCGGGTGGCGTTTGGCGCGGGTGACTTCACGCTCGATGCGGGAATCCGGTGGACCAGCGCAGAGACGGAGTTGCTGCCCTACCGCTCGGGTGTTGTGGTGCATTCGCGCGCGGCGGGGTTGGAGCCGCCGATCGACACGGTCTGGGTGGAGTTGCGCAACACGGCTGGTTTTGACCACTGCGTGCAGCACGTCAAGGACCTGGGCTTTCAAGGCAAGATGTGCATCCATCCGGATCAGATCGAGCGGGTAAACCAAACCTTCCGCCCCACGGCGGCCGAATTGGAACGGGCCCGTCAGGTGGTGGCCGCCTTTGCGCAGGCCGAGCGCGAGGGCCTGGCCGCCATCCAGGTGGACGGACAGATGGTGGACTATCCCATCGTGCATGCAGCCCAGCGGGTGCTCGACCGTGAGGCGGTGATCGTCCAGTCACAGCAGAGGTGAATCGGCTGGGCGCAGGTGGCGCCGTTCTGGCGCTGTCTGCGCTCAAACCCACCAGGCTTCAAGGTCGAACGGCTGGTGACGGCGTGGGATCCACCCCCTGCGCCACAGCGTCCTGACGTTCGCGTGCCAGGGCGCGCTGCAGGGCGGGACGCTCGCGCAACCGCTCCCAGTACGCACGTACCTCAGGCGGCCAGGCCTGATCCAGACCCAAATAGGTGTTGACCAGCAGCGCATAGCCCACCGAGATGTCAGCGGCCGTGAAGCGCTCGCCACACAGGTAGGGTTGGCCCTGCAAGCGCAGGGGCAGGGCCTTGAGCCGTCCTAGGAACCAGCGGGTGTAGTCGTCGACCACCTGCGGCTGTCGCCGCTCGGGTGGTTCGAAATGCGCATAGCGCAGCAACAGGGTTTGCGGGAAGGTGAGGGTGGCCTCGCCAAAGTGCAGCGCGTTGAGGTAGTCGCCGTAGCGGGGGTCGTGCGAGGCCACATCCCACTGGCCTTCGCCGTAACGGGCTGCCAGGTACTGGCACATCGCCACTGACTCGCTCATGCTGATCTCGCCGTCCTGCAGCCAGGGCACTGTGCCCAGGGGGTTGATAGCCAGAAAGTCCTTGCGCTGCACACGCGGCGGAAACGGCAGCAGCTGCAACTGGTAGGGCAGTCCGATTTCCTCGCACATCCAGACCGGTCGGAGGGAGCGTGCACTGACGCAGTGGTGAATCGTGATCATGGCGGCAATGAACCGAGTGGACTTGCATTATGCGGGTTTCATTGCACAATCATCTGGCCATGACACACTTCACCACCCGACCTGAAATCGTGGGCACGCTGGGCGTGGCCGCTTCGACCCACTGGCTGGCTTCGCAAACGGCCATGGGCGTGCTGGAACGCGGCGGCAATGCTTTTGATGCGGCCGTGGCTGGTGGTTTTGTGCTGCAGGTGGTGGAGCCCCACCTCAATGGTCCTGGGGGCGAGGTGCCGCTCTTGCTGTGGAGCGAGCGCGAGCGTCGCATGCTGTCCGTGTGCGGACAGGGCGCTGCGCCGGCCGAGGCCACGCCCGAGGCCTTTCGGCGACTGGGGCTTGAACAGGTACCCGGCATCGGCCTGTTGCCCGCCACCGTGCCTGGCGCCTTTGGCAGCTGGCTGACCCTGTTGCGCGACCACGGCACCTGGTCGCTGGCGGAGGTGCTGGCGCCCGCCATCGGCTACGCCCGTGAAGGCTTTCCGTTGGTGCCCCGCATTGTGCAGGCCATCTATGCGGTGCAAGCGCTGTTTCGTGAGCAGTGGACCAGTTCTGCTGCGGTGTGGTTGCCCGATGGGAAGGTGCCGGCCCCGGGGTCGATGTTCCGCTTGCCGCAGGTGGCCGAGACCTATGAGCGCATTGTGCGCACGGCGCAGGCTGAGTCGAGCAGCCGCACAGGCGTGATCGATGCCGCCCTGCGCGCCTGGTACCAGGGCTTTGTGGCGCGCGACATTGACCATTTTTATCGCCATGAGCAGGTGCAGGACACCTCAGGCGGACGCAACCGTGGACTGCTGCGCTACGACGATATAGCGCAATGGGCCCCCAGGGTGGAGGCGCCGCTCACGATGGACTTTGGCCGCTACACGCTGGCCAAGTGCGGCTTCTGGAGTCAGGGCCCTTCGTTGCTGCAGCAAGTGGGCATGTTGCGCCATGCGGATCTGCAGCAACACGCCCCCCACACGGCTGGCTTTGTCCACCGCATCGCCGAGGCCGCCAAGCTGGCCCTGGCAGACCGGTTGGCCTGGTATGGGGTGGCCCCGGGCGATTGGACCCAGGCCCGGCAAGCCTTGCTCTCAGACGACTACCTGCGCGCCCGCTGGGCCGAGGTGAGTGCCTCGGCCTCCACGGTGCTGCGGCCCGGCGAGCCCGCGGGGCTGTCTCCACGGTTGCCTGACCTGGAGGTCACACGACGCACCTTGCTGCATGCCGACACCCGGTTTGGCATTGGCGAACCCACCTTCGCCACCTTGCCACCGGTATCGGAATGGTTGGAGAAAGAGGTGTTCGTGGGCGACACCTGCCACCTCGATGTGATTGACCGGCACGGCAACATGGTGTCGGCCACGCCCTCGGGCGGGTGGTTGTCCTCCAGCCCGGTCATCCCGACGCTCGGCTTCTCGCTCAACACCCGCTTGCAGATGACCTGGCTGGATGAGGGACTGCCCGGTACTGTCTCGCCCGGTGTGCCGCCGTGCACCACCTTGTCGCCGTCCATGGCCCTGCGCGATGGAGAACCCTATATGGCGTTTGGTACGCCGGGTGGCGATCAGCAGGACCAGTGGTCCACCGCCTTCTTCATGCGACACGCGGTGCATGGCATGAACCTGCAAGAGGCCATCGATGCGCCGGCCTGGCATGTGGACCATTCCCCGGCGTCGTTCTGGCCACGCCAAACCACGCTGAATCGCCTCACGCTGGAGTCGCGCTTCGATGAGGCGGTGATCGACGAACTGCGCGCGGCCGGTCACGACGTCAAAGTGGGAGATCCTTGGTCGGAAAGTCGTCTGTCGGCGTGTACCCGCAGTGTGGACCGTGAGGGTCGCTTGGTGTTGCGTGCGGCGGCCAATGCGCGCGGCATGCAAGGCTATGCCGTGGGCCGATGACCGGTAGGTCAAAAGACAAGAGCCGGCACGATCGGGGGGATGCAGGCCGCGTGACGGTGGGGTAGGTGTCAGGCCAAGGCGTGCGCCAGATCGCCCATGTGCCGAATCAGGCGGTGCACAGGCAGGCCGGTGAAAGCGCGACCGTCTCCATGCGGGCACAAGCCCCATACCGTGGCGCCGGCGGCCAGGCCGGCGGTGGCTCCTGGGGCCGTGTCCTCGATGACCAGGCACCGCTCGGGCGCCACCCCCAGGTGGGCCATGGCCGCGAGGTACACATCCGGCGCTGGTTTGGAGCGAGGGGTTTCATGGCCGCTGAAGATCCTGCCCTCGAAGTGCTGCAACAGTCCCACCTTGCGCAACTGCATCTCGACCTTGAAGCGGTCGGCGCCGGATGCGCAGGCGATGCAGTCGTCGGTGTGGGCGCGGGCTGCCACCACGGCATCATGGGCACCTTCCATGACCACCAGGCGCTCTTGCAGCGCGGCGTTGCGGCGTTCGTAAAACGACTGCAACCAGGCTTCCGAAAAAGGCTTGCCCGTGTGGTGCTCGATCAGGCCGCGCATCTCACGCACGGTGTGACCGATGAAGAGGCGCGCGCACTCGTCTTGTGAGATGGGCCAGCCACGCTCTTCGAGCAAGTCACGCAAAACCCCGTTGGTGATGGGTTCGCTGTCCACCAGCACCCCATCGCAATCGAACAACACAGCTTGAAACGGCATGAGGGGATGATACCCGGGCGCGAAAAGCAGGGCTTTGCATCACGGCCTAGGGAGATGCGCTTGCACTCAGTTCATCAGAAACACGCCCTTGCCTTCAGTTTGCTGGTCGAACAGTTGGTAGGCGGTGTCAGCCTGCTCCAGAGTCCAGTGATGGGTGAAGAGCTTGTCCACATCAATACCACGGTCAGCGACGAAGTCGGTGCACTCTTGTTGACCCACCGTGGAGAATGTCCAAGATCCGATCAGGGTCACCTGGCGTCGGAGTAAATCGGGGCTGACATCGAGTTCGACATTTCCCCCCTCGCCGACAAAGCAGGCTTTGCCCCAAGTGCGCACACATTGCACCGCTTGGCGCCGTGCCTGTGGGGAGGATGAGGCATCGAGGGAGGCATGGGCTCCCAGGCCCTGGGTTAGGTCTTTGATGGCCTGCAGGGCATTGACCTGTGAGGGATTGATCACCTCGGCCGCGCCGAATTCTCGCGCCCGCGCCAGGCGTTGTGGGCTCACATCCAGTGCAATGACACGAGCGCCGAGGGCCGTGGCCAACTGGGTGGCTGAGAGGCCCACGGGTCCTTGGCCAAAGATGGCAATCGTCTGATCGCCTGTCAACTCCAGGCGTTTGAGCGCGCCCCAAGCAGTGCCCGTGCCGCATGCGATCGCAGCCCCCGTGGCAAACGACAGTTCATCGCGCAGGGTGACCAGGGTACGGGCTGGTACCTTGATGTATTGAGCGTGGCCTCCATGACCAGTTGCGCCATAGACTTCGGCCACACCCTCCACACACAATTGCATCCAGCCTGTGGAGCAATGCGGACAGGCACCACAACCTCGGTAGTGGTGCACCATGGCGCGCTGTCCTAACCATGCTTGTTTGGGGTTGACGTTGGTGCCCATCGCCACCACCACGCCGCAGGGTTCATGGCCTGCAATCATGGGAGCGCTGCTGCCCAGCCCCATGGCTTTCTGAGCTTCACCAGGTGCTGATCGGTAAAACTTGAGGTCGCTGCCGCACATGCCCGAAGCTTTCATCTGCAGCACCACGTCGTCCGGTCCCGGTGTGGGGTCAGGGAACTCTTGCATGGCGACGGTCCTGTTGCCTGTGAAAACGATACCTTTCATGGGGTGCTCCTTGGGTTGTTGTTGAGGTTATCGCATGATGAATGGGTTGGCCGGTGCACCCTGCGCATAGGAAATCCAGGTGCTCTTGGTTTCGAGGAATCCGCGGATAGCTTCAACGCCACTCTCGCGACCGATTCCTGAATGTTTCATGCCCCCGAAGGGCATCATGTAGCTCACAGCTCGGTAGGTGTTGACCCAAACGGTGCCCGCCTTGAGTGCGGCAGACATGCGTATCGCGCGTCCGGTATTCTCGGTCCACACGCCGGCCGCTAGGCCATAGATGGTGTCGTTGGCCATCTTGATGGCCTCAGCTTCGTCCTCGAAACCAATGATCGACAGCACAGGACCGAAGACTTCTTCCCGAGCAATACGCATCTGTGGCGTGACATCGGTGAAGATGGTGGGCTCGACAAATTGACCACCGGGCAGATCCGGCGAGGTGGCCGGGCCACCTCCCAGGATACAACGGGCCCCCTCGGATTTTGCAATGTCAATATAGTCCAAAATTTTCTTGTACTGAGCCGGTGTGGTGACCGGTCCAATGTTGGTGTCGGGCAGCATCGGGTTGCCTTTGCGCGCCGTGGCCCCGAGCTTGGCCACCTTCTCGGTGAATTGATCCTTGATCGAATTTTGTACCAGCAGCCGAGAACCCGCAATGCAGGTCTGTCCTGTTGCTGCAAAGATACCCGAGATCACGCCCGCTGCCGCCTTGTCCAGGTCGCAGTCTGCAAACACAATATTGGGCGATTTACCCCCCAGTTCGAGTGCCACGCGTTTCATCGATTTGGCGGCTTGGGCGTAGATGCGCGCACCGGTAGCGTCCGAGCCGGTGAACGTGATTTTGGCAACATCGGGATGGTCCACTAGCGCTGCGCCGGTTTCATGACCCAGGCCAGTGACCACATTGAAGACACCATCCGGGAAACCCGCCTCGCGCGTCAAGGCCATGTACTCAAGCGTCGAGGCCGAAGCGAATTCAGAGGGTTTCAGCACCACTGTGCACCCGGCGGCAATAGCAGGCGCACATTTCCAGGCGATGAACAAGAGAGGGGAGTTCCAGGCGGTGAGGGCACCCACCACCCCAACCGGCTCGTGACGGGTGAAGGCGAATATGTCGGGTTTATCGATAGGCATGACCGAGCCTTCAATCTTGTCTGCCAGGCCGCCAAAGTAACGCCACCACTCGGGGTGGTAATTGACCTGGCCGCGCATCTCGGCCATGAGCTTGCCGTTGTCACGCACCTCGATTTCGGCCAGACGCTCGGTATGGGTGGTGACCAGGTCTGCCAGTTTGAGCATCATCTTGCCGCGTTGCGTTGCCGTCATGGTGGCCCATGGCCCTTCTCGCAACGCATGTGAGGCAGCCTGCACGGCGCGATCCACATCCTGCGCGCAACCTCTGGGAATGCGTGCCCAGGCCTCACCGGTGTAAGGGTCGAGGGTGTCGATCCATTGACCGCCGATGGGGTCGACATATTCGCCCTTGATGAAATGTTGGTACTGCTTCATGGAAAGTCCTAAAAGAACACAGGTGAATGAATGGCGATTTGAGGGACGGTAGACAGAGCGGCTTGGTGCAGGTGGAGGTTAAGGGGGCGAGGCTGTCAGGCTTGCGCCTCAACTCAAGGCTCGTTGATCCTCCATGAACAGGCTGGCTGCTTTGTCCCCCACCATGATGCTGGGGGCGTTGGTATTGCCTGAGGGCACGGTGGGCATGATCGAGGCATCGGCCACTCGCAGGCCTTCGATGCCATGCACCCGCAAGCGCTCGTCTACCACGGCCAGAGGGTCACGCCCCATACGGCAGGTGCCCACTGGGTGATACATCGATTGCGCCTGTGCGCGGATGTAATCGATGAGTTGTTTGTCCGTCTGCAGTGCGGGGGCAGGCATCAGTTCAGCTTCAAGGTGGTCGCGAAAGGGGGGCGTGTTGAAAATCTCTCGAACCAACCGCAACCCCCGCACCAGAGGCTCCACATCACGCGGATCGACCAGGTAATTGGCTTGCATGAGAGGTGCCTGGTCTGGTCGGTTGGAGGCGAGGGTGATCGTGCCACGCGAATGGGGGTGTAACAACCCAATTGAAGAAGTGACAGCGGGGGCAGGGTCGGCGCGGTACATGCCGCCAGAACCCAGCATGCTGAAAGGGCGCATTTGGATTTGCAAATCCACTCGAGGACTCACGCCCGAGCGGGTAAATAGCCCCACCTGCGCAGCCGCCGAATTCAGCAAGCCGCGGCGGGTGAAGGCGTATCGCAACACCTCGGGGATCATGCGCACTGGGTTGGCAATCTGCGGGTTGATGGAGAACGTCGAATCTACACCGACGAGACAATGCACATACACGTGGTCATGCAGATTGTGGCCCACACCGGGCAGGTCATGGTGCACATCAATGCCCCGTGCGCGCAGGTGTTCTCCAGGACCGATGCCCGACAGCATGAGCAACTGCGGTGAGTTGATGGCTCCACCCGCAACGATCACCTGTCGGGTGTGAATCCGATGGGTGACACCCAGCTGTCGATATTCCACACCCACGACCCGACGTTGTTCCAGAACGATCCGTTCAACCAGGGCCTCGGTGCGAACCTCCAGATTGGCACGCTGTCGCACGGGTCGCAAAAAAGTGTCGGATGTGGCAGCTCTCACGCCGTGATGAATCATCAGTTGCAAGAAGCCCACGCCTTCTTGCTGCAAACCGTTGAAGTCGTCGTTGAGGGGAATTCCTCTGGCTTGTGCTGCGGCCACAAAGGCTTGCGAGGCGGCATGAGGTTCCTGCAGTGGACTCACATGCAGCTCGCCGCTGGCACCATGGAGGTCACTTTCACCGCCGAAGTGGCACTCCGTACCCTTGAAGTGGGGCAGAACATCGTTCCAGCCCCAGCCCGGGTTACCGGCATCGCGCCACCCATCGTAGTCCTCGGGTGTGCCACGCATGTAGACATGGCCATTGATACAACTGGTGCCGCCCACGAGGCGACCACGTGGCCAATTCAGTCGACGACCTTGCAGACCCGGTTCGGGCTCGGTCTTGTACCCCCAACTGATGCTGGGATCGGACACCACCTTGGGAACCCCGGCGGGAATGCGAGTCCAGAGGCGGCGGTTCTCTGGGCCGGCCTCCAGAATCAGCACGCGGCGCGAGGAATCTGCTGACAAGCGATTGGCGAGCACGCAGCCGGCCGAGCCAGCGCCCAGAATGACCAGATCGAAGGTGTCAGCGTGAGCCATGACGAATGGTCAACTCAATGCAGCAATCGTGGCAACCACAAGGCGACATCAGGAAAGAGCAAAATGGCCGCGAGCACGATCACCTGCAACACCATGAATTGACCCATGCCACTGAAGATGAGTTTCAAATCCCAGGTCGGCATCACGTTCTTGAGGTAATAAGCGGACATGGCCACTGGGGGGCTCAAAAACGCAGTCTGCAGGTTCACGGCTACTGCAGCGCCGAACCACAGCATCAACTCAGGTTTGTCAAGCCCAATGTTCAGACGCTCGACGATGGGTAAGAAGATCGGCACGAAGACCAGGATGATGGCAGGCCACTCAAAGGGCCATCCCAACAGAAAGATGATGAGCATGATCAGCAGCAGCTTGCCCATGTCAGGCAGCGGTACTGCCGACAGGAGGTCGGCAACCACGTTGGATGCACCGGTCTGAACAAACACGGCACCAAATACATTCGAGGCCATCACCAAAAATAGCACCATGGACGAGGTCAGCAAAGTGGACTTGGCCGCATTGACCAATGCTGTGACGGTGAGCTTGCGGTACAGCAGGGCCAGCACGGTGGCGCCAAATGCACCGCAGGCTGCCGCCTCAGTCGCTGTGGCCAGGCCAGCCAGTATGGTGCCCAGTGTGGCACCGATCAAGGCTGCCAGCGGAACGACGCTTACCAGCACCTCCCGCAAGAGCTTGCTCAGGTTACCGACCCGTTCTTCTTTGGGTACAGCGGGTCCCAGTGCGGGGTTGATGAAGCTGCGTATCAGGCAATAGCAGATGTACACACCGGCCAGCAGGAATCCGGGACCAAAGGCAGCCGAGTAGAGCTTGTTGACGGGCACACCGATCACTGGACCCATGACGATCAGCATCACGCTGGGCGGTATTAGGATACCTAGCGTTCCGCCTGCTGCAATCGCACCGGCAGAGAGTTTAGCGTCGTACCCCGCTTTGACCATCATCGGACCCGCCATGATGCCCAGCACCGTGACTGCGGCGCCGACAATGCCCGTGGCCATGGCAAACACTGTCGCCGTGAGCAAAACGGCCAAGTACAACGAGCCACGTAATGGCGCGAATAACAATCGAAAGGTTTCGAACAACCGGTTCATCAGTCCCGCCTGTTCGGTCATGTAGCCCATGAAGATGAATAGCGGAACAGCCGGCAGGATGTCATCTTTCATCGAACTCCAGATCTGGAGATAGGCCAGGTAGAAGGTGCGGTCTACCCCCAGACCGATAGCGCCGAACAGCAAGGCGGTGAACAGCAGGGTGAAAGAAATGGAAAAACCGATGAAGATCACGGTCACCATGCTCAGGAGCATCAACAGCCCCAGAATTTCATTGAAGGTCATGGAAGGTTCTCGGGGTCAGATCTCGATCTTCTCGTGGGTGATGTAGGGCTCGTTGGTGAGCACCGCCCAATAGGACTTGAGGCCTTCTGACAGACCTTGCATGAACAGCAGCAATGCTGTCAGTGGTATCACGGCGCGAAATGGCCACAAAATGGGTTGCCACAAACCGGCGTTGGAGCGCTCTTGAATGTCGAAAGCACGCAGGGCATCGCCAAAGGAGATGGCGAAAATCAGCGCCATGGTAGGCAAGAAAAACAGCAAGTAGGTGATCAGATCGATGCGACCCTTGGTACGTTCGCTGAACTTGTCCCAGAAGATGTCGGTGCGCACGTGTGCGCCTTTCATCAAGGCATAGGCCCCGCCCAACATGAACATCGTACCGTTGGCCATGAAGGTCACATCGGTGGACCAAGACGTCGGTGAATTGAATACGTACCGAGCGATGACCTCGTACACTGCACCCAGAATCATCGGGATAAACGTCAGCATCACGAGGTGACCAGTGCGGTCAGTCCAGCGGTCGATCCACTGGATCAGGGCGATGGATCGGGTCCAGAAGGCAGTGGTGCGAAGCAATAGTGCTGTTTGGGACGATACGGACATGCCGTCTCTCCTGTGCTGCGGATCAGTAGGTAGGCTCACACACTTATGCACGTGAGCCCCTGGGCAGGCCAGCGGTCCATGCCAAAGGCGAGGACCGCTGCTGCAGTTTTACTTGGCAGATCCCCAGTAGTAGGTGGCAGCGAAGTCATACGGCGTGTTGGTTTGCACACGAGTGGGTACAACCCCGGATGCGTAGTTGCGCAAAGAGTCATGCACCTTTTTGAAGAACGGATTCTTGGCTGATTCCTCCTTGGCAATGTTGTCCCATGTCTCCAGCGTCTTCTTCAGCACGTCCGGGGGGGTGGGCAGAATCTTGACGTTGTACTTCTCGCGCAAGTCTTTCATGGCGGCGACGTTCAGGCGGTTCTTGGTGGTTTCTGAGCGGATGGTGGCTTCAATGGTGGCGGCCTGGATGATGGCGCGTTGCTCAGGCGCCAGTCCTTTCCACACGTCAGCGTTGATCAGCAATTCAAGCACCGTGGCAGGCTCGTGCATGGAGCTGGGGTAGAAGTTCTTCCAGATGGTCTGAAAGCCAATCTTCATGTCATCGGCCGGTCCGGTGAATTCGGCGCAGTCAATTACGCCGCGCTCACCGGCTGGGATGATTTCACCGCCGGGCACGTTCACGGGAGTGACGCCGGCCTTGCCAAAAACCTCGGCGGTAATACCGGTGTGTCGACACTTGCGGCCCTTGAGATCCTCCCAGTTCTTGACTGGGGTTTTGAACCAGCCAAAGGCCTGCTGTGACACGGAAGTTAATGGCAGTACCACCACATTGGATTTGAGCTCTTTCTGGTAGAACTCGTTGTACAAATCCTGGCCACCCCCTTCGTAAACCCAGCCGATGTAGTCCATCATGTCCATGCCGAACGGGCCGCCAGGGGCGGGGCCAAACAAGGTTGCAGCACGGTTTTTGCCGACCCAGTAAGCTGGGGCACTGTGGCCACCATCGATCACGCGCTTGCTGGTTGCGTCCAGAATTTCAAAGGGGGGGACCACGGCGCCCGGCGGGAGGATTTCCACGACCAGCTTGCCACCAGACATGGCATTCACACGGTCAGCCCAGAACTTGCCACTCTCCCAGATCAGGCTGGACTGGGGAAAGGCTGACTGAATGCGCAACTTGGTCTGGGCCTGGGCCAACCCTGGCAGTAAACCTGCTGCCGCAAACAGGGCCGTGGCCAGCCCCGAGACGAACAATTGTTTGAATTTCATGACTGTCTCCTGTGTAATAAGTGCCGTGGCGGCACGGGTTTTTCTAAGCACATGGGGCGTTCTGGGACGCCTGGGCGCATGTCGGGTCGATGAACGTGCATGAGGGAGCGTGAAATCGGTCGTGTCGGTGAACTCCTTGTGATTGCCATAGAAGGGGCAGGTGTCATGGATTGTGAAAAGAGGACACGCCGGGTTCAATCGATTTCTTCGTGTGGCTGCGTGAGAAAAATTCACACGCCCCGAGCGCCGGCAGCATAGAAGCCTCCGTCCACAGGTATCGCCACGCCCGAGATGTAGGCAGCCTGCTCAGAGGCTAGGAAGGAGGCCATGGCGGCAATTTCGGTGGTCAAGCCATAGCGGCCTGCTGGAATGGCAGCGGTGTAGGCCTTGCGAAACGCTGGGCTGTGCAACACCTGGGTCAAGGGTGTGTCAACAGGTCCTGGTGCAATGGCATTGGCCGTGATGCCGTCAACCGTGAGTTCAGCGGCAATCTGACGCATCAGCCCGATCACCGCCGCTTTGGAAGTGCCATAGGCGGTTCTGCCCGACCCCACGGCTCGCATGCCGGCCACGGAGGCAATGCTGATGATGCGTCCCCAGCGGTGTTTGAGCATCAGGCGTGCGGCGTGCTGGCTGCACAGCAACACCCCGGTCACGTTGACGTTCAGGGTGGCATTCCAGTTATCCAGTGGGAAATCGACGAATGCGTAGGTCTTGGCAATGCCT
>JACCDW011175271.1_pt1 | contig 15805 bp, 7 predicted proteins | sample 7449781 | NCBI WGS metagenome assembly JACCDW01 (sample SAMN15323449, study PRJNA562643) | freshwater metagenome | isolation source: river surface water | place: USA:Blue River Watershed | collected 2017-08-18
AGAGACCAGTTTAATCAAAAGTTTGGTGCTGGTAGTACGTTCCCCCGAGTTCTCATGAATGGTTCTTTGGTGGGTGGATGTAATGAAAGTATTGTTTATTTACGAAATCAGGGAATGCTATGAAAGTCGGTATTACTTACAAAGAAGAAGAAAGAATCTTTGAAGATTATGCAGATGCAATGGATTACATTGATGAGTTAATGGACAAGGGTGCATCTGACGGAGAAATTGAAGTTAAGTATTATGTCTGAAGAAGAACATAAAGACTTACTAGAACGTATTCAAGTATTAGAAGATGTTGTAGTAGGTTTGTTAAAACCAAAGTTAATGTATAAGCGACCTGGGAGTGATGAGTATTCATCGCTAAATGATGCACTTGACTATCTACATAATAGAATAGAAGAGTTAGAATCAAAAGAATGACGTATACCGTTATTAAAAGTTCAAATACAGTTACAACAACACCATTGCTGCCAACAAGCATTCCAGAGCTTTTGCCTGGAGTGAGTGTTGGCGGTTATTTTAATACAACATTAACAGCGGGGAATTCTGCAACTCCATCGCAAACAGAGATATCAGGAAGTTATGCGAGAACGTTGAGTGGAGTGACCATAGGAGGTCCTACAGCAACGATTCTAAGACCTGCACCTATTCGCCCTCCAATTACATTAAACCAGCCTACGATTGTCATATTCAAGCAGATTACGAACTTAGAGTGGGTAAAGAATTTAGGACCAAATGGAAATGGGGTAGCTCGAAATGAATTGGGTGATTGGTTTACTGAAAGTGCATTGAGTGCATCAGACCAATTTGGAAATGGAATTAAATTAGAAACGATTGCAGCTACAGGTACGGTATCAGAAACAGTTACGGCATCAGATGGAACCACTGCTTCTGGTGTTACTTATTCTGGATTTCCCACATTAAAAATTTCAGGAAGTTATAATTCTGCAGTATTTCCCTATAATACACTTTCCTATACAAATAATAATTCAGCTACAGTTTTAACAGTGAATAATCTTTACTCATTTCCAGATAGAGTTGATTCATTTTTAGGATTAGAAGCAGATACAAGAACAACAACTCAACTTCGCTTTACAGTTCGTGTTACTTATTCATTAAGTGTAAGTTGGGGAATATGGAATAACTTTTTATCCAGTACGGAGAAAAATAAAATATTGGCGCTATATAATGCTAGAGGTTATACAACATCTGGTAGTGGTACGGAACTTCATGAAGTTACACATAATGTAACAAATAATTTAACGGCATGGGGTCCTATTTTAGAAGATATTCGAGACACTCGGGTGAGAACATTAACAGAGAGAGATTATCTTTATCAGAATACCTCAATTAAAAAGATTACAATTTCCTAATATGCCATACGTTGCAACTGTAGGTTCAAAATATACACAGAGGTGCAGTACACCAAGACAAGGAACTGGATTGCGTTCTGTATTAGTAGAAGGACAACCGATTGCAAGAGTGAATGATAAAACAGAACCATATGAAGAAAACGTTCCATGTAAAGAATGTTGCAGAACTCATGTCGCAACGGTGATTGACGGCTCTCGTTCTGTTTATGCTGGTGGTCAACCTGTTGCTTGGGTTGGTTCAAAAGCTCAAGGAATTACTGGCAATCCATCAATCATTGATGGTGCTCGCAGTGTAACTGTTGGCAGATGAATTTTTTTGTGATATAATATTCAAGAGTTCATAACTACATAACACATGGCAAAGCGTCCTTCACTGACTAACAAAGTTATCATCGAATCGAAGCCCAAGAAGTCTCGTCAAGGTGCAGGTAAGCACACGAAGTATGCAGCAACTAGCCGCAATGGTGCTCGTAAGCGTTATAGGGGTCAAGGTTGATTAAATAGTGATGTAGTCACTATCAACTATAATGAACAACGAGCATATCAATGCACTATGGTTAGATTCAGTTGTAAATAAACTGAAAAAAGAAGAAGAAAACAAAAGTGAATTAAGAGAGGTCGTCGGTGACGACCAAAAAACCAAGTCCCTTCTTACTGAGTGATAAATAAATAAAGTTAGATTTTGGTATATAAATGGCGTTAAAAGCGTCTAATTCTTATAAAGATTTAAGTTTGACGTTTTCTACTCATCCTTTTACACAAGATTTAGTTGTTTTGAAGGATGAGAACGCCATTAAACGTGCTGTGTCGAATTTATTTGCATATGAACAGGGTGAAAAATTTTTCAATCCTGATTTCGGTAGCACAATTCGTAAACTATTATTTGAACCAGTTGATATTATTACCGCTGGTTTACTTAAAGATGAAGCAACTCGTCTTGTAGCAACATACGAGCCAAGAGTTAGAATTACTGATGTAACTGTAATTCCTAATCTTGACGAAAATAGTTTCGAATTTCAAATGGATTATGTAATCCCAAATAAATCGCCACAAGTTTTTACTATAAATTTAACTTTATTGTCTTTAAGAAGAGTTTAATAAATGCCTTATTCACAGGTAAATGCGCTAGACTACGCAGATATAAAAACTGCCCTACGTGAATACTTAAGGCAGACAACAGAATTTACCGATTATGACTTTGAAGCGTCGTCATTATCGGCAATTTTAGACCTGCTTTCTTATAATACTTATTATAACGCCTTTAACATTAACATGGCAGTTAATGAGGCGTTCTTAGATTCTGCAAGTTTGCGTGATAATGTTGTAAGAATTGCTAAGCAATTAGGTTATATTCCTAAATCTAGAGCTTCTTCAAAGGCTATTGTTAAATTAGTTCTAGATGTATCAGGAGCAAGTCCAGCACCTAAGTTCATTACACTTAAAAAAGGTAATGTTTTTACTGCTTCTGATGTAAATAACTCAGCAGAGACATATCAATTTTCAATTTTAAACGATATTACGGCACCAGTTACTAACAGTAAAGCCACGATTTCTAATTTAGATGATGGAACATTAGAAATCACACAAGGAATTTACGTTAATTATAAATTTACAGTTGATACAACAATTCCAAATCAAAGATTTATCATTCCTACTGAAAATCTTGATACAAGAACTGTAAATGTTTATGTAAGAGATAATATTAATTCGACAAAAATTCAAAAATATATTCAAGTTGACAATTTTTTAACTACATCATCTGACGAATTTGTATTTTTCATTCGAGAAACCAATGATACTCGATATGAATTACTGTTTGGTGATGGTGTTGTCGGTAGAAAATTACAAAATGGAGAAATTATTGAAGTTTCTTATCTAGTAAGCGCAGGAAAAGACGCTAATGATATTCGAATTTTTTCATTTTGCGGTGAATTTTTTGATGAATATGGCACAAGAATGCAAAATAAGCTTACATTAACACTTGTAAGCAGTTCTACAGGTGGTGATGATAAAGAATCTGTAGAAAGTATCAAATCTAATGCTCCATCTTTCTATGCTTCTCAAAACAGAGCAGTTACTGAGGATGATTTTAAAGCAGTAATTCAAAAAATTTATCCATCAATTGCTGATATTATTGTATATGGAGGTGAAAATGAATCTCCTCCTGAATATGGAAGAGTAAAAATTGCTATCAAACCAAAATTTGCTGACAAGTTAAGCAATTCAACTAAAAATTATATTCGTGCCGAACTTAAAAAGTATACAGTTGCTTCAGTAACTCCTGTATTGATGGACCCATCTATTATTGATATTATTCTAGAATCAAAAATTTTCTATAATCCACTAGAAACTTCACTAACCGCTGAGCAACTTAAGCAATTAGTCATTGATAATTTAACAGCTTATAAAGAAAATTCTGGAGTAAGTAAATTTAATGGTACATTAAGGCAAAGTAAGGTAAGTTCTGCGATTGATGCTTCTGATGATTCTATTATTTCAAATCAAACTAAGATTCATTTAAGAAAAACATTACTTCCTGCATTTAATACTACAGCAGAATATATTATTTGTTTTAACAATCCATTAAATTCTGGTTGTGGAGAATCTCCTATTACATCATCTTCATTTATTATTGCTGAATATCCAGATGATACCGCATTTTTTGAAGCATCAAGTGATGGAATAATTCAGATATATACTATTAATTCAATAACCAGCGAAAAGAAAATTTTAAAACGTGACGCAGGTACAATTAACTTCGCCACAGGAGAAATCAAATTAACAGGAATCACATTTTTATCTGGCAGTGCAACTGAAGGAAATGAAATTTATATAACATTAGTTCCATTGTATCCAGACATCGAAGCAGTAAGAGAAACTTACTTAAACTTGTCCATCGAAAAAAGTAAAATCCAACTAGTTGCAGAAAGCTAATATGAACTTCGATAATTTAAAGATTTCCGATTTTATTGAAGCTCAGTTACCAAATTTTATAGCTGAGGAATATCCAAAATTTGTTAATTTTTTCCAAGAATACTATAAGTCACTAGAAATTCCTGGTGGCATATTAGATATTTCTAATAATTTTACAGATTATATTGATACTGTAAATTTATATCCTAATTATTTGGTAGCTAATACTACACTTGCATCTGGAATTACTTCATCAGGAACAACAATTTCTGCAACATCGGTTGAAGGATTTGCAGAAAATAATGGAATTATTTTAATTGATTCGGAAATTATATTTTATCAATCATTAGATAAGCAAAATAAAAAGTTTTTAAATTGCACCCGAGGATATTCTGCAGTAAAAGAATATAAAGATATTGGTACTAAATTAATATCAACTACTGCGGCTTCACATAATTCTGGAGCTACAATAAAAAATCTTTCTAATTTGTTTTCATTTGCTATTTTAAAGCATTATCAAAATCAATATTTAAAAGGATTTCCATACACAGAAGTATTATCAGAAATTAGTGAAGTTACATTAATTGAAAATATTAAGGAATTTTATCAATTAAAAGGAACTTCTGTATCATTAGAATTTTTATTCAGAGTAATTTATAATCAAGATATTATTGTTAGATATCCTAGAGATTGGGTAATTAAACCATCAACTTCGGATTGGACTGTTGATGATATTATTAAAGTTGAATCAATCAAAGGAAGCCCAGTAAAATTAATTGGAGAACAAATTTATCAAACAGATAAATTATCCAGTCCTGACGTTTCTGTTTTTCCAGAACCAGTTGTAATTAATAATGTTTCGAGTTATTTTTCTGGTCCAAAAGAAATTTTTGAATTACGTTTAAATATTTTAAATTTTGAAAACTTTAAAGTTCCTTCTAGAACATTTTTAAGAAAATCTGTATTAGTAGCAGATACAACAATAACTGTAGATTCAACATTAGGTTTTGATGAAACTAATGGTGTAATTCAAATTGGAAATGAATTAATTTTTTATAAGAATAAATCATATAATCAATTTTTCCAATGTAGTAGAGGATATTCAGGAACAACTCCAACTACACATATTAATGGAACGGAATTATTAACCACTGAATATTTGTATGGTTATTCAAATGGTGATAAGTCAAATCCTATTGAAATGAGATTATTGGGGATGGTATCCTCAATTGATTTACGCGATGGTGGTGTATATTATACAGAATCAGATACTGTAGATATTTCTCCCGCTGGAGTAGTTGATATTAGACCTCAATTCCAAGGTTGGAGAATTAATGAAACTGGGGAAGTTGCATCTAGTTCTGTTCTTGAATATAGAAATGTAATATCTAAAGTTCTTAATGAAGTACAAGCAGTATATAAAGATGATGATTATGTTTATATTGCAAGTGCTGGTCTTCCGAAAAATTCAATCGGTGGATTTGATGGATTAATTTCTAATTTGATTGTAGGTAATCAATACCATTTAAAAAGAATTCCATTAAAGCCAGATAAAGCAACAGAACCAGCAATTATTGGCACTAAAGGAGTTGGTATATTTAAAGACGGTGTTCAAGCATATAGTGCAAAAGATTTTAGAAAAGAAATTTTTGGAGACATCACTTCAGTAACTATTATAGATGGTGGATTTGGATTTACTGATTCTATCAAACCAAGAGTTAGAGTTGTTGGAGGTAATGGTTCGGGAGCTGTATTAAGTGCAACTAGTATCAATGGTAAAATAACTGAAATTTCTGTAATTAGTGGAGGTACTAATTTTACATCAAATCCCACATTAGAAATTGCATATGGTTTTGATGCCACTGCAGCTATTGTATCAGATGGAGATATTAATCAAGGTACTATTCAAAAAATTACAGTAGTTTCTGGGGGAACTCAATATAACATTGCGCCAGAAGTCCAAATTTTTGATTCTACAGGAAGAGGAAAAGGTGCTTACGCAGTTGCAGTAATTAGCGGAGGAACTGTAACCCGTATTGATGTATTAACTGGTGGTCTTGATTATAACAACAAAGATACAATTGTTGTTAGTTTAGTATCTCCAGGAAGAAATGTATCTACAATAGCTAATGTTAGACAGTGGAATTATGATAGAACATTTACACTAAACAATACATTTAATACGTCAATTCAAAAGTGGGAACCAGCATCAACTAAAAAGACAGATGCAAATAATGGTTATCTATTTAATGGACTTGATGATTCGTTTGGACTAGAATATGCTTATCCACATAATCCAAAAGCGGTTAGATTACTTTTTGGAGATAATGTACAAGGTGCAGCAAACTTTTATGCTGAAGTCACTGGTAATTATAAACACTCTCCCATCCTTGGTTGGGCATATGATGGGCATCCTATTTACGGACCATATGGTTATGCAGACCCAACTGTTCCAGGAAATGTTAAGAGATTAGAATCTAGTTATAAATTAAGGAATCCATTACCATCTAATAGACCAAATTCTACAAATTATCCAGGTGGTTCTTTTGTCGAAGATTATCAATATGTAAGTTCTTATGGTGATTTAGATATTCATAATGGAAGATTTTGTATTACTCCCGAATATCCAGAAGGAACCTATGCATATTTCCTAACGATTGATTCTGTCGGAGAACCAGCATACCCTTATATTATTGGTCCTACATATAATTCAATTCCTGCGTCAGCAAACTTTTTAAATCAATATAGACAATCCGAAGAATTTTTCCCTCCATTAGCAAAAAGATTAAGAACTGCAAATACTCCTTCTGATGGTTATGAAACTACCGCAGAAATTGCACGAGTTGATAGAGGTTCAGTAACTACATTTTTAGTAAAAGAAAGTCAATCAGTATATAAAAATGGAGACTTCATATATTTTGATAATGATGGGACAGAAGGTTCTGGTGCATATGCAACAGTTAATACTGTTACTGGACAAGTAATTAGTGGAGTCACAAATACATTAGCTTCTGGTGTAACCGCATCAGGAGCAGCATTTTATGTTGGTAGTAATACTCCTGTATTTCCAGACCTTGTTAGTGCTCCTGCAGGAAGCACATTAAAATATGATGTTTTTGTAACTACAAACTCAGGACATAGTTTAGTTACTGGGGATGAAGTATATGTAAATACAAATATTAATGCTGCGGTTTCTGAAAGAACATTTAAGGTAAGAGTTACAGAAATTCAAATTATTAATTATATTCCCCCATCCAAAACAACAGCACTGACGGTTGGTATTAATTTTAATGAAACTCTATTACCAGTTATTAGTGTAACAGGATTTTCTATAGATGATTATATTAAAGTCAATGATGAAATTATGCAAATTCAAAGTATTAATGGTACTTTGAATGAATTAACTGTTATCAGACCAAATACACAAAAATTACATTCTGGAGGAGATACAGTTTCTTTATACATTCCTGATTCTGATTTTGATTATAGATTAAATCTTGGTCAATCAATTTCTGCTGGCGGTGCATCAGGAACTATTACAAAATTAGATAAAGTCAATAAACAAATTGAGATTAAATTATCTAGCACTACTAATTTTAGTTCAAGTGCTGTAATTTATGATAATTCATTACCAATTCCTCCGTTTGTGGGAGCATATGATGGTAGAAAGCAACTTAATATATCATCAATATCATCAAGACAAATTTATTGGGAAATTGACCCAACTAATGTTGGAACATTTTATACAAGAAATTTATCTGGTATAGTATTATCAAAAGGAAATCGATATATTTTTGATGTTAGTGATGCAAGTAATGGAAATTATACATTATCATTTAGTGAAGATGCTAATAATAACATTGGACTTTATAATATTAAACGATTGGGTGTTCCTGGTAATGCTGGGGCTAAAATAGTTGTATCAGAAAGTAATTTTACATTACTAGGATTAACTAGAATTTATTACTATGAATTAAATGGTTTAATTCCAAATTATAAAACTTATTTTGATATAAAAGTTCATGCATATGAAGGTTTATATAAAGTAGTAGTATTAGATAGCTTATCATTTAAATATACGGTATCAAGACAACCAGAACCAGTAACATTTAGTGGTGTTTCGTATTACACATATTCACAAACTGCTGTAGGAAAAATTAATTCAATTTTAAATATTGATGGTGGAAAAAATTATAAAAAACTTCCTGTAATTTTAGGCATTACTCATATTGAAACTGATAAGGCTGAGTTTACGTTCAATATTTCTTCTGGAAAAATTATTTCGGTATTTGTAAGTAAAAAAGGCGACAGATATTCACCAAATACTATTTTAAAAGTAATCTCAACTTACGGCGGTGGAGCAATATTAACTCCAACTATAACCAATGGTAAAATTACTAATGTGTCTGTGGTTTTTGGAGGAACTGGATATACTCCAAACGATACGAAAATTATTGCTATTGATAAATCAAACACAATTATACCAATAAGTGATAATATTGGTAAAATTAAAAGCATTCGTATAACCAACACAGGAAATCAATTAAATGTAGATTCTACATTAGCTAAGACATTAGATTTTGGATATAACTTAATAGTTTCCACCAATTTTACTAGTTTTTATGGAAATGGTGAAATCCTACAATCTTCAACTGGCGCAAAAGTAACCGTAATAAGAAGTTATAGAGTAAATGATACTTGTTATTTTGTAAAGGTAAAAGTAACTTCTGGTATTTTATTGGAAGGTGATAATTTAACTGGAAATTCTACTGGGGTTGTTTCTAAAATTGAACAAATTGAAGTATCATCTATTTTTACAATAGCAGATGGGTATTCAAAACGCTTTGGTTATTATGCTTCGGATTGGGGTAAGTTAAATTCTTTCTCACAAAAAATCACAGATAGTTATTTTTATCAAGATTTTTCATACGTTATTAGGTCTGAACTTTCAACTAATGATTATAAAGATATAGTTTATAAATCAACACATCCAGCAGGATTTAAATTATTTGGCGAAGTAGGAATAGAAAATAATTTTGAAGCAAAAATGAATTCGGAAGTAAACCGAATTACTGAAGTTTCTATACTTTCAAATATTCTAAATGTAGAAAGTATTGTTGAAGAGCAGCAAGTTACTGTTTCAATTTTAAATACCCAAACATTAACTGCTATTGATGCAAAAGGTTCTGCATTAAATGATGTAAAAAATAAAGAACTTGATATTAAAATAATTGATGATATTAGCACTTATTTTAGTCAAGGAACTTTTAAATACAATTTATATTATTTAAATGACCCATTAAAAGATTTAAATCAATTTGATGGTGTTATTGCGGTTAATGAAATTTTCCAAGAACCAACAGAATATATTTCTGTTGCAGATGTTACTGCAAGTGGTAATGTATTAACAGTAACAACACCAACCGACCATAATTATGCTCAGATAATTTCAGGAGTTACATATCCATTAAATCAATATATTGCACTTTCTGGATTGACTCCATCATATTTAAATACCGTATATGAAATTTTTGGAGTTCCTACTTCAAATTCATTTACAGTATTGTTCAATAATATTGGCAATTTATCTGGAGTTGTATCTTCAGGAACTACAAAAACAATAGTTAAAGGTGAATATTATTTGAAAGATAATTATCTTTCATTTGTAGAAACTCCTAAAATTGGTTCTACTTTTTATGGTGTACAATATAGATTTGTTGATGGGGCAAATACTAGTAGATATTGTTACAAAGTTAAAAATATTTTATTTGATGGAATAACTAGTGCATTTTATATTAGAAAACTTGATGGAACTATCGTAACAACAGACCCAGATGAAAATCTATTAGTATTTTTAGATGGCATTTTGCAAAATTATGGTACTAGTTATACAATAGACAGAGATAACACATCTCCAAATTACAGAAAATTAATATTTACAACTCCTCCAGCACCAGAGAAAAAATTCTTTGCATATTCATTCAGTAAATATAAAGTTTTTGATGATATTTCTTCAGAATTTAATGGTGGAAATGTTACATTTAATATTAAATTTAATTTAGAGAATTTTAAAATTTCTGTTCCAGAACAACTAATGGTTGTTCTCGATGGTGTTCCTCAAATATATGGTACATCTTATACAATCAAAGAATCAATATTAACATTTAAAGAACCTCCAACAAAAGGAAAAGAATGTAAGTTAATATTTTTCTATGGAAAAACTTTTGACAAAAAGTTTTACATTTATAACCAAGATGTATACAGCAGTATTGTACAAACAACTGTAAATGATGAAGGATGTCCTGTATATAATGCTCTTCCTGATGCATATACTTATATTACTCCAGGAGATAAATTACAACTTGCTGGCGAAAGTCCAAAAGAATTAATTTTATTTGAAAATAATATTGTAGAAACTGCAGGAACAAAAGAATATATTGCATTAATTTATAATGATGATTCTTTTGTTACTGGTAAAAATGGCGTAGCAACTGCGGTTCTTTCTGGAATACAAGTCGCAAGTGGTATTGTAACTTCTGGTATTGGACGTATTGAGGTTAATAATGGAGGAGTTGGCTATGATGTTGCTCCTATTGTAGTATTTAAATCAACTTGTGATAATCCTGGTAAAGGTGCTTCTGCTAAAGTAAATGTTAAGAATGGAGTTATTGATTCAATTGATGTAATATCTACTGGCTCTGGATATACTAAAGCACCAGAAGTGATTATTACAAAATCATTTAAAATTATTAGAAATCAGTATCCAGTATATTCATACGAAAATACTCAAGTAACAATACATCCAGATTTAAATACTGCAAATCTATTAAGTGTTATTAATGAGGTTACTAGAACTAAGACTATACCAACACAGACATTAGTAGATGCTACTGCAAATATCCTTGTCGAATTTAATAAAATTCTTCTATTAAATACTGGATTAGTTGATGATGCTATCAATCCTAATTCAGTTAATAGCGGAGCAAATGAAATATCTACTGATGCAACTGCATTAAAACTGGGAGTCAAATTAATTAATTTCTTTGAGAATAGATTTGCATATCAACCTGGAGCTTCTGAAGGTTTTGCTACTAACAATGGACTTACTGTTGGACAGCTAGCATCATATATGCCAGCCTTAACACTTCAAGACGTTATTGATAGACCTGGCTCAGAAAAAGGAGCAGATTTTAGTGACCCATCATATAATTTTGGATTGGACTCTTATGTTACTTTTGGAACAACACTTGCTTCGGGAGTTACTGAATCAGGAACTACAATTTATCTGGCAAGTACTGCTGGATTTAGAGGAAATCATAATTATTTCAGATATTCAGAAAAATTTGAAGAAAGTTCATGGATTAGAACAAATTCTAGTGTTGCTGTAGATTTATTCTTACTATCACCAACAGGTTTTAAAGAATCTGATGTTATTATTGCCACCATGGTTAGTGGTCAGCATGGTGTATATCAAGATTATGATTATGCAATTAGTGGTATGACATATACATTATCTGTATATGCACAAAAGGGTGGTTTTGATTATTTGAAAATGACCATGAGTGGTGCAACAGATTATGGATTTACATATTTCAATTTAGATACAGCGTTAGCAGCAACTACAGCAAATCAAACTATTAGAATTACTCCAACTGTAGGTAATTGGTATAGATATTCAGTTACACAAACTGCACATTCTAATGGAAAGATTAGATGCGGTTTCTATGTTCATTCTGCTGATAATGAAGGAGATTGGGTTGGAGATAATATTATGGGAGTCTTTGCGTGGGGAGCACAGATGGAAACTAATCCACAGGCAAGAATATACATTAGGTCAGAATCTACATCATCAAGTGATTATAATTTCCCGATATTTATTGGTAATGAATTAATTAGATATACCACGATAAGTGGTAATGTATTGTTAAATTGCACTAGAGGACCAAATGCATATTCTCATTCAGAGGGAGATTATGTAAGAGTCGCCTGGGAAGACTGATAAATATAAATAACCCAGAATAAAAAACATTAAAATAGGTTTTTAAACGCAAATGGCAGCACCATTAATTTCTGAACAATTTAGAATTCATAATGCTCAGCAGTTTTACGAAGCTTTTACTGAAGCATCTCCTACCAATATGTATTTTTTTATTGGTAGACCTCAACCATGGGAAACAGTCCTTGCTTCTGGTGTAACTGGACAGCATAGCTCTTCTTATAATTCTAGCCCTACTGATAATAATCCCCCAACACCGATTGATAATTTTAATTATGAATCGGAAGTTTTTGATGACATGATTGCATTGAAAAAAATTCCAGCTGCAAATGCTGCATTGGTAATTACAGCTAACAGATGGACTTCTGGAACTGTATATTCAATGTATAGACATAATTATAGTGCGGATAATAAAGCAAATTCTTCTGGAGAAAACGCAAGTAATTTATATAACGCTAAATTTTATGTATTGAACGCCAGCAATTATGCTGTCTATAAGTGCATTTATAATGGTTCTACACCAACTAATCCAAATGGAGTTGCTTCCACTGTAGCACCAACTGGTACATCTACATCAATTATTTCTACTGCTGATGGATATAAGTGGAAATACATGTACACTTTAGGAACTGATGATGTTCTCAGATTCTTAACTACAAATTACATGCCAGTTAATATTGAAAGTGCTGTAGTAAATAATGCTGCTTTAAATATTGGAAAGATTGATACTATCGTAATTAAAAACGGTGGTTCTGGTTATAATGATGGTACTTATACCAATGTTCCAATTAGAGGGGATGGAACAAGCGGTGCAGTAACTATAACTGTCGTTGGTGGTGCAATTACTGGTGTTTCTATTACTAATGGTGGTAGTGATTATACATTTGCTCAAGTTAATGTTAACCCAAATGAAGTAAGTGGTATTGGTTCTGGAACTTCAGCTCAATTAGAAGTTATTCTTCCTCCTCCTGGTGGTCATGGCGCAAATGCTTATAAAGAATTAGGCGCCAAAAGAGTTATGGTTAATGTTAAGTTAGAATATTCCGAGTCTGGAGAGTTTCCTGTAGATACCGATTTTAGAAGAATTGGTATCATTAGAGACCCAAAACAGGCAGACGGTTCTGCTGCAACATTAAGCACTTACACCGCATTAAAAGCTATTAAATTCCCAACAGCAACAACAGTAGATTTTGTTTCTGATGAAACAATTACTCAAACAACTACAAATGCAGTTGGAAGAGTTGTATCTTGGGATTCGGCAACAAAAGTTTTAAAGTATTATCAAACTGAGTACGAACATGTAACTACAGGTAATACTGGAGGTTCATTAACTGCATTTAGTGGTGCTAATTCTATCACTGGTTCATCTTCTGGTGCAGTTGCAACACCTGATACTGCATATAGCGGAACTATTAGTAATGTTACATTTGTTTCTGGATATGCATCTTCAGAAATTCAAAAATATTCTGGAGATGTAATTTATGTTGAAAATAGAAAACCAATTTCAAGAGCATCAGACCAAACTGAAGATGTAAAACTAGTTGTTGAATTCTAATATATACCTATAACAATAAAAAAGTAGATTGAGTTAAAATGCCCCAGAGTACTAATTTAAACAGCTCTCCTTATTTTGACGATTTTAATACATTAAGTAATTTTTATAAGGTTTTATTTAGACCTGGATATTCAATTCAGGCTAGAGAACTTACTACAATTCAATCTATTTTACAAAATCAGATTGAAAATTTAACTCGTTCAAAATTTAAACAAGGTTCTGTAGTAGTACCTGGAGAAATAGTTTTTGATGACAAGTATAACTATGTAAAGATAAGTTCTTTTACAAATAATCTGGCAATTACAGATTTTATCGGCAAGACTGTTACTGGTTCTACATCTGGTGTAAAAGCCAATATTGTAAATGCTACGGCGTCTACAGATACTGAATCTGCTACTATCTTTGTTAAATACGAAAATAGTGGAACAAATAATAAAACTACAACATTTGCAGAAGGTGAAACATTAATTGCAGATTCTCAAGGAAATCCGACATTAATTGTTGGTGTCACAGGAAGTGTATTACCAACAACATCTTCTGCATTAGGACTTGGTTCTGCAGTAACCGTACAAGAAGGTGTTTATTTTATTAATGGATTTTTAGTATCCAACGCAACAGAAACCGTAATCTTAGAGAAGTATTCAAATAAACCAAGTTCAAAAATTGGATTTAATATTTCAGAAACATTAGTAACTCCAGAAGAAGATTTATCATTACTTGATAATGCACAAGGGTATAGTAACTTTAGTTCTCCAGGGGCACATAGACTTAAAGTTTCTGTATCATTAACTAAAAAAGCCGTAGATTTTCCAGATTCAAAAGATTTTGTTGAATTACTATTAATTCAAAGTGGTAAAATTCAAAGAACTTTAGAAGTTAATTCAAATACTTTATTTGAAGAAGTATTAGCAAGAAGAACATATGACGAATCTGGAGATTACGTTGTAAAAGATTTTGGTTATAGTATTAAAGAGCATTTAAATACAGGACTTAATAATGGTCTTTACACTATTGATGAAGGTGGAGATGATAATAAATTTGTAGTGGCATTAAATCCTGGAAAAGCTTATGTTAGAGGATTTGAAATAGAAACTAATTCTACAACATATGTTGTAGTTGATAAAGCTAGAGAAGTATTTACCGAAACTGATAGTTTCTTAGGTGCTACAGAAGGTTCTAATTTTTCAATTAAAAATCAATATAATTTCCCTGATATTGAAAAATTATCTGTATCACTAGGCGGAAGTTCTATTACATCAACAAATGCTTTTCAAGAAATTAATTTATTTGACGTTCATCATAATTTATTGGATGGAACTTCGACAACTAATGTAGATTCTACTTCTCCAGATGGAATTGTTTATCAAGAATTAACTTTAAGAGGATTAAGTAGTACAGTATCTGTTCCAGTAGGAACAACATACACAATTAGTTCTGGCGGATTTACTCAAACAGGAACTATAAGAACATATTCATTAACAGAGAACAAAACAGCTGCTAGTGTAATTGTATCTAGAGATGGAACTAGTACATTAACTCTTAGAGGTGGCGAAACCATTACTATCACAGGTGGTATTAGTGGTATCGTTTGGAGTGCAGAAAGAATTGCTACAAATTTAGTAGGTATTGCAAAAACAAAATATATTAAATTACTTTCTGGTAGTAGTGATGCAAATAAGAGATACGATACTGCAGCGTCAGAATTTAAATTAGGTATTTTTGGAAATGAATACTTTACTAGATTAAAATTTAAAGATAATGTATCATTCACTCAAGGAAAATATTTAACAGGTGAAGTAAGTGGTGCCGTTGGTGTAGTAGAAAAAGTTGATGGCACCAATCGTGAAGTTATTGTATCGTCAGTAAAAGGAAAATTTGTTCAAGGAGAAACTGTAAGTGAAGAACGAATTGGAACTAGTAATGCTTCCAACATAATTCAAGAAGAAGGTAGCGTTTCATACTTAA
>JACCDW011088885.1_pt1 | contig 15796 bp, 8 predicted proteins | sample 7449781 | NCBI WGS metagenome assembly JACCDW01 (sample SAMN15323449, study PRJNA562643) | freshwater metagenome | isolation source: river surface water | place: USA:Blue River Watershed | collected 2017-08-18
GTTCCCCCCGCCTCAGAGGTGGCACACATGTAACACAAGACCAGACCACCAGGACAGTCGATCCCCGGATAACTCTTATTTTCTTCACACAAGCAATACTGCATTCCCGCTCCTCGACTAGTCAGCCCAAAACAGGTCGCACAAACAAACAAATTAGTTTCAATCATTTTTATACCCAACTGGGTCTTTACATAGAAAAACCCGCTACTTCTGGCGGTGTCTTTCATCGCCAGCAGGTCTTCCTTCAGACCACCGTGCGCGAGTTGCGCGGTTGGTACTAAGCGAGCCGAAGGGCTTAGCGCTTAGATTCGTTGACCTATGAGAAATGTAGCAGAGGGGAGTGACAAAGCAACTTCTTCTCGTATCCTACAAGGGTGAAAGATTTCTCAGTTCAAGTAAATCAAGCCCTTCTGGCTAACTCTGAGGAAGAACTTGAAGCTGCAGGCCTGCTTTTTGAGGAGTTTATTGAACTTCTACAGGATGAAAACTTTGAAGATTTTGATTCATTGTATCGACTAGCAATCTTTCTTATTCAAAGTTATTGGCCAGACTCTGGAATGTTTGCTGAAATTTCTAGTCAGTTGTTTGCCGAATATGACCTCGGGTCAATCGATTGGATCTGGCAAAATCCTGAGTTTGCAGAGTACTGCCTCAAGTTTTTAGACACTGATATCCACTTTGGTTGCTTTGTGCTTACGGAAGATCGATCGAATGAAAAGTTCACTGAGAAGTTTGCACAGATTTCCTTAAATGAAGAGTGCCAAATCTGTGCTGAAATCGGAGATGGCTGGCTTGGTCCAAAGGCATATGTGTGTGAGAACTCCTCGACCCCAACTCATCTATTACCCACATTCTCCCAGCACGCCCTGAATTTGCTTGAAAATGATTCAAGTGAGGAAAGGTATGAGGCAGTAATGATGTTACGTTCTTTGGCAGGAAATCCAAATACTCCCAAAGATGTTTTAGAAAAGTTACAAGAGATTCATGAACAATCAATTCGACATGAAATTCGCAACTCAAACTCTGGCATGGATCCAGATACAGCTTTAAAGGATTCTTTTGTTGATTTTAAAGCCCAAGAAAGTCTCAAGAATCTAGAGAATTAGTAAACTTTAAAGATGAGTCATATCGATAGCTGTCGCAAACTGCGGCACATTGGCCACAGATTCAGAAACACTGCAACAGATAATCAAAGACTCTATGTGGCCATCAATCGAATCAGGCCAAGGGGTATATCCATCAGTTAAAACAATAATGATTTTCGGTTGTGGCTTTAACGCCTCCGCAGCTGAGATACCCACACGAAGATCAGTTCCTCCGCCGCCTTTTAACTTTATTTCAGCAACCCCTGAAATCGATCGAAGCTTTTGGATCTCACCCACCTGTGAATCACACGGAATTATGGTTATTCCTTGAGCAATCCCATTGGCGGTTGCTATTCCATCAACCTCCGAGAGGAACTCGGTGATCTCTTTTTCCGCAACGCTGCCACTTGTATCAATCACAATCGCAATTGTTGGAGGGGAAGGTTTTCTCATAGAAGGCAAAATAAATTCAGGATCGCTTTCCGCCATGGAACTTTGGCGCCTTGATGGCCTAGAAAATGTGTAATCCCTTCTCCCCATTACTGTTGCAAGTGAACTTCTCAATGAACCAGCAAGTTCACGGCGCCAATCAATTTGCGGATTAAGCAGATCATTGGCCCACCGGAGAAGTTCGCCTGGAACTGACCCCATCCCCTTTTCCCGCGAATGCTTGAGAACATCTTGGGCAACTCGATCCCGGATAACATCTTGCTGATCACCTTTTATAGAAGGATTCTCGCTATTGCTTTGGGGAAGTTCATAGCCACGTGAAGTTCCACCAGTGACACTTCCGCAATCTGAATGCTCTTTCTCCTTCGAAGGATTATCCTCAAAGTACTTCACCATAGTGAAAAAGGTGTTCTCCGTAGTCATTCCCTTTACTACACCAAATTTAGCTAAGGTTTTGTATCGAACCGGATCAAATTCACCCCAAGGCATCTTTGCCTCATCCAAAATCTCATTGATGTTTGCATCTCCAGCTAAATTCCAAGTGTCATGACTTGAATTTTCTCGACCTAAAGATTGAAATCGTGTGCTGTGTTTTGAAACGCAGTGAAGCGCTTCATGTAAAACCATTGTTGCTAGAACCTCAGGAATCTGTTCCAGCACAAACTCTGGGTTGTAGTACATACGCCAACCGGCATCTACCGCCAAAGTTGGCAGATCGGGTGATTCCACAATTCTCAAAGAAAATATGAGCGTGGACATATAAGGCCACCGCGCTTGCGCAATGATCTTGGCCGCCATTATTCGGAGCCGAGCCTCCTCGGCAGTTGCGACTTTTAAGTCTGCTGACATTCCTAAATCATTTTTGCTTCTGTAAGAAGAGGAATTAAGGCCTTCAATAGATTTGAATCAGGGGTTGCTCCTTTAGGGCGCTCTCGAAGCCAATCTCTCGCAAAAGTAACGGCTAAATCAGGATGGCCACCAGATGCAATTCTTTCCAGAACAATTCCGACCGAATCCCATCTTTCTTGAGTCATGTTGTTGCGCAATACCGCCATTAATGAGGCAGCAACCACATATACCTTATCCATCCGATTTGGTAACACAAAGTTCTTCGGTGCCGAGATAATGTCTTCAGGGTTTGGTAAATCAATATTCTCACGATAGGTGATGTACTCCGCTGCGGGTCCGGCACCTACACAACCCAACACTGCAACTCTTCGAACACTTGCCTCCAACTCGCACGCTGTAATCCAACCTGACAAAATCGCAACCATCTCCCACGAACGTGGAGTAGGGAAGGCACGCCCTTGTTCAGCAGATGATTTTGGTAGAACCGTTGTTAAATCTGGTCTTGAAGCTAGGAATCCCGCCAACGCGGCACGTTCTGCAATTAAAGCACTCTGCAATTTCTTACTATCAGGCTTTTTAATTGTGAAGCTGATCCAATTTCCAGCTAGACCATCTCTAACTACCTCTGCTGGAAGATCCCAATTAATGTGGCAAAAACGATTTGCCAAAGGAGGAGCTAAATCCCAACCATCTGCGGCCTGTTCAGGCGGATTTGCAGCAGCAATAACACTGGTGTCATCTCCTAAGTGGCAGTCACCAGCAACCTTATCGAGACAAACACGAAGCAGCGCTGCTTGAACACTTGGGGGAGCGGTATTGACCTCATCGGTAAACAAGATTCCATCTTGAACCTCTGATAAACGTTTTGCCCAATCTGGGGGCATTAATGTGGCTGTACCCTGCGAGAGCATTGGCAATCCAGCAAAATCTTGAGGCTCTCGAATGCTCGCCAGAATTACTTCTAGATGACGATCTTGATCTTGCGCAATCTGCTTGATGACTGAAGTTTTTCCCTGACCAGGGGGGCCCCAAAGAATTACCGGTACACGTGCGGCCACACAGGTAATAAGTGCTTTATATCCAGCAGCGTATTCATCAACAGAGCTCACGTCGTCCTCCAATTTATGGATGAGATTATTGCCTAAAAGATTAAATTAGGGAACACTTTTAAACGTGGGAATCCAAAGAAGTGACATTTCCGACCCCGTCTTTGAGACTGAAATTTTCAACCACCTAATTGAATTTGGCTTTTCTCCAGAACACAACGGAGATGTAATTGTGTTATCAGGAGTCGGGGTTGGCTCAGGCGATAGCTCAGTGAACATAAGTATCAACCTGGTTGAAATGGATGGTCATCGTATTCTCGAAGTCTCATCCTTCTTGAAAGCCCCAGGGGTTTCATTTGAGCGAGCGACACTTATTGCCGCACAAGGCAATCTGTCTTGTCTCATTGCTAAATTCATACCCGTGGAGCAGTTAGAACAGGGAAATCACACAGTTCGCGCAGGTTTCGTTCTTTATGCTGATCACCTCTCTGGAAAAGAATTGAAATCGACTCTTTATCTATTTATTAAAGAGATTGATGCAATTGATAATCAACTGGTAGAAATGCTTCGGAACTAAGCGAGGGTAAAGGAGGTGACTTGTGAGTAATTATCGGTTCATAGAAATTAATGATGAAGTGCGTGATCAAGTCGCAAGTCCTGATCTTGATATCAAAGAGATGGAGTACTGCGTACTTAGCTCCCAAACCGACTTACGGGAGATAGTCGCCACAAATCCAAAACTTACTGATCGATTTGCTCACTGGATGAGCAAAGATGTTGAACCATCGGTTAGAGCCTCTTTAGCGAAGAACACTTCGATAGATTCAACTTTGGTAGTTGGGCTGTCTAATGATTCTCATTTATCTGTTATTTCAGCCGCCTGTGAAAATCCCACTTTAAGCACTTCCCGCTTGTCTGAACTAGCAAGCCATCGGAGCTATATCGTTAGAACTGGAGTTGCAAGTAATCCAAATGCCTCACCCGATATTTTAAGAAAGTTGGCCAAAGATTCTGAATGGGGAGTTCGAAGGAGCGTTGCTCAAAATCCTTCAACTGATCTTGAATTGTTAGATCTCTTGTCAGGTGAAGAGATATCTGAGATTCAGCTTGCTGTAGCCGAAAACCCAAAAACGATGATGTCAACTCTTCAAAAATTATGGGAAAATTCAGGAGCTGCTCGCTACACCGTATTAAAGAATCCTAATTGCACAGATGAATTCCTGCTGGCTGCAATTAAATCAGCCATGCAACTCAAAGAGGATCAGGATGAAACTTGGGGTGACGATATTCGTGGGGACACTACTGTTCGAGAGAATATTGCTGAAAGAGTAATTTTATCTCGTGCACTTATTGAGATTTTGATTGATGATCCAAGTCATTATGTTCGCCAGCGATTAGCAAGTAATACTTCTTTGAATGAGTCCGATCTTTCAAAACTTGCCTTAGATGCCGATGAAAGTGTAAGGCAGGCTGTGGTCGAAAATCCAAATACTTCAAGCGAGAGCAAAGCTGCCGCAACGTTGTTAGGTCTACCTTCAAAGGATTCCGACGATGAATAAAGTATTACTTGGTCATAAGGCCCGAGGTTCTTACTATGAATCTCTTGGACAATTCGAAAAAGCTGTTGAGGCATATTCCAAATGTAAAGAACTACCAGATGTCTGGAGATCTTTAGCACTTACTTATTCAGATTTAGATGATTTGGATAATTCAATTCATGCATTTGAACAAGCGGTTGAAAGTGGAGACAAGAAGTCCATTCCATGGCTGGTGGAATTGCTTCAGGCACATCGCCCAGCAGATCCAAAACTCCCTAAATTAAGAGAACAACTCGAACGTGGAGTTAGAGATAAAGAGATTGACATCATCTTTAGCCTTGGAAATCTCCACTTAATTGGAGGCGAGTATGAGGAGGCCATTACATTCTGGGCTCCCTACATCAACTCTGGGCACTGGATTATCAATCGGAATATTGCAAATCTAATGGTGACTAGATTCGGACAATTGGGCGAATTAATACCCCCTCCATACGGCCCGCTAGAAACAGCGGATGCAGCTTACGAATTTTTTATGCAGGTGAACGAAAAAGGTTTTAAAGAAGGTCAGTCTCTGGGGTTAGTAGAGATCGGTATCCGCTACGCAGATAATCCTAATTTAGAGATTTTTAAGGATTACTCGCCACGAGATTTCTTTGACTCATTTATGGAATCGGCACAACTTGGTCATGAGCAATCCATTTTATTAGCGATTCACTTTGCAAGTGTTTTCATGGATGAAATACCAGATGATTCCGCACTTTTAAGGTTGGTTGAAGAGTATGGGTTGTCAGAATTGCTGGCAGAAATGAATTACAGACAAAGCAAAGAGAATCTCATTTCCGAGATTGGTAATAAGTATAGTTCCGTCGAAAGTCAATCTAAAACCTCTATTGCGATTTCAGAGATTTTTGAAAGAGCAGAAGCTGCGCAGAAGGCAGGCGACAGCCTTGCTGAGATCACCGCCTGGATGGAAGGCATCGAACTCGGTGATGAAAACTGCTTCCATAATTTGGGCGTGGTTCTGTGCTCAGAACTTGGCATAGTTCAGAACTTTTTTGGAGCACAAGGCGGGGAAGATAAGGCGTGGTCTGCTCTAGCCAAAGGAATTGGCGCTAGCGAAACACGACCTGGCCGCGGACCTTTGTACAAAATGTCGAGACTCCTTTCTTCAAATCAAATTAACAATGTCAGGTCTACCTACGGGGGCCACCCAGAAATTCAATTAGATTCCTTGAAACCGGGCCAAGAATCTTCTCTCGTAAAAGTTTGCGATCTCTTCGAAAAATGTGGTTTCCTATATACGCAGATTGATCAAAATTTGGTTGCACTACCATTTGGATCAAAGCATGGAAACTTCTTGATCCTGTGTGAATTAGTTGAAGATGATGGCCGCGATCTTGCTCTTATCTATACCTGTCTTCTCACCTCTCAATTTGATGACAATGGAGCGCCAGATAAGAGCCAAAGCGGCCTAAATAGAATCCAGGAAAAAATATTAGAGATATTAATCCGAGATCAAGAGATCATCTTCCCAAGCATGATGATGGATATTGGTAATATCTTTAATTCGATACCAGCTGGAAAAGCACCCGAATCTTTTGTGAATATTTCTAAAGCCAATGAGTACTGGTCAATTATTGGTGCAACATCTGCTTCTATGTATTACGAAGTCCTTCCAACTAAACACGAATTTGAGAAAATTGAGTTTGGTTATGGCGTTGACATAAGCTTGCAATCCGATCACTTTGAGACCGCAATTAGAGCTATTGCAGGTTCAATAACTGGAATGTTGGATGTTGTTTCAGGTATGCAGGTTGAGTCTCCTGAGTTGTTTGAATTAATGCTTGGTTATAGCCCATCAGCACAATTCAACTACGATAAAAATTTGGTTGGATATGAAGAGTTGGCAAGCAAAGGCAGTAAGACCGCTCAACTTATTTTGGTTTATGAGGAAGACAATCAAAACAAGCGTCTAGACAAGTTGGTCTCGCTATCTGAGGGTGGATTGCGAGTCGCACGACGGGTAATGGCTGAGGCCATTGAAATGACGCGATCAAATATTGACACGATCGCCCAAGCCATGTTGAAGGAAGCCGAACTTGAAGAGAGTCATCCACAAGTTCGCGATTTACTGAACAACATCGGCTGGAAATACAGCGAGTTTGGAGATTCAAAAAAGGCTTATGAATTTTTCGAAATAGCCGCGAATCTTGGAAGCGGAAATGCGTTAGCAAATATGACCTGGGATTTGCTAATGAAGGGTGAACATGAAAGAGCCTGCAAACTTTTTGATCAGAGTTATTACAGAATTATGACTACACGACAGACTGAAAATGACTTTGAACAGGGTGCAAATGTCAGAAGCAATGATGCACTCAATAGATTTGCACTTGGAGCATCACACGATGAATTAAGAAATATTTGGTTGGATTCACATTTCCAAGAAAAACACGTTGAATCAAAGTTCTATCCAATTTTGCTTGATCATCTTGAAGGAAAGAGCAAGCAAGTACAAGAGGGATTAGCCACCTTGAACTCTTATGAGAAGAAGGATTTGGTAGAAACCTTCCAATCTCTTCTTAATGCTCACGAATGGATCTCAGGAATTGCACAGAAATCACTCGAACTCTTAGGGGAAGAGCCCCAAAAGAAAAAGGGGCTCTTCCGCCGTTAAGGTTTATTCTTCCCAACCGAAGTAATCGAGGCAGCGCTTTCCGCCAAACTCCTTTTGAATCTCTTCATCAATTCCATCAGCAATTACCGCTGTTGACATAATTGCAAAGTTCAATTCCGACGCGTCTAGATCATCAATCAAGACTCGAGCTGTGAGATAAAGATTTACGGTGCCGTTCTCTTCACCAGGCTCAACTTCCCACTTGTTGAAGATGTATGATTTCTCGGTCATCAAATACTTGTAGAGCTTTAAATCATCTTTAACGTTTAAAAGAACGAACGCGATGACATCCACGAACGGCTTCTCAGGAAAATCCTCTGTATTTACAATAACTTTTACGAGGACGGACTCATTTCGTGCCCCCCATGCACCTGGACCTTCGTCTACAAAACTAACATCAGGCAAAGCTTCACGAAGGAGATTCTCTACCTTCGTGTGAAGCGCATTGGAGCTATTCTTCTTATCAAAAAGACCCATGAGGCCCTCTCCTTTTCTTAGGCCCGCACGGGCGAATTTCCAAAATCTTAAATCCTGGGGGTGACATTTGGAATAGCCGAGATGAGAAAGTATCGAAAAATCCAATAACCTGACCATCTTTGTTGCGGGAAGGATGTAACTCTGAGGGAATCGCCGATTTTCGACCTACCCATACGGAAGCCTGCCTATTAGAATTCCAAATCAGGAATCGGGGGAGGATCGCTTGTCTGCGTTAAATCATAAGGTGATTGAAGGCTTCAAATTCACTATTGATGCAGATGACTCCTTAACCTATGCCACCGCTTTTAATGGAAAATCGGTCATTCGCTCGTTAGTGATTCAATCCACTTCAGAAAAAATTTATACCAATGTCACATTTGAAGTTTCAGTTCATTCCCTCGGCCTAGCCCTTTCGCAGACCTGGCAGAGCAAAATCGGCACATTTGCCTCAGCAGCTGTCGGCTTCGAAAATCTTTCCCTTGAGTTTTATTCAGAGCTATTGTTTCAACAAAGAGAAACAGTTCCTGCAGAATTAAAGATACGTATTGTTGAAGAGGACACAAATGTATTGGCCGAGGCAATATGGAATTTGAAGTTTCATTCTCCCGATTCATGGTTGTGGAGCGAATCTTCAAATGAAATTCTTGCCGCCTATGTTCAACCTAATCACCCTGTATTACGACCAGTATTGGATGACGCCGTATCAATTCTTCAAAAGCAAGGTGAGTTTGTAGCACTCTCCGGTTACCAAGTTCTAAAACATGTCCGCCCCATGGCCTCTGCGATTTATCAGGCAGTTGTAAATCGTCAAATTACATATTCAAATCCCCCTGCTTCATGGGATCTTCCAGAGGGCCAAAGAATTAGAAATTCACAGACAATTTTGGATGAGAAAGTAGGTACCTGCCTCGATACAGCCTTATTTTTTGCATCGTTATTAGAGGCCGCTGGTCTTTGTCCAGTTGTTGCTTTAATCCCACGCCACGCGTTTGTGGGTTACTGGACTGCTGCCTCGAGAAGTGAATTGGAAGGCTTTCCAGCATGGTCGGCGCGCTCCCTGACCGATGTAATGAATTTGGTAGATGCTGGTTATATCGAACTGTTTGAAACAACATCGATTTGCATTGGTGAAAGCCAGTTGCCATATGAACAGGCAATAAAAGAGAGTTTGTCTCGTATATCAGCAACCGAAGCTTTAGGCATTAATGCAGCTGAGAGCTTTCTTATAAACATTGCTGGTTGTCGAGCAATGCAACCACGTGCAATTCATCCTCTTCCAGCCCTGTACAAAGCTCCAGACGGATCAACTCAAGTTATCGAATACAAGCCAATTGAATTCAGTGTCGGACTCTTGCAAGAACAATTGTCCGCAGAGGGCTCCCATGGTACGGCCGCCGGAACTGTTCAACTAGATGTGCCTCCCGTTGTAAAACGCTGGCTTGATTCCTTGCTTGACCTCAGCCTTCGAAATCCTTTAATTAGTTACAAGAAGCGAGAGAATTCAATTCACTTCCTCTCTGCTCCGGAGATTTTGGGGGTCGTGGAGGATTTACTTCAGAATAGGCAAACTCTGGCACTCGTTTCGAGCAACAGCAATGTAGCAAGTGCTAATGGAGAAAGTGGCTTACTTGATGTACGTGGGGAAGCTGGCGGCGATCGAAATTCAAGTGAAATTCTTGCGAGCTATCTAGCAAAAAAGATGCTTCTTACCAATTTTCAGGAAGAAACGCATAGAAACAATCTAAGAAAAATGGCTTCAACTGCCAAGACATTCATGGAAGAAACCGGTGCAAACGGACTCTATTTAGCCCTAGGTTCACTTAACTGGTCGGCCAAGGTAACAAGAAATGGCAAGAAAGAAATCACAACTGTTCGATCGCCTCTCATATTATTACCAGTACTTCTAACCTCTAAAAACAGAGGCCGAGAGTATTACCTCACAATCGACGACGGTAGCCAAATAGTTCCAAATTTCTCTCTTGCGGAAAAACTTTTTCGTGATGAAGGCGTTAAGCTAGAAAATCTCGTAAATTTGGTTGAAGATGAGTCAGGTGTTGATATTAATGGCACTTTTGAGTACATCCGAAAGACTCTCGCAGCTGCTGGGTTGAATGATTACAGAGTTGATGAGACCGCAATATTAGGCATATTCAATTTCAGCACATATAGATTATGGCGCGATTTACTCGATAACTGGCAAACTTTTGAGAAAAATGCGCTCGTCAATCACTTCATCCATACACCCAATGATGAATTTAAGGATCCATCAAACGAGCCCATCGATGAAGACTTGGATACTCTCGTCTCTAATATTCCAATCTCCTCAGATGCATCACAAGCCAAAGCAATTTCACTTGCAATGGCGGGACGTACGTTTATTTTGCAAGGACCACCGGGAACTGGAAAAAGCCAGACGATAACCAATTTGTTGGCACGAGCGCTCAGCGAGGGCAAGCGGGTGTTGTTTGTTGCGCAGAAGAAGGATGCACTTGATGTTGTTAAGAAGCGACTTGATGATGCTGGACTTGGTGCCTTCAGTTTAGATTTACACGATAAGGCGATGACACCTAAGGCAGTGAAAGAACAATTATTGAATGTGATTGATATCGCTATAGCAGCAGATAGAATTGGACATGAAACTGCACGAGGAGAGTATGAAGGCGCTCTATCTCCCTTACAGAAATATCGTAATCGTTTGCATGAAAAGGGTCGCCTGAATGAATCTATTTATTCTGCCTTAGATAAGAAGCTTGCGGTGCAGGGATCGGCAACCCTTCCAATAAATGGTGAGTTTATTGCAGAAGCCAAAGTTGAAAGTAAAGACATACTTTTGAAGAGCGCTAAAACACTTGCAGAGATGGGTCCACAAACCGGTATCGCTTCCACCAACCCATGGTCATTGGCTGCACGAACTTCAGAGTTTAATGAATCCGAGTTAGCGCAGGTGAAGTCTCTTTCGCGTTCCATGCGAACTGCTTTAGAAGTAATTCAGACTAACCCAGCGGCAATGTCTATCTTAAAAAGGATTTCGTCACCGAATGAACTCATTTTGACAAGAGTTCTAACGTATGAAGAAGCAAAAACTATTTCTGTAGTTGATTTTACTTCACCCGCTTTTATTGATGCTCACCGAAATGCCCTTCAGAGTGTCACAAATTTAAAAACTGCAATTGATAAAATCGGATTTAATGTAACCCGTTTGGATTCTCTTGACCTAAACCTATGGATTTCAAAAGCCCAAGAGGCGGATTCATCATTCATACTCATTAAAGGATTGAAACAAGGTGGCGTACTAAAGAAACTGACAAGCATTTTGGGAAGCGCAATTACTAACGATAAGACTCAATTAGTCGTAGCACTAGAATCTCTTCGATCGCTTGCTTCACGAAAAAAGCAGGCCGAAGTAGATTTAGGACAGATTCCAGGTATTAGATTTGATGTCACTCAGAATCTATACAGTCAAGAGTGTATTGATGGAATTCTCACGATGCTGTCTAGAGCAAAAGATCTCACAGATTTTCTTTCGTCACGTTCAATTGAGAGTTCTGTACTTGCTCAGTTGTTGGCAGAACCTTCAAAGTCCCCAATCACTTCACTTGTTCAGCTAGGCGAAGATTCCCAGGCGCTCTTTAATATTTTGGCTTGCGATCAAGCCTCTATTGATTTGTGGATTGGTGCTTTAAATTTCGGTGAGAAGTTTGCTCAGTCTGTTCCACATTGGGCAGTTGATGTCTCCGAACATTCCTCTGCACAATTAACGCGTTGGGTAACATTGTTGGCGCAGGCACAACCATTTGCTGATTCAGGGTTACTTGAAGCACGGACATTAGTTCTGTCAGGAAAAATCAATTACATAGATGTACCCAATGCCTTCCTCAATGGCTACTACGAGGCATTGGGTAAGTCGCTTGTTGTTGAGCGTGGCTTCAATACATTTGAAGCAATGACAATCAACAACCACGTTAAGAACCTAGGCGATTCCCTCGATGAGATCCGCGATCGCCTCCCTCGCATTACAGGAGCGGCCCTTTTGGCCCGTCGTGGATTTGATACTTCAATGAAGGTGGGCGCTATTGGAGATTTGGTTGCAGCACTCAAGCAGCCTAAGAGTCGAACCCCAATTAGAACTCTGCTTGCCCGGAACTGGGGGGTGGTAACGAAAGTAACCCCTTGTGTGCTGGCTAGCCCTGACTCATGCGTTCGCTTCCTGGACCCAAATCTTCCTCCATTTGATGTGGTGGTTTTTGATGAGGCTTCACAAATCCGTGTTGCACATTCGATTGGTGCAATAGGTAGAGCCAAAGCGGTAATTGTTGTTGGTGATTCAAAACAGATGCCACCAACATCGGTCGCGCAAGTGCGCATGAGTGACAATGATGAGTTCTCTGACGAGGTTGAGGAAGGTCTTTTAGGAATTGATAGCGAGAGCATTCTCGACCATTGTGACACTGCGAGAGTTCCTGACATTATGCTCAACTGGCACTACCGTAGCGAAGATGAGTCGCTAATCGCATTTTCCAACAAAAAATATTATGACGGAAAGCTAAACTCCTTCCCGTCACCTTCGACTGATAAGACGTTTAAAGGTTTGAGCTTCGAGTATGTAGAAGGTGGGCAGTTTTTCAGACCTGAAAATGCTCTTGCGGGTGCTAAAGGCAAGATAGGCACAAATACTGCGGAAATTGATGCCATTATGAAGTATTTGGCCAAGAGATTAAAAGATCCTGCAACACAAAATGATTCAATTGGAATTGTTACATTTAACCAAAAACAGCGAGAAGAGATTGAGTCGAGGTTAGGGGACTCCTTAGATCCTGATATTCAGCGTGCATGGACAGAAGGGGTCGGCGGCGAAACTATTTTCGTCAAAGAGTTGGAAGCTGTTCAAGGTTCTGAGCGTGATGTTATTTTGTTCTCAGTAGCATTTAGTAAGAACTTAAAAGGTGACTTACCTTTAAATTTTGGACCTCTCACAAATTCTGGTGGAGAGCGAAGACTGAATGTTGCAATTACTCGTGCTAGAAAACAAGTCCGAGTATTCTGTTCATTTAAGCCCGACGAACTCATCAATAGAAATTCCACATCCACCGGAGTTAGCCATCTAGGACAGTTTCTTAAGATGGCAAATAAAGAGGATGAAGATTTAGCCGGCGTGTATGTCACGCATGAATCTCATCCAGATCGAATGCGAAAGCAAATTCTTAGTGCTCTGCGTGAGGGTGGATTAAATGCTGTGGAAGAGGTTGGCCTCAGTGACTTCAAGGTGGACATTGCAATTTATGATCCAAAGGACAGCACTAAGGCGGTTTTGGGAATTTTATTAGATGGCCCTCGCTGGAATTCACGAGAGACGGTTTCTGATAGAGATTGCTTGTCAGTTTCCTTGCTTCGTGACCGAATGGGATGGCCCGCAATTGAGCGAATTTGGCTCGCCTCTTGGCTACGCAACCCCGCCGATGAAGTTCAGCGTATTAAAGAGGTTGTTGAGAATGTCTTGAAATCGGGCGCCAAACCTGCCAAAAAGGCTCAAAAAAAAATTGATGTAGAACCTATTTTCACAACTCTGAACTCAGATGAGGTTGAAGTCGGGGAGAATCCTATCGATCGACTGTTACAGGAGATAGAAGAGTGGACTCCTATGTACCCAACAGTTATTGCAGACAAGAAATATTTGGATTATCTCTATGACTCAGGTGTTCAAAAGGCGGTTAGTGATATCGCCAGTCAGCTAACTGATGCCGAAGGTCCCGTTAGCCCCGGTCGATTAGCAAAGTTTGTTGCTGGGTGCTTCGGACTCGAGCGAGTTGTTACTAACCGAGTGGATGCAATTAATAGCCTGCCATATCCGGGACAACACCGTGATCCCGAAGGATTTTTATACCCAAGAGGCACAACTCATTTGACTTTCCCTTTGTGGAGACGTGGAACAGAGTACTCTGCTCGACATATTCAAGATATTTCTTTGACAGAAATTTCAAATGCTATGAAATCTATTTGCGCAGTAGCCCATGGAATTCGGCCTGAACAACTTAACAAAGAAGTTTCGCGTCTGTTTGGTATCACTAAAGTTTCAGCTGCAACCAATCAACGTTTAGACATGGCACTTTCTTTTGGGCTAAAGAACGGACGTCTCGTGCAAGCCGGTGAGTACATTCAAGCTGCGACCAAGTAGCTACTTCGGTTCCAACTTTATTTTTAAAAAGTGATGTGCTATACTTAGGCCATCACAGAAACCAAGGGGGTAAAAATGTTTAACACACGCATTTCCCCACGCTCAATAGCTCAGATAACCGGCTAGCCCGCTACACGCAGGGCCGCCAAACCAGGTCCTACCGAACAACACCCGAATGATGGTCGGAGTCCGACCGCGTCTGATAATCAGACAGCCATTCGGTTAACCGATCACTGTAAATCCCTTCGTACGATAATCGTACAATTTAGGATTCCTAACAGGCTCTTTTCCGCCGCCACTGACGGGCTAGCCCAACAGTTTAATCAAAGCCAATAACACCTTTATTTTGCCTTCCCAAAAATTGGAGACTCACATGAATGTAAAAGCACTTCTTGATGTAGACATGGTTGCCCTAGAAGCTGCCGACAAGGTCACCCTTATGTTGGATCTGACAGCGCCCGAAAACGCACAGCAAGCATCACGACCTGGCCAAGCTGTTCAAGTAGTTCTTGATCGCTCGGGTTCAATGCAAGGAGAGCCCTTGAATGCTGCCAAGGGATCACTCCTGAAGTTAGTGGACCGCCTTGCACCGCAAGATGCCTTTGGTTTGGTGGCTTTTGATGACACAGCACTCGTAATTGTTCCAACCCGCACCATGGCAGATCACCACATGCCATCTCTGCGTAAAGCCATTCGCGATCTACACACCGGTGGATCAACTGATATTTCAGCTGGCTATCTCATGGGTCTACGTGAATTAAATCGAGTGCAAGCAGCTGGTGGTTCTACCTTGCTTTTGATCTCTGATGGCCACGCGAATGCAGGCGAGAAAGACCCAAAGTTTTTTAGTGAGGTATCGACCAAGTCAGCAACTGACAAGGTGACAACCTCAACCATTGGTTTGGGTAATGGTTACGACGAAACAATTTTGGAAGCGCTCGCACAAGGTGGTGGGGGAGCCCATCGTTTTGCAGGCTCTATCGATGAGGCCGTTGGTGCCATTGCAGCTGAAGTTGATGACTTGCTTGATAAGACGATCGTCAACGCCGTACTTCGCATTACACCAACACCTGCTATGTCGGGAGTTCCTATTATCGAGATCGTTCAGCGCCTTCCATATTGGAAGGATGGCGAAACCTACGTTGTACAACTGGGAGATCTCTACAGCGGTGAGAATCGCCGTTTTGTAATCGATCTCGATGTTCCAGGTATTGCAGCCCTTGGTCTATGCACTATCGCTGACATCACCATCGAATACTTAGATCTTGCGCAACGCCAAGAGATCACAGTTTCCTTGCCGGTTAACGTAAACGTTGTACCTGGGGATGTTGCGGCAGGTCGCATCTCTGACCCAATCGTTCGCGCTGAGCGATTGATCCTAGAAGCTCAAACTGCCAAGTCGTTAGCAGTCGAAGAGCTATTAAGCGGAAAAATCAAAGAAGCCTCTGGTCGCCTTAAAGGCACAGCGGCCAACCTTCGTCGTGAGGCTTCTTTGATTCCCGTTA
>JACCDW010148490.1_pt1 | contig 15795 bp, 13 predicted proteins | sample 7449781 | NCBI WGS metagenome assembly JACCDW01 (sample SAMN15323449, study PRJNA562643) | freshwater metagenome | isolation source: river surface water | place: USA:Blue River Watershed | collected 2017-08-18
CTATGACACGCTACACAACAAATCTTACACCCATCCACATTCGTGTAGCCTAAAGCGCGAGCCCGTTGCAAAGCCGTAGAACAAAACACAAACTCGCCTAATTCTACAAATTGAGTTAACTGATAAAAATGAGGACACGATTCCTGGTGTACCTCGTGATTATTATTCGGATTAAGCCGACGTTTATTTATACGGAACTTTGCCATAGCTTGGAGTTTGAATCACGAAACTACAAACAAGAACAACGAGCAATTTTTGCCAAAACAGCACAGTTTCTATGAAACCTATAAAATTCAAGGATTTTAGTATTTCTAAAATAGTACAAGTACTAGAAAAAAATAGTACAAGTACTAATTTTATTCCTCTTCATCGGCAGAAGAGTCATTCAGGCGGGAACGTTTGCGTTCACTCTTTTCAAGTATTTCTAAATTTTCCTCTTCTTCAATTTGTGCATCCGTTCGAGCTTTGTAGAGACCAAGTAAAATACTTTTTCGCACCAGTTCAATTGGATTTTTCGCACCAATACGTTTCAGTAAATCAGAGCGAATGGCATCGATGGATTTTTTAGAAAGATTCATTTTACTTGCAATCTGTTCACTCGTCTTGCCGTCACAGATCAATTTTAAAATCAACTGATTTCGAGCCGTTAATTTCAAGCGAATCACACTTTCCTCATTTTTAATTCGGAATTCGTGTTCAGAAAACAAAGCCTGTTCAACCACTTCCGTAGTGTGACTGCCTTTAAATTTCACGTTGAACAAAGCATCAATCATTTCATCAAAAGAGCAATTCTTTTTCAAAAAACTGCGAGCACCTTCCCGAATCAATTCCGAAACAATCCACGGGTCTTCGTGCATGCTCAACATAATCGCTTTAACCTCAGGAAAATCACGCCGCAATACTTTGAGGGTTTCGCGGCCATCCATGACCGGCATATCCAAATCAAGTAAAACAACATCAATATCGTGGTTAGGTAATTTAGCGAGAAATTCCTCCCCATTTTCAGCATGAAAAGCAACCACCACTTGCGGTTCTTTTTTCAGCATAAGCACCAGGGCTTGTTTCACAACCGTATGATCTTCAACTACGGCAACCCTAACGTTATTATCTGGTTTACGGTATTTAGATTTCTTCATAAGTTGAATGTTCTGTAGATTCAGTCAGTGGCATCGCCAGTTCAATGGTACCGCCGAGCGCATGACGTTGGTATTGAAGTTCTCCCGCAATCAAGGTCAACCGATGCGAAACCGATTCCAGTCCCATACCGTCACCGTGATGAAGGAGGTACTCATAATCAGATTGACTAATAGCCACTCCATCGTGTGTAATTTTAAGTAAAAGATGTTGGTTACTCCGATCAAGAAACAGGTGCACGGATTGCGGACGCGCATGTTTCAGCAGATTGTTTAATAATTCCAGCGCAATAGAATAAAAGTGAATTTCAGCTTGTTGGTGCAAAACCAATTTACCTTCAATAGAAGACGAAAATGAACAAGGATTTCCCAAGGTCTTTTGGGTTTGTTCCATCAGACGTTGAAGGGCTTTCTGCAAACCAAACTTCACCAAAAAGTGCGGCAACATTCCGTGAGAAATCGAACGAATTTTAGCAACCGATTGCTCAAGTACATCCATAGTAAACTCCACATCTTCCAAAAACGGAGAACCCTCTGGAACTTGTTTAATAGCAACACTCAGGTTTTGTTGTGCCATGGAAAGGATCGAACCCACCTCATCATGCAAGTTACGAGCTATTTTCGTTCGCTCCGTTTCCTGGGCTCGCACCACCGCATTCATCAATTCTAAGTCATGTCTAGCTGTTACTAGATTAATCTTTTGTCTGGTAGCATTTATAATTGATAAAATCAATGTAAGAACTCCAAAAAAGAATAAAATACTTGAAACAGTAAGAAGAATAATTAATTTTTTTTCTTCCATATCGTTATTGAAATAAAAAAGTTTAGCAAAATTGTACTAAGCATTGGTATCGGCCAAAGAAAATTATAAACGGAAGAGTCTGATTTGATGAATTTCTCGAATAAACTAAAGTAAAAAATTGAAAGAGAGTAAAAAACAATAATAACTAAGACATTGAAATATTTTTTTGAAGAAACTGTCAAAGCATTATTAAATTCTTTATAAGAAAGAAAACTTGAAAAGGTAATGATGACGAGTTTATTAAGGACATTTGAAATAAAATTTAATTCATTTGGGCCTGTAAGAATAAATTCCGCAAACAATACTAGAATTTGAAAGATGGTTATTAAAAAAAGAGTTTTTTTCAATTTCCTATTTTCCAAGAGATTTCGAAAAATAAAGAAAAAACATAGGATTTCTAAAAGACTGTATAGATAAAGAAACCAATAATTATAGAATGAAATAAATAGCAATATAAGACTAATAAAATCTGTTAAGAACCCCGCAATTGTGAGAAATAAAAGTGGCTTCCAAATTTTTGGAAGCCATATAAAACCTTGTTTCGATAAAAGTAATATTGTTGTTAATTCGGAGATTAATCCCGAAACTACTAGACTTATATAATATGCTTCCACTAAAATTCTAAGAATTTAGAGAGTTGCTTTTACTACATCTAATTGGGCAAATAATCATCCTTTCCAGTATCACGCCATCAACCATATCATTCTCATCACTTCCTGCACCAACGGCAATCAAATTCTTTTTACCGTCATCACCAATTCCATAATAAAAACGGATACCCATACATCCCTTTTGATTCAAAATTTTCATCAATTGATTCTTACCAACAAACTGCCCAATAATCTCACCTGCAGGAATTGTTCTTCTGTAATTTGCTGTCCATCCGGACGCTTCTGCTAGGGTTACCACCGAACCCTCATCTCCATTAAATGCCATAATATAAATTTTTAAAGTTTCTCAAAATTAGACAGTCTCGGAGCACCTAAATTTCATCGTTTAACAACAATATTTCGCTAAACGCCACAAATATAAGGCTCTAAAAGAATTTTACAATCTGAAAAAATAGTACTTGTACTAATTATTTCTAGTACTTATACTATTTTTCGATGTGGTAGGTGTTCTATTTTCCATAAAAAAACCAACCCGGTTTCCCAAGTTTGGTTTTTAATGCAGCTTTTTTAACTGAACGATTATTGCATTTTCACTTTAGCCTGTGAGAGTAAATCATAAAAGGTTGTAAGATCATCCTTGTCAATCCAAACATAGCTTTTACCATCATACTTTTCAAGTTTAAGGTAACTTGACCAGGCACCTTTACTCACGAAACATCCAGCTTCAAATCCACCTCTACTTTTAAAAGACACTTCAGTGTATTCTGTTGGTACTGTCAACATAACCTTCTCTTGCATCAATTTGATAGATTTCATTAGACCATCAATTTCATCAGTGTCAAGAACCGCAGTTTTTGTATCGGTAGAATAGCTAGAAACAACATCATACGAAAGTTTTAAAGCTTTTTGTTTGGTATTGGAAATTAAATCAGTGTACTCAATAACTTGGAGCTCACATTTTTTAATTGTTCCTATCGTGTAAAACACCTTTTGTATCAGTGTGCCCGACTTTGCCGAAAACTGTTCAGCATTACTCAATTCTTTTTCATTGTTTTGTTGTCCAAAACCAGTGATTCCAACAAATGAAATCATTAAAACTGTAATCATCTTTCTCATTACCTAATTTTTTAATTTTGCGACAAATCTCCACCCTTCGAGTGACAATTCAAGTCATTTAAAATCAAATACTAAAATTTCTCTGACAACTAAGGTCAATCATTTGGTAACTTGTATCATTTTGTGCTAATTTGTGCTCATATCACTATTTAACATGTTAAACCAACGGAAAATTCTTCGTGTATTACAATTCATTTCATACTTAGAACAACGACCACCAAAAGCGGTAAACCAATTAGCAGAAATGCTTGAAACTACCGAACGAACAGTCTATCGCTACTTAGACCTCATCCGAGAATGTGGTTTTGATTTACAACGAGACAAATACACACGATTTTTCATTCACAACGATACTGCACAGGGCATTCGTTTCTCTACCGAAGAAGCTGAATTTTTAAAACAATTAGTTCTTACCACTGGTAAGCGTAACAAACTCAAAGATGCTGTTTTAAGTAAAATCTATTTAGCATCAGATGTCAATATCGTGGCTGGCCATTTGGTCAATGCAAAAAATGGACGCATCGTTGAACGCCTTGCACAAGCCATCGCAGACAAAGAACAAGTTATCTTAAAGCGATACCATTCTATAAATTCCGAAACCATTTCAGATCGTTTAGTAGAGCCATTTGGTTTTACAGATGACTACCACACGGTTATGGCCTTTGAAGTTACTTCAGCTAAAAACAAAACCTATCATTTAGATAGAATCACCGCAGTTGAATTCAACAACCGAGGTTTTATGTTTGAAGAAAAACATGAAAAACAAATTCCGGATGCGTTTGGCTTTAGTTTTACGGGTGAACAGCACAACATTGAATTAGAACTTTCCCTCAAAGCATATTTACTTCTCAAAGACGAATATCCGCTTACTATTCCCTACATAAAATACAACCCTAAATCAGACCTTTATGAACTAAAAATTCAGGTAAACGATTTGAAGCCTATTCAGCGGTTTATGAGGGGTATGAGTATTGATTTAATTACAAATAAAAAAAATCGAATTTAAATGAAGCAAAAATTTATTCTAAACTTATTTGATAAGGTATTATCAAAAATTAAAACTTTACCTTTCTTTTTAAGTGTAATATCTGTTTTAGGAGTAAGTCAAATTTTTAGTCAATTATTAACTGAAAAGTCAGAATTAAAAAGACAGTTGTCTCAGTTTAGTTATTTTCCTAATAATCCTTGTGAAATTCAAAATGAAGTTCAATGGAATGGTAAAAATAAAGTGGTTCATTTTGTAAGGTTTGAATCTTGCCAAGATGATAAAACAAATTTAAAAGGGATAGTTTATGGCGTTTTAGTCATTGATGACACTTTGTATAATGTATCATTAGAAACAGCAAGTCAATTTTTCTTTAGAAATGAAGACTTTCTCAAGAATTATAAAAAACTGGATAAGACACAGAAAACAATTTTAGAAAACACTAACCTTCAACTTAATGTTGATCATTATGAAAACATTCGAGAAGAAATAAGAAAATTAGAAGAAAAGAAAAGATTGGATGAAGAGGAGAAAAGAAGAATTGAAGAAGAAAAAAAACGCTTAGAGGAGGAAAGATTAGCAAAAATTAGAGCTCAGGAATTAGCAAATGGAATGAAAAAAGCAGCTTCTGATAGTATTTTAAACGATGAACTCAGATCTAATTTAGCAGTGTTTACTCAAAATATTAAAAGCCAAGATTCATTGGTAGATTTGAAAATTAAATCAGGAGTTAATAATGGGGGAATACTGGTAACTCAATTTAGTTTTTCAACAAGTGATTATGGTGTTGTAGATCTAACCTTAGGGATTCAAAATGTTAGTAAGAAAAGAATTAAATATGCGACATTTATTCTTCAACCTTACAATTCGGTTGATGATCCTGTAGAATATGAAAAATCATTTAAAGGAATAGGGTTTATTGAGCCAAATTCAGAAGGCGTTTGGAATTTTGAAAGTGCTTGGTTTTCAGATGTTATAGAAACACTTAAATTAAAAAGTATAAATCTTGTTTTTGAAGATGGGTCATCCAAATTTATTACTAAAATTGGAGAAATAAGGGTTGATAATTTTAGTGAAAGTCTAATAGAAGCAATTACTGATAAACAGAAAAAGGTCATTCACCAAATGGGGTCATTAGTAGTATTAGAATATCAAGAGACAGATCTGCCAATGGTAGGTTTTTGTATGTACTCTGTCTCTGATAAAGATTTAAAAGTTAAACTGTATCAAGAGGAAGAGGCTAGGCAGATTATTACAGATTTATCAGATATAATTTTCAATAGGAAAAATAACATCATAGGAAAAGAAGGTGATTTTGAAATAACAAAATATTCTTCATTAATCTATTTAGTTGTGGATAACGGCTATTGTTTATTGAATCTAACTGACGCGAGTAGTTTACTAACTAAACTAACTCAATTATTTCCAGAATAGTAAATAAACACTTTTTTTTAACATAAACTAAATTTATTTTACTTGTTAGGGTGACAGCCTTCGAAAGAAAATTGCAATATAATTGGTTATTTTTGAACTATATTCAATCAATACTATGTCAGAAGAACAAAAAAAACAATTGGAACAACAGCTTTGGAATATAGCCAATACTTTACGTGGTAAAATGGATGCTGATGAGTTCCGGGATTATATCCTTGGATTCATCTTCTTTAAATATTTGTCAGAGAAACAATATCTCTATGCCAATGAACAATTAGAAGGAGAATCAATAACTGATTATTTGAAATTGACAAACGAAGATGACATTTCTGCGATTCGAGATTTATCATTAGAAACGCTTGGTTATTTCCTGCGTCCGGAAGAGTTGTTCAGTTCAATTGCAAAAAAAGGAAATGCCGATAAAGAAGAAGAAAACAATTTTATTCTTGAAGATCTTGGACGCATCTTGAATAGTATTGAGCAAAGTACAATGGGAACAGAAAGTGAAGAAGACTTTAATAAACTGTTTGAAGATTTAGACCTGAACTCAACAAAGTTGGGTCGCACGGTTGAAGCAAGAAATGAGTTGATTGCCAAAGTTTTATTTCACCTAGATAAAATTGATTTCCAATTAGAAGAAATTGAAGCAGATGTGTTAGGAGATGCTTACGAATATTTGATTGCACAATTTGCTTCTGGAGCAGGTAAAAAAGCAGGAGAATTTTATACGCCTCAGCAAGTATCTAAGATCCTAGCAAAAATCGTATCAGCGGGAAAAACAAAACTGAAATCTGTTTATGATCCAACCTGTGGTTCGGGTTCATTGTTACTCCGAGTTGCTCGAGAAGTAGAAGTGAGTGAATTCTACGGTCAAGAAATGAACCGTACGACTTACAATCTAGCACGAATGAACATGATTTTACATGGTGTCCATTACAGAGAATTTGATATTCAGCAAGAGGATACCTTAGAAGTGCCTAAACATTTAGAAAAACGTTTCGAAGCCGTTGTTGCAAATCCTCCTTTTTCCGCGCAATGGAAGGGTGATAAAAATCCTTTGTTCAATACGGATGAACGTTTTAGCCAATATGGCAAACTTGCTCCCGGAAGTAAAGCCGATTTCGCCTTTTTGCAACACATGATTTATCAATTAGCAGATAATGGAACAATGGCTTGTGTTTTGCCCCATGGTGTACTTTTTCGAGGTGCCACCGAAGGTCAGATTCGTGAATACCTGATAAAAGATTTAAACTACATTGATGCAATTATAGGGTTGCCTGCAAATATTTTCTATGGAACTTCAATTCCAACATGTATTCTGGTATTAAAGAAATGTCGAACAGCGGATGATAATGTCTTGTTCATTGATGCCAGCAAGCATTTCCTAAAGCAAGGTAACCAAAATGTGTTAACCGATGATCACGTTCATAAAATTGTTGATACTTATAACAACAGAATCGTTATTGATAAATACAGTTTTCTGGCATCATTGAAAATGATCGCCGAAAACGATTACAACCTAAATATTCCACGTTACGTTGACACGCTTGAAATAGAAAAAGAAATCGACATTGAATCAATTGCTAAAGAATTACATTCAGTGAATATAAATATGAAAGAAATTGATCAAAGACTCATCGAATTCTGCAAGGAGTTGAATATTGAATTACCATTATAAAATGAAAAATATTGAACCAAAATTAAGATTTCCTGAATTTCAGGGTGATTGGATGAAACTGAAATTAAATGATGTATCTAATTATTTCAATGGTGGCAGTTTTGAAAACAATGTAAATGACAAAGGAAAATATGAACTTATAACATTAAAATCTATTGATATGAATGGCTGTTTGGCTCATTCAAACCGTTTCATAGATATTGAGGTGCCAACCTTAAACAAAGATACACTTATTATGATTCTTAGTGAACAGTCACCTGGTTTACTTGGAATGACGGCTTTAATTCCTGAGAGCCACAAATTTGTGTTGAATCAACGAGTTGCAGAGATTAGACCTAACCCCAAAAAAGTTGATAGTTATTTTTTGTCAATGGCCATTAATAGAAATCAACGTTATTTTAGTAAGCATGGTGCAGGTACCAAAGTTCAAAACATAACTAAACCTCATGTGGAAAATTATGAATTTCTATGTGCAACACTACTAGAACAAAAAAAAATCGCAAACTTCCTTTCAACTATTGACACCAAAATTCAATACTTCAAAAATCAACAGTTCTTGCTTGAGGATTACAAGAAAGGAGTCATGCAGAAGATCCTTTCTAAGGAGTTGCGATTTAAGGATGTAAATGGAAAAGAATTTCCTGAATGGAAGGAACGTTGTTTTAATGAAGTTCTATTTGAACATGGATTGAAAAGTTCAGGAAACGAAGAAGTATTTTCTGTGTCAGTACACAAAGGCCTTATTAATCAAATTGAACATTTAGGTAGAAGTTTTTCAGCCAAGGATACAAGTAATTATAACCGTGTTTTAACGGGTGATATTGTGTATACAAAGAGTCCCACTGGGGATTTTCCTTTTGGTATAATTAAACAAAGTAGAATAGACAAGTCTGTAATTGTTTCACCGTTATACGGCGTGTTTACTCCGGAAACATATCATTTAGGTTATATTCTAAACGTCTATTTTGAAAGTGTCATTAACACACATAATTATTTATCTCCAATTATTCAAAAGGGTGCTAAAAACACTATCAATATTACCAATCAGAATTTTTTATCAAGAACATTGGTACTACCAGTTTCACACGAGGAGCAGAAAAAAATTGCCGATTTTCTTTTGGCTATTGATAATAAAATTGAAAAAGTAAAAGACCAAATTCGTTTGACTGAAGAATGGAAAAAGGGCTTATTACAGCAAATGTTTGTGTAAAAGATGAATTCTAATGAAAGAAAATATGGCTATATTATTTTTCCTGAAACTGGAAGAAAAATTGAAAACGTTTGGCTGAATATTACTGAGAAAGAAATTTTTCTCGAAGCAGCCTTTGACCTTAATTCTGAGTCCAATTTCCCGATTGTTTTAGGAATATTTAATGGTTTGAGCAACGTAACCTTCATTGACGTTTTTACAAGTGGTGGATCTCGAGGTGGGGGTGGATCTGTTCGTAAACTTGTGGTGTCTTGGATGATCAAGAATAAACACATTCAGACAATTGATAATCTCAAATTTAAGTCAATTTCATTTAACGAGTTTGCACTAAAAGAATGGTACAGAGAAGATTTTTATGTTGAAAGTCAAGATTTTGTCTATACAGTTCCTAAACCAATTCAACCACTTTCGACTCAAACTAATGATTTTAAATTGGTTTGGGAACTTGCACATAGGATCAACTCTAATTCTCATGATGTAGAAATACGTTTAACCTCCTCAATAATCACCAAATTTAATGAGGATAAATCATGGGATTTTATTATCGAACATATTCTCAAGGTTAAAAAACTATTGATATTTCTGACCAATAAGGATCCGCAATTTGAAAATATTGACTTAGGTGATTATGCAGAACTTGTTTTCAGAATTAACCCATTGTATGAATCTAGATTTCCTACCCATCTTCGCTTGTCATATGAAGAAATCAAACCATTGCTTCCGGAAATTGTAAATCTGTGGTTTGAAGAAAAGAAACTTGAACCCATTACAGACTTAGTATTGGAAAAACACTTTCAAGATGGAATACCTTCTCATCGTCATTTTTTCAATTTGGCTGTTGGTTTGGAAGCCTTTCATGAGAATTTTATTCTTAAAAAAGTACCATTATCAGATAATTCGATTCTTGCAAACAAGGAATTAATAATAAATGCAATTAACTCAAATGGGAACCTTAAAAAATGGTTCAATACAATTTCTTCCAATTGGACAAAACCCTCATTAAAGGACCGGCTTATTCATATGCAAAATACTATTTCGCAAGTTTCTAATGGAGTATTTGAAATGGAAACAATTCTGTTAATTACAAAAATTGTGAAGACAAGGAATGATATTGCGCATGCGGGTATATATGACAAACAGTTCAATGAAGATATTCAATTAAGAATTGTTACAAAAATTATTGAATTTGTTCTCAGGTTGGAAATATACAAAATGATGAATATTACATGGAAAACTCAGCGAACAGACTTGATTTCTCAAGCAAACAAACTTGTCAAACAATTGGCAACCTTGAATGATTTTAAACTAGTAGAATCCAAATGACCACTGAACCTGAACAAATACTGGAAAATAACCTAATCGATCAATTGAAATCGTTGGGGTATAAATACGTTGAGATACGCGATGAGGCTGATATGCTTCAGAATCTCAAAAGTCAAATTGAAAAGCATAATAACGTTTCACTAACAACAGATGAATTTTTTCAGGTTCTTAACCAATTGGATAAGGGCAGCAATTTTGAAAAAAGCAAAACGCTAAGAGATAGAATAGCATATACAAAGGAGGATGGTAAAGTATCTTACATTGAGTTAATCAACATGATGCATTGGTGTCAGAACCAGTTCCAGGTAACTCACCAAGTAAAAATGCAAGGTTCTTTTAAGAACAGATATGATGTCACCATTTTGATTAACGGATTGCCATTGGTTCAAATTGAATTGAAAAGACGCGGTCTAGAATTAAAAGAGGCGTTTAATCAGACAAACAGATATGAAAGACATTCTTATTGGGCAGGTCGCGGTTTGTTTCAATTCATTCAATTGTTTGTCATTAGCAATGGTGTAAACACAAAATATTATTGTAACAACCCTATCAAACATCGATCATTTAAACAAACTTTTTATTGGTCTGATACAAAAAACAACCTAATCACTCAGTTAACTGAATTTACCACTTGTTTTCTGGAACCATGTCACATTGCGAAAATGATCACAAAATATACGGTGCTCAATGAAAGCCAGCAAATGTTGATGGTATTGCGGCCATATCAATTTTTTGCAGTTGAATCAATTGTAGATCGAGTTAAAACGACAACTAAGAACGGTTACATTTGGCATACAACAGGATCAGGAAAAACACTAACTTCTTTCAAAGCAAGTCAAATTCTAACTCATTTGCCTACAGTTTATAAGGTCGTCTTTGTTGTAGATAGAAAAGATCTAGATTACCAAACAACAAAAGAATTTAATAGCTTTTCAAAAGGAAGTATTGACGGAACAGGCAATACCCATTCGCTTGTGAAGCAACTTTCAGATGAAACAAAATTGATTGTCACCACAATTCAGAAATTAAATACAGCTATTTCTAAAACCAAGTATTTGGGCAACATGGATAAGATTCAAAGTGAACGTTTCGTATTCATTTTCGACGAGTGCCATCGTAGCCAGTTTGGTGAAACACATAGTAAGATCAAATCCTTCTTTAACAATGCTCAAATGTTTGGTTTCACTGGTACACCAATTTTTGCAGAGAATGCGATGAGCAACGAATTAGGAAAACGTACAACGACGGATTTGTTTGGAGATTGCTTGCATAAATACGTTATTACTGATGCTATAAAAGACGAAAATGTTTTGAAGTTTTCAGTGGAATATATAAGAACATTTAAGCAAAAGGACAAAATCTTTGATATCAATGTCGAGGAGATCGATAAAGAAGAGGTAATGAATGCTCCTGAACGTCTTGACAAGGTAACTGAATATATCATATTGAATCATGACCGGAAAACGCATTCAAGAAAATTCACAGCAATGTTCTGTGTTTCTAGTGTTCAGACTTTGATTCAATATTATGAACTTTTGCATCGTAAAAAATTAGAAGGTAAACACGACTTAACAATTGGGACAATTTTCTCCTTTCAAGCCAATGAGGATGATCAGGAAGCGAATACTTATGGTTATGAGGATTTGGAGATACTTGATCAAGCTGCAGAACCCACAGTTTCTGCTTATAGTCATTCGCGTGATAAATTGGATGAATTTATATCTCATTACAATCGTCAATTCAACACTAATTTCTCCACCAAGGACAGCCTATCTTTCTACAATTACTATAATGATTTGGCAAGAAGGGTAAAGAGCCAGGAAGTTGATATTTTATTGGTCGTAAATATGTTTCTAACGGGTTTCGACAGTAAACCGTTAAACACACTATACGTTGATAAAAATCTAAAATACCATGGCTTAATTCAGGCATTTTCTCGGACAAACAGAATCTTTACTGAATTGAAATCTCAAGGTAATATCGTCTGTTTTAGAAATTTAAAAAATGTAACGGACCAGGCAATTACACTGTTTTCAAATAAAGAGGCAATCGATAAAATTATCTTAGAACCATATAAGATCTATGTATCAAAATTCAATGATATTTTCAATGAGTTAGTCAAATTGACGCCAACCATTGATAGTGTAAATACATTGCCATCTGAGAAAGAAGAACTTTTATTCGTGAAGATTTTCAGAGAATTAATCCGAACTAAAAATATTCTGAACAGTTTTTCTGAATTCGAGTTTGATGATTTGAATGTGTCAGAACAGGAGTTTGAAGATTATAAAAGCAAATACTTGGATTTGTACGATAAAGTTAAACAAGGCAATTCCAAAGAAAAAGTTTCGATTTTAAACGATATTGATTTTGAATTAGAATTGATACACAGAGACGAAATCAATGTAAGTTATATCCTGGGGCTTCTAAAGAAAATAAAGTCTGGAACAGACAAAGACCGTGATAATCAAATTAAATCATTAACTGATTTAATTGCCGGAGAAAGCAAACTAAGAAGCAAACGAAAACTTATTGAAAAGTTCATTCGTGAAAACTTACCATTAATCGAAGATTCAGAAGAAATTTCTAATGAATTTGACAAATTCATTGAAATCGAAAAACGAGAGGCAATTCGAGAAATGAGTCAAGAAGAAAACCTAGATCCGATTAAACTTGAAGAATTAATCGGTAATTATTTGTTTACTGAAAAAACACCTTTGACCGATGATGTTCTAAAAGCAATGATAGTGAAACCATCATTGAAAGAACGTGTTACAACTGCGAAACGAATAGTTGAGCGCATTATAAATTTTGTTGAAACCTACATTAGTGGTTTTTCAGCAGCGGCTTAATGTTAGATTTAATGTTAATGAAAAAAATAAAACAAAATAAAATAAACAATGTCAACCATGAAATTTTGGTTCACTTTGAATTTATTATTTTCTAGATGGTAGTTGCAACAGTTATATAACCCATGTGTTATAAGATAAAATTTTAAGAATGTTGGAAGAGTATTATTTTCAAAACAGAGCAGTCGCTTTTCTTGATGTTTTAGGTTTTAGCCAAAAACTAAAAGAATTCGAAGCAGAAGCAAAAGATTCCCATTTAGGAGTTGGAAGTTCTGTAACTAGTTTTTTAGAGAATGGTAAACTTACATCTCAAAAGGCGAATGAATTTATACATGCTTTTAAAAGCGCCTTATCAACCTTGGACGAGGGGAAATTTAGATTTTATTTATTTTCGGACAATATTTGCATTACCTCCTTACAAGAAACATCAAATGAAGATTTAAATGATTTATTATTGGCAATTAATAAATTATTTTTTGAGTTTGCGAATAGAGGATTCTTTTTACGAGGTGGAGTTGATTATGGGTTGTTTATTGATGAAGAAACGATTGCTGTTGGTCTGCCTTTAGCAATTGCATATGAGTTGGAGTCAAAAAAAGCAATTTATCCGAGAATTGTTTTGTCTGAAAACTTAGTTCAGCAATTTCAAATTTGTATGAATGACGGCAATAAAGAATTTGAAAACTTTTACATGAATAATCTCGTACAAGAGAGTTGTGAGATTAAGTTTTTAAATGTATTTCTTCAGGTTTTCCAAAGTGAATATCAACAAGAAAAACAGGAGTTTTTCTCTAAATACAAAGAAGTAATTTCCGAAAATTTGGAAGAAAATAAATTGAAAGAAAATATATATTTAAAATACAAATGGTTAGCAGACAATTTCAATTCTTTCATTGATCTTTTTGTTGAGGAACTTGCTTATACTGATCCTGATTTTGATCCTGACGATCCGGAAGCAGCAGGTTTTCTTGAATTTATAAATAACCAAAAAATATTATTATCATGAGTGAATTGAAATACGTCCCAACATTTAGATCGAGACAACAAGAGAATATTCTTTTGAGAGAATACGATTTCGGTAATGAGATTTACCCGATGATTGAAATTATCAAGGAATTTGACAGAAAAAGACCCGATGATAAACAACAATCTTTCAAAGAGGTTTACACTGATTTAATTAATGATATCAACGCTGATAGAGTATTTGTTGATTTACCACTATATCTGAAGGAAAGAGCGTCGATGAAACTGGAGGTCTTTGAATTTAGTCGTTTTATTATTTCAAATAGGGAGAGACGGACAGAAAAAATTGTTGATTTATCTCAGTTTGGAGAAAAAGTTATTCCTGTTGTTTCATCCTATTTTAACAAGACAGGGGAAAAAAATTCAGTACAATCTCAAGTAAGTGTACTTCGAAAACACTTTAAGTCAATTGGGTATCGAGTTCTTTATAATTTTTTCAATGATGATTGGGATGAAATCAAGGAAATTGCAACTTCTGAAGATTTTATAATATTGGATTTGGATACAATTGCACCATATCCTAGCCCTCCTTTACGCAGAATAATTACTGCTCTTAATGATTTTAAAACTTGTAGAAAAATAGTTTTAAGGAGTGCAATTAATCCAGAAATTCAAAACGTTACGTTAACACATGATGATATCGTTTATGATGCAGATAATGGTATAATTGATAGTTATAAATCATCTTTTAAAGTTGATGCATTTGGTGATTATTGTGGTATTAAAAAAGATGATTTAACATCTGGTGGCGCAATTAGTCCTGGTTTTATATTCTATGATCCAGTTGATAATCAATATTACGGATATAAGGGTGCTGTAAAAAATCTTTCAGAATTTGAAACAACAATTGTACCTCATGTTCTTAGCGGCGATGCCGTTGCCAAAATGAATGCATCAGGAGTTCCTTATTTAAATGATGATAATAAAGGTTGGCAAACCTTACTAAATATTTCACAAGGCAGAGAAAGTGGAAAAAGTCAAGCGAAATTCAAAAAAATATCTATGGATCATTACATCCATTGCATTAAAACGAAAATTGATCAAAAAATGATTTAATCCTTCGAATACAATAAATTGGGTTTAATATTCATATTGAAGAAAAATTGCAAATCGATTGGTAAAATATCACGCCAATTATCTTGTATAAATTTCCACCTATTAATATAACGTGCTTTTAATATTGTTTTAAAAGTTTGATTTATAGTATTTGGGCAGAATTCTTTTAAAATTTCATTTATGGAATTTGATTTGAAGTGTTTTTTCAATTCTTGTTTTGTCAAAATTGACAACTGACTGTTTGGACTAATTTTGGGGCTATAAGATGGCTCACGAAATATAATTTTTTCATTTCCATCATAGAACCAAATTCCATAATGATTTGGCAGGATTTCATCAACATGCATTAAGTGTTTTTTATCAATCACCACTGTGTTAAATTCAAAAACATCAGAATAATCATTTGATTGTTTTCCTAGCCTTGCGAGAGTATCTATTTTAGATTTTATTTCAAAACATTTGGTTTCACCATTAATAACCAAGAAATCTGCTCTACTATTCAGCGCTTTCACTTCAAAAGCCGCAACATAAGGTTTGTTGACGAAAGATTGTGCAAGTTTGTATTTTAATATTTC
>JACCDW011944326.1_pt1 | contig 15794 bp, 22 predicted proteins | sample 7449781 | NCBI WGS metagenome assembly JACCDW01 (sample SAMN15323449, study PRJNA562643) | freshwater metagenome | isolation source: river surface water | place: USA:Blue River Watershed | collected 2017-08-18
CATCGGTTGGCTGGTCGACGCCCTGAAAGACACCGGTCAACTCGACGACACGCTGATCGTTTTCACCAGCGACAACGGCGGCGAGCGTTTCAGCGACAACTGGCCTCTGGTGGGCGGCAAGATGGACCTGACCGAAGGCGGTATCCGAGTGCCTTGGATCGCCCACTGGCCCGCCGTCATCGCACCCGGTGGCACCTCCACCCAGCACTGCATGACCATGGATTGGTCGGCCACCATGGTCGCGCTGGCAGGCGCACAGGCCGATGCCGAGCACCCGTTTGACGGCGTGTCGCTCGCCCCCGTGCTTCGAGACGCGAAGCACCAATTCGAGCGACCGCTGTACTGGCGTATGAACCACAGGGGCCAGCGCGCCTTGCGCATGGGCGACTACAAATACCTGCGGGTGGACGGCAACGACTACCTCTTCAACATCCCGGCCGACGAACGTGAGCGTGCCAACCTGGCCAAGCACCAGCCCGAGAAGCTGCAAAGCCTGCGTGCCGCATGGGAGGCCTGGGACAGCACCGTACCCGCCATTCCCGAAGACGCCACCATCAGCCTGGGTTACTCGGTCAAAGACATGCCCCAGCGCTGACACGCAGGCAGCTAAGATCGGGCATGGCTTACATCGATCGATTCCTCACTTTCCGTGAGTGGCCCCGCCTGACTGGCCCACTGGCCCGCACCGAAGTGCTGGCGGGTCTGACCGTGGCCTTGGTCATGGTGCCGCAAGCCGTGGCCTATGCGGGCTTGGCCGGCATGCCCTTGGTGACCGGGCTTTACACCTGCCTGATTCCCGCCCTTTTGGCTGTGCTGTTTGGCAGCGCTTCACGCCTGTCGGTCGGCCCGGCCGCGCTGACTTGCGTCCTGATTGGTGCATCGCTGACCGGCATGGCCGAACCCGGCTCGCCCGAATGGGTCGCGCTGGCGGTGTGGCTGTCGTTGTTGTCGGGCACGATCCAATTGCTGCTGGGTTTGGGCCATTACGGCTGGCTCATCAACTTGGTCAGTGCCCCCGTCATGATGGGTTTTACCCAAGCGGCATCCTTGCTGATCATGGCCTCGCAGTTGCCGGCCTTGTTGGGCGTCAAGGCCTGGAGCTGGGACGTGACCACATGGGCCACCTGGCTCACCCATTGGCCTGCGCTGTTTGGCTTGACCAGTCTGGCCGCCTTGTTGGTGCTGCGCCAACTCAAGCCCCGCTGGTCGGGCATCATGCTGGTGATGGGCGCCGCCTCGGCTGTGGGCTATGCCACGGGCTATGCAGACCACGGTGACATTGTGGGCCTGCTGCCCTCGGGCTTGCCCAGCTTTTATTGGCCGCACTGGCCCGGCCTGGATGTGCTCAACCAGTTGTGGGTTCCGGCCATGGTGATTGCGCTGGTGAGCTTTCTGGAAACCGCCTCCAGCGCCCGCATTGAATGCCAGCGCGACGGCAAACGCTGGGACGACAGCACCGAACTCTTCAGCCAAGGGCTGGCCAAACTGGCCTCGGCGTTTTCAGGCAGCTTCCCCACCAGCACTTCGTTTTCTCGTTCAGCGCTCATGCTCTATTCGGGCGCACGGTCGGGCTGGGCCGTGGTGGCCTCGGTCGCGTTCGTGCTGCTGGCGTTGTTGATCCTCATGCCCGCCTTGCAATACGTGCCACGCTCGGTCATGGCCGCTGCGGTCATTGTGGCCGTGCTCAACTTGTTCCAACCGCGCCAGTTCCTAAAGCTCTGGCGCATTGATCGCATTGAGACCCTGACCGCTGGCGTGACCTTTGCCATCACGTTGGCCACCGCACCGCGCATTTACTGGGGTGTGATGACCGGTGTATTGGTGGGCTTGAGCCATTTTTTGCACACCCGCTTGCACCCGCGCATCATCGAAGTGGGCCTGCACGCTGACGGCAGCCTTCGCGACCGGCATTTGTGGAAGCTGCCCCCCTTGGTACAAAAACTCTATGCACTGCGCATGGATGCCGAACTGGACTTTGCCGCCGCCAGCGATTTTGAGCGTGCCATCGCCGATCATCTGGCGCGTCACCCCGACACGAAACACGTGTGCCTGTTTGCGCAACCCATCAACAGGATCGATGCCACAGGCGTTGAAATATTTGGGCAACTGCATCGCCAATTGACAACGCGGGGCATCACTTTGCACATCAGCGGCATCAAGTTGCCCGTCGAAACGGCTTTGCGCCGTGCCGGTGAACTCGATGAGGGATCGTTCCTCAAGATGTACCGCACCGACGCCGAAGCCCTTCAATCGATCACGGCACTTGACCCCTTACCGGCAGATATGGGCGCTGCCGCCATCTGAGGCAGATCAATCGGGAATTTCGGCCTCAACCAAGAGGGCCAGCAATTGCAAGGACTCCTGCCAGCCCAGGCAGCAAGCCTCTGGCGGGATCGGATCGGGAATGCCCGCCTGCTCGATGTTCACCTCGGTGCCCACCGAGACCGTTTGAAAACGGATGGTGGTGACCATCTCGCCGGGCAAATCGGTGGCATCAAACCTGTCGGTATGACTGAGCAATTCAGCGGGGCGAAATTCCAAAAACTTTCCGCCAAAGCTGTGCGATTGCCCGTTGTTCAAGTTGGTGAACGACATCCTGTAAACGCCGCCAACACGGGCATCCATCTCATGCACGCGGCCCGTGAACCCATGGGGCGGCAGCCACTTGGCCATGGCATCGGGGTCAATGAACGCGCGAAAAACGCGCTCAGCAGGGGCACGAAAAACACGTTGGAATTTAACGGTATGCGGCATAGGCTCTCCCTTCAAACAAATACATCAGGCCCACACTCAGGCCAAGGTTTTTTCAAATTCAGTCAAACGCTTGTGAATTGAGCGCAACTCGGTGATGTCGGTCCAGCGCTCAATCAGGTATGAGAACGCCTCGTTCACCTTGCCAAAGGCATTGCTCACCTGCTGAATGACGCCCAGCGTGATCAGCCCGGTGAACAACGAAGGCCCCATCAGCAAATAAGGAAAAATCACCATCGTCTGACTGTAAAAATTGCTCCACAAATGGAAGTAGGCGTAATGGTTGAACAAACGGAAATTGTTCAGCCGAACGCCTGTGAACAAGTTGAACACAGTGGGCAAATCCATCCGACTGCGGTCGTCTTCGGCATAGACCAGATCTTTGCGCAAGGCGGCCTCGGTCTTTTGGTTGTTGTATTCCAGGCCCGGCAGGCGGATGCCCACAAACCAAGACAACACGGTGCCCCCCAACGCGGTCGTCAAGGCCACCCAAAACAAGGACCCCTCAAACTGCAACCAAGCAATGGCCATGCCTTTGGACAGTGCCCACAAAATTGGAATGAACGACGCCAACGTCAGCACGGCACGCACCAAGCCCAGCCCCAAGTTTTCGGTCTGGCGTGCAAAACGCATGCAGTCTTCCTGTAAGCGCTGAGATGCCCCCTCAACCGTTTGTGCCGTGCGTTGCCAGCGTGGCAAATAGGCCTCGGTCATGGCCTGACGCCAACGAAAAGCGTAGTGCGAGGCCAGATAAGTCTCCAGACTGCGCAGCAGCATGTAGGGGAACGCGATCCACGCAAACTGCTGCATGAATCCCCAAAACTTCTCCAGCCCACCTGCTTGCTCGGGCTTTTGCAGTAAATCGTAAAACTCGCCGTACCAGCTGTTGAGCTTGACCGTTTGCTGCACCGTGATGAAGACCAACGCCACCAACACCAACAAACCACCCCAAGCCCAACCGGCCCAGCGGCGCGAGAGAAAGAAACTGCGGAACATCAAAAGGCCTCGCCGTTCTTGTGAAAGAACAACCACTGCCCGCCTTGCTGCCGCCCCATCAAATCGGCTTCCGGGTAAGTGGCCGTATCACCATCGGTGCGATCACCCACTTCGAGCAGCACCACCGGGGCGGTCGACTCATTGAGCAACTGGTGGGCATTGCCCGAGCCAGCCTTGAAGCCTGCACACATGCCAGGCGACAACACCGTGCGCCCTTCGTCAGTGACCAGCGTGGGCGTGCCCGAAACAATGAAGATGAATTCATCCTGCAGACTGTGCGCATGCCGAATGGATGAGGCCGCACCCGGTGCCAGCGTGGTCAGGTTGACACCGAAATTCGTCAAACCAAACAGATCGCCCAAAGGGCGCTTTTCGCGTCCGGCCAACACGGGCTGCAACATGGCCAGCACCTGAGGTGGGTAGTTCGACGGTTTGGCACGCAAGGGTGCCTGGCTGGCCAGCACAGCTGGCGATTGAGCATTCATGAGTTCTCCTTGGCTTGTCAAGCTGCGGCCCCATCCATGTGCATCCGATGAGGCGCTGCAGTTCAACGCCAGCTTAACAGCGGTGAGCACAAAATGCGCACCGCGCCGCACTCATGCCGATGGCAACGTCGTGCGCTCGTACCAGCCTTTGCTGTTGTTGACGATGTGCACCACCAAGAGCATGACAGGCACTTCAATCAGCACGCCCACCACCGTGGCCAGCGCCGCACCCGAGTTGAAGCCAAACAAACTGATGGCGGCCGCCACCGCCAACTCAAAAAAGTTGGAGGCACCGATCAAGGCAGAAGGGCCAGCAATACAGTGCTTCTCGCCCACCACACGGTTGAGCCAATAGGCCAATGCCGAATTGAAAATAACCTGAATCAAAATCGGCACCGCCAAAAGCGCAATCACCAAGGGTTGCTGCAAGATGGCTTCACCCTGAAAGGCAAACAGCAACACCAGAGTGAGCAGCAGTGCCGTGATGGACCACGGCCCGATCTTGGCCATAGCGGCATCCAAGGCCGCCTGCCCTTTGGACAACAGCGACTTGCGCAACCACTGAGCCAGCAGCACCGGAATCACAATGTAAAGAACGACCGAAGTCAGCAACGTATCCCAAGGCACCGTGATCGCCGACAAGCCCAACAAAAAAGCCACCAACGGTGCAAACGCGATGACCATGATGCTGTCGTTCAGCGCCACTTGCGACAGTGTGAACAGCGGGTCACCCCCTGTGAGTCGGCTCCACACGAACACCATGGCGGTGCATGGCGCTGCCGCCAATAAGATCAGACCCGCAATGTAGCTGTCCAGTTGCTCAGGCGGCAAATAAGGCGCAAACCAATGCCGGATGAACAGCCAGCCGAGAAACGCCATTGAAAATGGTTTGACCAACCAGTTCACCAACAAGGTCACGCCGATCCCTTTGACGTGTTGGCGCACTTCGCCCAAAGCCGCAAAATCCACCTTGACGAGCATCGGGATGATCATCACCCAGATCAACAGCCCCACCGGCAAATTGACCTGCGCAACCTCCATCTGACCAATGGAGCGAAACACCTGCGGAAAAAACTGCCCGAGTGCGATGCCAACCACGATGCACAAGAACACCCAGACGGACAGGTAACGCTCGAACACGCTCATGTGCGCCACACTGGCTTGCGAGGCTGTAGTTTCGCTGGGTTTGCGCATGTCAGTCCTTTGCCAGTTCACGGGCCGTGGTTTGAAGCAAGGCCCTTTGCAGTTTGTCCTCAGGCAGTTGGATCAACGACTCCAGGCGGCGCTTGATCAAGTGCAAGGTTTGGCGGAAGGCTTGCAGCTTTACTTCGTCGGCCCCTTGGCCCTCTGAGGGGTCGGCGTACCCCCAATGTGCTGTTGCCGGATGACCAGGCCAGAAGGGACAAACCTCGCCTGCGGCGTTGTCGCAAACCGTGATGATCAGGTCCATCTGCGGCGCACTGGGCGACGCAAACTCATCCCAGCTTTTGCTGCGCAAACCATCGGTGGGTATGCCTGCGGCTTGCAAAGTCCGCAAACCCAGTGGATTGGGTTGTTGATGGTCGCGTGGGCTGCTGCCCGCTGAAAACGCCTTGAACCGGCCTTGACCCATGTGATTAAGCAAAGCTTCGGCCAAGATGCTGCGCGCGGAATTGTGGGTACACAAAAACAGCACATTCAGAGGTTTTGGGGTATCGGTCATGGCAATAGATCAGCAGCAAGAAGATGAAGAACGCGGGCCACAGCAAGCCGCCTGCGGGGTGGGAGCCGACACGGCCTCGGGTGCACAACATGCCGCCGCCGATGGCGCGTTGTTGGCTGTGGGTGCGCAGCACGCACCGGCCTGGGCCGATGGGGCCCCCTCATGGAACAAGGGGATATCGCCCAAAGTGTGGAAATGCTCCCATGCAATGCCTTGAGGGTCGGTCACCCAATGCTTTTCGCTTCGGGCATAACAACAGGTGGTTGAGCCTTCGTCGAGCAAGGCCATGTCGGCCGACTCGGCGCGCGACTTGAGTTCGGCCAAAGCCTCGGCATCGTCGACCTGAAACCCGAAATGGTCCAAGCCGGGCTTGTCGCCTCGCGTCGAGATCGCAAAGTTCACACGCGGGTCATCCAGCATCCACTTGGCGTAATCGACTTCGACACGGCTCGGCTCAGCCGCAAACAACCGGGAATAAAAACCAATGCTCTGGGCCAAATCATCAACATGCACATGGACGTGGAATCTTTTCATGGGACTTCCTTAAAAGAGTGAGGAATGTGTGGGATCAGCAAGCGCAAACTGTGGCCGATTCGCTCAGGCATGCAGCCCCTTGGCAACAGTTGTCCGTGAGGTAGCTCAGCAATCCATTCATCGTCTCGAACGATGCGCGATAAACCAAATTACGCCCTTGGCGCTCTTGGCTGATCAGGCCGGCGTGAACCAGTTCCTTGAGGTGGAAAGACAGCGTGTTGGGCGCAACACTCAACTGCTCTGCGAGAACACCTGGTGTGAGCCCTTCGACACCTGCCACCACCAGTGCACGAAACACACGCAGGCGGACTTCTTGGGCCAAGGCAGCCAAGGACCGAACGACTTCAGATTCTTTCATAAATGAATCATACAACGATTATTGAAATATTAAAGAAAAAAACCTCAAGCCTTGCCGTAAGCACGCTCGACACGCGCCACACGCACCTGAAACCCCGCATACCAGCGGCTGCGCCCCTGCTCTCGGGCCAAACGGTGCTCAGCATCGGCACGCCAAGCGGCAATGGCCTCCTCGCTCGACCAATACGACACCGTGATGCCCACTCCCTCTGCACCACGGACGCTTTCTACCCCCAGAAAACCGGGCTGTTGCTGCGCCAAAGCCACCATGCGCTCTGCCATGTCGCCATAACCCTCGTCGCCCGCTGTGCGCTGGCTGGTGAAGATGACCGCGTAATAAGGAGGTTCAGGGGTTTGAGCGAACATGGTCAGTCTTTTCTTGAAGCGTTTGCGGTTTTGACACCATACATCTGCATGGCCGACGCGATCTGCGAAGCCTCGGTCGTTTCATCTGGATAAAAGCGGTAACTGGGTGCCACGATGGGGGCCACCGATGTGACGCGAATGACCAAGACACTTTGAATCACAAAGCGCTGCCCCACCTTGGGCAGCAGCGGCGCAGCCCAGCGGTCAAAAGCAGGATCATCGGCACACACCTCATGAGCCGCACCTTTGAGCTTGAAGCCTTTTTGCACAAACACATCGACAAAGCTCAGGCACACCTGCGGTTGTTGCCCGACGTTGCGTGCGCTCAGGGGCGATGCGATGTGAGCCACCACCACATGCGCCTCGTCTGCAATGGCCCAAATCTCTTTGGGCGAGACATTGGGCTGGCCATCTGCGTCCACTGTGGCCAGCCAACACAGCACGCTTGCGCGTGCAGCTTCGAGAACGGGTTCATTCATCAACGACATCAAAATCCAACATCCAAAAAATCACCGACTTGACGAGTATCCAGGCCGCATCAATTGTGCGAGGCCATCCAATACGCCACCAGGGCATTGGCGTGACCGTGGCCCATGCCGTGCTCGGTCTTAAGCCAAGCGACCATCTCCATGTGCTTCATGCCCTTGCACGATGAGAGCAAGTCCAGCCAATGCGCGATGGGCTGGCCATACTTCTTTTCAATGGACGGGAAATACGAAGCAGGGCCTTTGGATTTTTCTGTTGTTGTCATGTTGGCGTATCCATGGTCAAGTTGATTCAGTCACTGTTCTCGCCCACAAATCTAACCACATGTGAACCTTCGACCGGTAACCACTGGGTGTCAAAACGGCCATGGGTTCCACGCCATAAACTTGAAAACCCAGACTTTGATACAGCCGCTCTGCGGGGGCATTGCCTTGCGTCACTTCGAGCTGCAGCAAGCGAAGACCTTCCCGCTCCAGACCATGATCAATGGCTGCACGCATCAGTTCGCGGGCCACCCCTTCACCCCGGCATTCTTCGCGGACATACATGGCCACGATGAGCGCCTTGTGCCGCGTCTTAGCTCTTGGAGAAAACTCAACAGATACCGTGCCCACCAGAGCCGCTGCGTTAAAAGCCCCCCACACAACCGAAAGCCCTGCCGGATCGGCAATGCGGTTAATCCACCAACTATCGGGCTGCAAAGCACGCTCTTGTGGCGTGGAAGTGAACGAATCAGCCGCATGCTCATAGGCATGCAACATCAGGGCCTTATAGGCCATGGCGTCAGCGGGAGTGAGTCGGGTTATTTGCATGGTGGTACACCGCCAATGAAGACATGATTTTCATACCGTTGATCACCCATCAAGAAGCCGCTCGTGCCCCGTGGTGAATAGCCATGACGCCGATAAAACCCGATCGCACGCGCATTGTGCACATTGACCGTCAACCACAACGGCAACCCTGTTTGAGTGCGAGCCATGTCTTCGGCAACCCAAAGAAGCTCCCGCCCAACACCCTGCCCCACAAAATGCTCTTGAACATAGAGCGTTTGAAGTTCGGCAGAGGCAGGGGCATGGACTGGACAAGGAACGTCAAACTTGACCACCGCAAAACCAATGAGGTAACCATCCAGCTCTGCAACCCAGAGGCGCGCCAAGGGATCGTCCAAAAGGGCGAGATACTTTTCAGGAATGAGTTGAGTGCGCGTGTAGTAGCTGATGGCTGCAGAAATGCCCTGTGTTGCATAGGTGTGAAGCCACACTTGTGTCGCTAACACGGCAATGCAAGCCGCATCGTCAACCCGGGCCGCGCGGATGATGGCGTTGATGAGAAGCGGGCCATTTTTGCTCTTGCCGCTTATTTGCTGTGTCATCGGATCAGGCCCCAAAGCAAAGCTCTTGGTGCGCCACGGCCATGACCCTGGGGCCGAAACTGGAGATGTTGGTGAGCGTGGCGTTGTGGTGCGCAATGACCTGCTGAGCACTGATGGCTGCATTGCCTGCCGAGGTGTGAGCATCAGACACCAGCACCACCGGGTAGCCCAGGGACAAGGCCTTGCGCGTGGTGGTGTCCACACAAAACTCGGTGTGCATGCCGCACACCACCAAACGTGTCACGCCAAGGGCTTGCAAAGTTTCATGCAATTCTGTTCGCAAAAAAGAGTCAGGCGTGGTTTTGCGAATCCGCCGATCACCCGCATCCACCTGCAAGCTCGACGCCAACTGCCACTCTCGGCTGCCGTGCTCCAAATAGCCTGCATTTGACTCGTGTTGAATGAAGAACACAGGCACGCCTGCCTCACGCGCCCGATGTGTTACCGCGTTGATGCGGGTGATCGTGCCCGGGCAGTCGTGCGCGGCATCAGGACCTTCGCACAGGCCCTGTTGAACATCAATGACGAGGATGGCGATGTGCATGCACTGTTCCTTTTAGATCACGCCCAACTGAGACCCGTTACTCGGCCTGATGACAAGCAATGCAGAGCTTGTTGCCATCGGGATCGCGAAAATACGCCCCATAGTAATGGGCATGGTATTCGGTCCGTAAGCTTGGCTTGCCTTCACAAGTACCACCGCTGGCCAGAGCCAAGGCATGCACTTGATCGACTTGCTGGCGCGAACTGGCCAAGAAGGCGACCATCTGACCGTTGCCTGCTTGGTGCGGCTGTTGGTTGAAGGGACGCCCGATGAGAAACAGCGGCCTCGGATCTGGCGCTGACTGCCAACCCGCCCAAGGGCGCTCGTCTTCTTGAAACCGAAACGCAATGCCCAGTGATGCCAACACAGGCTCATAAAAAGCCATCGCACTCTGAAAGTCACTGACGCCCACCATGATGTGTGAGAACACTTGCCTCTCCTTGGTTTTATTTAATGGTTGAGTCAGCGAAACAAGGAACTGGTCGTCGCCTGCAAAGGCTTGTCAGGCCCACCTTCTTGCGGGTTCGCTGACATGAAGGAACTTGGTGAGTAGATCGCGTGGTGGCGCAACAGAAATGGACTTCAGTATTTGGCCCACGTTGCCCCGGTGGTATGAACCGTGTGTGATGACATGGAGCAGCATTTCTTCTTTTGTCATTTCTCCGGCATCACTGTCCGTGAAGCGAAAGCGAATCGGCTGATGGTGTTCGCTTTCCGGCAGTTGCCTCACATACTGCAAGTACCAAGCGTCCGTCTCGGCCACAGAGAAGTGCAATTGACCGAGTTCCGGGGTTGCTTGGGTATTGGTTGCTGTGTGTTCGTGTTGCCGACCGCTCAGGTGTGCCTGGAAAATTTGATCAACAACAAAGATGTGATTGAGCGTCCGTATGGCCATCGTCATGGCTTCAGAGTGTGCATGAGGCGGGACTGCTGCAAGCGCGTTGAACAGCTCATTGTTGGCCCATGATTTTTGAGAGAAGAGTGTTTCGAGGTATCGCATCAGAATAACAATAAGGTGTCCGTGAAATGGGGTCAGCTTCACCTACTGTCAGAATTCAGCGGCGGCCGAAAGCCGTCCGGTGTAATGACATGTTAGAGCGCATCAAACTGGAGAAGGTCATGCAGCACCCCGGAAGGATCGCGGAACTTAACAACAAAACCGACCGGACATCTTTGAGGCTCTGCATCGACCAACTCGCCCCCTGCGTCAACGACACTGCGCATGGCTGCTCGTATGTCGGAGGTTTGAAATGAAAGAACGGTTGCGGGCACCTCAGGATGCAACCCCTCAATTTGCTCGAGGATGAGCGTAGTTGATCCTGTCTTAAGCTGAGCAATGCATGCTCCATAGGTTGCCTTGACTTCATAGCCCAAGCCATCGCCATAGAAGCGGATTGCCCGGTCCAGATCGGATACGAAGATGGTCTGAACGCATATCGGAAGCATGTAGGTCTCCAATTCCTCGCGCAATGTTTTTGCGCTCTAACGTCTGAATTCACCGTCCTTGCGCGGCTTTATGCGCAAGGTCCAGTGGAATGATAGGTTGGGCCCCGATGGGGAACTTATAGCAGCAAAAAAGTTCGTATCGTTTCCATCCGGTGGCCTCATAGACAGCCTGCGCAGCTTGGTTTGCAACAGCCGTTGAAAGGGAAAGACGTGCTGCCCCGAGCACCCTTGCGTGACCAATGACCATCTCGATAAGCAGCGAGCCGATACTTTTTTCGGCAATGCTCGGGCACGAAGATGTCGTTCAGAATGAAGATGCGTGCAAGCGAAACCGACGAGAAGCTTGGGTAGAGTTGAACGAAGCCAGCCGGTGAATCGGCTTCATGTGCCATGGATAAGACGGACTCGCCGTGATTGAAGCGAGCCGACAAAAACTCTCGGGTGGCAGCAACGTCACTCGTTCGCCCGTAGAACTGACGGTAATTGTCGAACAAGGGCACAAGCGCCTCGAGATCAGACAGAACGGCTTGGCGGACGGTGATAGCACTCATGTGTTTTGAGAGGCCCAACGTAATGTAGACAGCAAAACCCGGTGGATACATCCGGGCATTATCGATACATCTTTCACATAAATTGGCTGCAAGCCGCTTTTGCCTTGGCTCACAGGTTTATATGCTGAGTTTTTGTACAAACATAAATTTGCCATGAAGCCCGGTGCTCCTTCCTTGCAGTCCACCCGCTTACTTGATCAGGTGCGCAAGCGGGTTGCATGTATTTAATATAGCCTAAAAAATATTTATTTTTATTTCTATTAAATTCGTTTTTTAATTTAATCGAGCGCCACGCAGTAAGGCGGCATACGCCACCCGCGCGAGATAAGTGTGGCCGATGTCGATGCATTTTTGTCCATGTTGGCCAATGAGCACAGGGTGTCCAACACGGCACAAAAGCAAGGTCTCAGTTCAACCTTCGATCAAGCTAAACCACCAAATGCGTCTTAAGCCAATCGCACAACACCTCATCGACGCGGGTGTGCCAGCCCTGCCTTGTGGCGCAGAAGGCGCCCAGCACATCAGGCGACAGGCGAATGGTGATGCGGTCTTTGGTGATGGCGGCTTTGGTCCTTCCGCGCAACTTGCCCTGCAGCGATGCCTATAGCGTCTGTAAGCGAAGCTTATATACTGTACGGACATACAGCTAAATCATGCTCCGCTCCCTCTTCATCGACTTCAACAGCTACTTCGCTTCGGTCGAGCAACAGCTCGACCCGGCTTTGCGTGGGCGGCCGGTGGGGGTGGTGCCGGTGATGGCCGATTCGTCGAGTTGCATTGCGGCCAGCATTGAGGCCAAGGTTTTTGGCGTGAAGACGGGCACACGCGTGCTTGACGCCAAGCGCATGTGCCCGGGCATTGCCTTGGTGCTGGCAGACCACGCCAAATATGTGCAGGTGCATGAACAGGCTGTGGCCGTGGTGGACCGGCTGGCACAAGTGCGGCAGGTGGTGAGCATTGACGAGATGGAGTGTGAGCTGACGGGCCGCTGGCGCGAGCGTGACCGCGCCGTGGCGCTGGCCCAGCAGATCAAGGCGGCGCTGCTGGCCGAGGTGGGCGAGTGCATGCGCACCTCCATTGGTATTGCGCCCAACACGCTCTTGGGCAAGCTGGCGTCGGACATGCACAAGCCCGATGGCCTGACGGTGATCGAGCAGCATGAGTTGCCCGAGCGGCTTTTTCACCTGCCGCTTTCGGCTCTGCAAGGCATTGGTCCGCGCATGCGCGAGCGGCTGTCGCGCTGCGGCATCGAGACCATGGCGCAGCTCTGTGCCGCGCCGCGTGATTTGCTGCACACGGCCTGGGGCGGTTTGGCGGGCTCCGACATGTACGACCGGCTGCGCGGCCAGTGGTACGGGCCACGCGCCACGGTGGCGCGGTCCCTCGGCCATTCGCATGTGCTGCCGCCTGACTTACGCCACCCTACAGGTGCCCGCGAGGTGCTGCACCGCTTGACGCAAAAGGCCGCCATGCGGCTGCGCAAGCAGGGCTTTTATGCCACGGCCATGCAGGTGTTTGTGCGCTGCGACCACCGCTGGCAGCGCGAGTCGGGGGGCGAGCGCTATGCCCATGTGGGCGAGACACAAGACACAGGCTTTTTGCTGCACACGCTGGATCAGCTGTGGTTCAGCGGTCTGCACCTGCTGCAGCGCCCACAAGCCGTGGGCGTGCAGCTGTGCGGGCTGGTGCTGGCGAGTCAGCACACGCCCGATTTGTTTGACTCGCTGGAAGAAGCCCCCACCGCCCGCGCTGCGCAGACGAGACAAAACCACGAAGTCCACCGCGACAGGGCCCGCTTGATGTCGGCCATGGACGCGCTCAACCGCACGCATGGCAAAAACGCGGTGTACTTTGCCAGCGCACACCATGCGTTGGATGCCGCGCCGATGCGCATCGCGTTCAACCGGATTCCGGATCTGGAGACAGAACGCTGACCACTGGCCGCGCTGCCATCAAGCGGTGACGATCCAGCCTTCGAGTGGGTCACACGGCGGCAGACCGTATTGCGGGTGCCCGTCTTCGTGCTGTTGCTGCGCCCAAGCCGCTTGCATCAGGCACAAGGTGGCGTCGAGGCTGTCGCCGCTCGCGTCGTCGGCCAGGCGGCCCAACAGCGCGTTGCTGGCCACCAAGCGCAGGCCCAGGCGGTTTTGGCCGCGCTCCAGCGCACTCAGCAGTTCACGTCGGGCCAGCAGTCGTTCGGGCGTTTGTTTGGCTTTGTCGTCGCTTTTGTAGCTGGTGTTGCCCAGCACCTCGCGTGCGAACAAGCCGGGGTAAGCTTCCAGCGCCACGCGGCGCACGTCGCCTGCGTGCAGGCCGGGCAGGTGCACACCCGCCTGGCGCAGCAGGGGAATGCCCGCGTGCAGCATGTAGGCCACGGGCGGGTTGACCCATTTCATGGATGGGCTGGAGCCTGCAGGCTTGTCGGCGGCGCGGTGCGCGAACTTGCCGCCCACTGGGCGGGCGTTGCAAAACGCGGCAAACTGCGCGCGAATTTGGGGGCGCTCCAAGGCGCAATAGTGGTCCATGCAAGCGGCCCAATCGGTGGGCCAGCCCAGCGTTTGCACCAGCTCACGCGGCAGGCCAAAGGGCAAGTCAAAACCGCCCACCCAGTCAGCAGGTTGCGCCAGCCAATCGCCAAAGGCGTCCAGCGTTTCAAAGGTGTGCAGGGCCTGCAGCTGCACCCTGCCCTGCCGGGCTTGGCCCAGCGCCAGCACGATGGGCTTGCGTTTGGATGGACTGCTGGAGAAGTCGCAGCCAATCAAAGCGGGAGACGTTTCGAGGTGCTTCATGACAACTTAGCCCATGCCCAATGCCATGACGCCTGCGGCGATGAGCACTGCGCCTGCGATGCGTGGGCCCCGGTCTTTTTCGCCCAACAGGTGGCCGCCCAGCAAGGCGGCAAACAGCATGGACACTTCACGCGCTGGCGCCACATGCGACAGCGGTGCCATCTGGAGGGCGTACAACACCAGCACATACGACACGGGACTGAAAATGCCAACGATCAAGGCATAAGGCCGCTGCTCACGCCATAAGCGCATCACCTCAGGGCGATCACGAAGCAAGGTGGGAGACAAGAAAACCAAGCGCACCAAATTGCCAAAGTAGTCCACCAAGATGGGCGACATCAACGCCACCTTGACGGCATAGCCATCGACCACGGTGTAGCTGGCGATGAACATGCCGGTGATGGCGCCGTAAAAAATGCCTGTTCGCACACGCGCCTGTTTGTGCGGGTCGTGTGCTGCCTTCCACAGACCAGGGCCGCCCGCGATGAGGAACACGCCCCCGACCACGCCCAAAATGCCCACCAGGCCCAGCGCTGAAATCTGTTCGCCCAACACGACGACCGCCACCATGGACGACAGCAAGGGCCCCGAACCCCGCGCCAGCGGATAGACCACCGTCAGGTCGGCTTGGCGGTAGCCGCGCAGCAACACGATGAAATAGCCAATGTGCAACACAGCACTGGCCAGCACCAAGGCCCACTCCAGCAGGCCCCAGGCGGGCACCTGGTGCCAGCCCATCCACAGCCCCACTGGGGCCCAAAACACCATCAGCACCACCGAGGTGAAGGCGGCAAAGCGCACATCGCCCCCAGCCTTTTTGGCGGCGATGTTCCAACAGGCATGGATGAAACCGGCCAAAACGACCAGGGCAAGCACACTCAGGGGCATGGACGTGAAAAAGCCCCTTGCGGGGCTGGAGGGTGAGGGCTGTTTAAGCCCGGCCGATGATGGAGGCGGTGGCCATCAGCTCTTCGAGCAGGGCCAGTGAAACTTTGCCCGAGACGCTGTAAGGGTCCAGCTCGGCACGCTCAGAGTATTTGAGCAAGATGTTGGTGTTCACGCGCGAGGCATCCACCTGGCCCATGGTCCAGCCGCCAAAGCGACGCTCGGAGATTTCTTCGTAGTGCAACAAGACCACGTCTTTGTGGCGCACATCTTTCTGAATGTGGCCATACAGATCGCTCACGGCATTGCGCCCGCCTTCGATGGCCTGCAAAAAGATACCGCCGCCGTAGCAGAGGATGCCGGTGATGCCGCTGGACGGGTTGAACTGGCGGGACTGCGCCAAGATGGATTCGATGGTCTCCGCACGGGTGTCCACAGCGCGGCTGGCGTAAAGCAGGCGTACCAACATGGTCAGTTCTTTCCAGGAATCAGGGAGAGGAATTCACGGCGCAGGTTCGGGTCCTTCAAGA
>JACCDW010041254.1_pt1 | contig 15792 bp, 13 predicted proteins | sample 7449781 | NCBI WGS metagenome assembly JACCDW01 (sample SAMN15323449, study PRJNA562643) | freshwater metagenome | isolation source: river surface water | place: USA:Blue River Watershed | collected 2017-08-18
AGATGCCGTGATGGTGGATGTGATCGGGCGGATAATCGTCGCTGATCAGCGCCCCCGATGGAGAATAGATTGGATGAATGTATCCGGCCCGATGATACTCAGGAGGTATGCCCGGCCTCGGCAGCGCTGACGGGTCGAGGTGGTAGCTGAGGACCGGCTTGCCCTCATTCGTGAAGGCGAGGCCACCACCGACGGTGCCCGACTCGATCGCCGCACCGCGGCCCGCGACCGGCGCCGACTCAAGGGTCAGCACCAGCGTCCGGCCGGCCGCCTGCCAGGGGACGACGAGGCAGGCCTGGCCGTCGGGATCGGTCTGCACCGGCCAGCGTCGGCCGTCGCCATCCGTCGCGGTGGTGGGCTGCGGTAGGCTGGGCGGCGGCGTGAAGCGGATCACCTGTCCCGCGCGGTCGAAGGGCGCGGACGCCAAGGTGAGCTGCGGCGCGGCGGCCGCGAGGGACGCCGTGGCCAGCGCGGCCAGTGCAGCGAGGAGCGCGCCCACGCGGCGCAGGGCGGGGGAGGGGTAGGGGAACGAGAGCATGGGGAACGAAAAGGCGCTATTCCCAGTACTCCGCCCAGCTGGTCGCCGTCTCCGTCACGCGCACGCGCTCCACGCGCACCGCCGGACGCAGGGGATAGCGGGCGTCACTCGGTCCGTGCAGGGCGAGGTTGCGCAGCGTGTCCCGCGCATAGGCGAAGATGTGCTGCGCCATCACCTCGCTCGTCGGGTCGACGTGATCAAAGCGCACGATGCGATCCCCATACGCGGTCTGGAGGTGCGCCGCCTGCGGGTCTTCGGAGTTGATGGCCATGCTGTGGTCGAAGCGATCTAGGAAGGGACCGAGCGCCTGCTTGATCGCCTTGAAGTCGACCACCATGTCCCGGTCGTCGAGCGTATCGGCGACGAGAACGATCTCGACGGTGCGGCTGTGCCCGTGCGGGAAGCGGCAGGCACCGGGGTGCTTGGAGAGCATATGGCCGCTCTCCACGACGAAGCTCTTGGCAATGCGGTAGGGCATGGCGTTTCCCGCATGACGCCGTGCCGCCGGGTCCGGGGCAAGGATGAACGAAGCCTCGCGGGTCGCTACACCGCCTGGGCGTGGCGACGGGCGGCCGCCTGGAACGTGGGATCGAAGCGCGAGGCCACGACTCGCAGGAGGGGCGCCCCGCGCGGAGTCACGCGGATCCCCGAGGCGTCTCGCTCCACGATGCCATCGGCTTCGAGGTCGGCCAGCGATGCCAACTCTGCCGCGTAGCGTTCCGTCACCGCGACGCCCAGCCGCCGGTCGAGGGCGGCGAAGTCGAGGCGGCGCCGGCACATAATGTCCATGACCAGTTCGCGCCGGCGCTGGTCCTCTGGGGTCAGCCAGAGCCCGCGTTCGACCGGCAGTTGACCGCTGTCGAGCGCATCACGCCAGGCGCCGAGCGTCTTGTGGTTTTGGCGGTACGAGTTCGGGGTCTGCGAGATCGACGACACGCCGAAGCCGTACAGCGAGGCCCCCGCCCGCGTGGTGTAGCCCTGGAAATTGCGGTGCAGGGTGCCGTCGTGGAGGGCGACGGCGAGCTCGTCATCGGGCCGCGCAAAGTGATCGAGACCGACGTCAAGGTAGCCGGCGGCGGTGAGCCGCTCGTGCGCGAGCGCGAACATGGCGAGCTTGTCCTCAGGCTCCGGCAGTTGGGCGCGTTGTTCGAAGATGCGTTGCGCGGGCTTCATCCAGGGAACGTGCGCGTAGCTGAAGACCGAGAGACGCTCGGGGGCGAGCGCGAGGACGTCATCCAGCGTGCGCGCGAAGGTTTCCGTGGTCTGCAAGGGCAGGCCGTGAATGAGGTCGAGGTTGATCGAGGTGACCCCTGCGGCGCGGAGCCAGTCCACGGCTTGATGGTTCTGCGCGTGCGGTTGGATGCGGTTGATCGCGCGCTGGACGGCCGCGTCGGTGTCCTGCACACCGAGCGAAGCGCGGTTCACCCCCATCTCTTGCAGGGCGGCGACGTGCTCTTGGCGGAGGCGCCGCGGGTCAACTTCGACGCTGATTTCGGCGTCCTTGGCGAAGACGAAGCGCTCGCGCAGGAGGCGGGTCAGCCGTCGCAGTTGCTCCGGCGTGAGAAAAGTCGGGGTGCCGCCGCCGAGGTGCAGCTGCACGACCGAGCGGCCCGGACGCATGCGCGCGACGGTCAGGTCGAGTTCGCGGGTGAGGAGGTCGAGGTAATCGTCGGCTGCGCCCTGGCGGCGGGTGATGACGGTGTTGCAGCCGCAGTACCAGCAGAGCGACTCGCAGAACGGAAGATGGACGTAGAGGGAGATGGGACCGGCCTCGAGGGTATTGTCCTCGGCGAGCCGGGCGTTCAGATCGAGGGCCGCGAGGTCGGCGTGGAACTGCGTGGCCGGGGGGTAGGACGTGTACCGGGGTGCGGGACCCGCGTAGCGGCGGATCAGGTCGAGGTCGAGTGGCGCGACCGTCGCGCGTGCGGGAGCCGTTCCCGAAAGCGGGTCTAGATCTTGTGGGGAGATCATGCCCCAGTATGCCCATCCCCCGCGCGCGGTGCTCCGCATCCGTTGACGAGGAGCGGGCGTTTCTTGCCGACGGGGAGCGCGTCGGGAGGGGGAGGCGAGTGCCCGCGAGGATTGCTGACGGCCGCGGCGCCGTCGCCGCCTCAGGTGCCGTACAGGCGGTCGCCGAAGTCGCCGAGACCGGGGAGGATGTACTTCCGGTCGTTGAGGCAGCGGTCGTGGGCCGCGGTGAAGACGGGGACTTCCGGATGCGCGGCGTGGAGGGTCGTGACGCCCTCCGGCGCGCTCACCACGCAGACCATACGCAGGGACGTCGCTCCGTGCGACTTCAGCAGGGTCAGCGCCTGCGCGGCACTGCCGCCCGTGGCCAGCATGGGGTCGACGAGGACCACCGTGCGTCCGGCCAGCGGCGGGAGTTTGCAGTAGTAGCTGTGCGCCACCGCCGTCGTGTGGTCCCGCTCCAATCCAATGTAGCCGACGCTGACGTCCGGGAAAAGGTCGAGGAAGGGCTGCACCAGGCCGAGGCCCGCCCGGAGGATGGGAACGACCACCAGCGGCTGCGCGAGGCGCAGCGCTGCGGCGTCTTCCAGCGGCGTGGTCACGGTCGCCCCCTGTGTCGGGAGGTCACGCGTCGACTCCATCGCGAGCAGGAGGCCGAGTCGGTGCGCGAGGCCGCGGAATTCCGCCGGCGGAGTGGCCTGGTCGCGGAGGCTGGCGACGAGGTGCGCGGCAAGCGGATGGCGGAGTGGGTGGAGCATGGGTGGGAGGCTTCGCGTGCGAGCGGGAAAGCTGGGATCAGAGGAGGCCGCGCTCGACCTTACGCTCGAGCAGTTGCTCCAGTTCCTTGCGCAGCGCCTTCTCCTTGCCACGCAGCCCGGGCATGCGGGCAAGCCAATGATAGACCTCCTCCTGCAGGTGCCGCGGAAGCACGGGCTCCATGGCGGCCACTTTTTCGAGGGCGCGCACGACGGAGAGCGCGATGCGATCGCAGACGATGGAGGCCGTCGCGGAGGCGTGCTGTCCGGCGAGGTGCAACACTTCGTCGCGCGGGCGCAGCCGACGGCGTTGCTTCTGCACGAGGCGGTAGTCGATCAGGCTCTCCATGTGCAGCGTCACCGTGCGCGGGTAGAAGCTCGCCATCAGGTTCCAGGGATCGCCGCGGCCCTGATCCCCCGCACCGCGAAGGTCGCTGCGCAGGATCACCGCCGGGATGTCGGCGAACTTCGCGAGCATGAATTCCACGACGGTCCCGCTGTCGAGTTCCGTGCCGTCAAAGTTGAACAGCGCCAGGTCGCACTCGAAGAGGGCGCGGATGTCCTGATCCCGGATGGTCTGCGGGTGCAGGCCGCGGAGTTCGAAGTCCTGCGGGAGACGACAGAGGAAGCGGCCATGCGACTTCTCGTAGATCGCCTCGGCGAGATAGGCGTTGCCGACGAGGTGCTTGATGCTGAACAGCTCGCTGCCGAAGTAGACCGAGAGACGCCGGGGTTTCTTTTTCATGCCGGAGGGAGGATCGAACGTCGGGAGGCTGCGCAAGGATGGCGCCCGGAGCAAGGCCCCGCTCGCACTTCGCCGCGCGGAGGCGCTCATCCCGCTTTCCCGGAGGAAGAGACGGTTCCCCGGCGTTCAGGGCTGCAGGGACAGGGTATGCCGGGTGGCCCCGGGCAGGAATGGCGTCGCCTCGCCGCGCACCCAGGCATCGTGACCCGCGCGGAAGTAGGGCGAGAGAGGATGGCCGCTCTGGCCGCCGGGCTGATGATAGATCCCGGCGCTTTCCTGTCCGGGTGCGACGATCATGCGCTGGCTCGCACCGTCGCTCGGGGTCTGGACGCGGGGCATGTCGGAGTCGCCCGGAAGACTTTGTGCCGGCAGGCTCAGTGTCTCGGCCATCCAGTCAGGCAGGAACGAGGCAAAGGGGTGCCGCATGCGGAGGCGGTTGCGTTCGCCCCACGTGGCCTTCGCCAGCGGGATTTTCCGTCGGTCCAGCTCCGTTACGACGTCGTCGGCGGCCGCGAGCATCAGGTGTTCCCAGGAAGGATACTCGGGGGCGAGGAGGTGCAGGGGCTTCTGGTCGAGCAGGGCTTCAAGCGGCAGTTCGTAGGGCAGGGAGCGGAAGTCGAAGCGCGGCGATGCTTCGACGCAGGGGGCGAAGATCGGCGTGAGCGCCCGGGTGGCGACGGCACTCCGCCAAGCGCGGACCAAGCGGTAGCTGACGCTGTCGACGCGGGCGCGACCGTCCCACTCGTTCACGATTCGCCTGAGTTCGGCGCGCGAGGGATGGTTCGTGACCGCCGCCTCGTCGAGGCACGCGAGGAGCTTCTTCTGCCAGCGGTCGAGCCGGGTATTCCGGTCATCCAGCGCGATGGCCAGCAGATCAGCCGGCGCCACGGTGCGTCCGCTCGCTGCGTGGGCCGCCTGGAGTTCGCGCAGGCGATCGCGGATGCGGCCGGCGCGGGTGCCCTCGTCGTAGCCCTGCTCCCCGAGGAGATCGAGGGCGTCTGCTCCGACGACGCGTTGGTTCGCGGTCCAGAGGACGTCGCCCGGCTTCGCGATGATGACCGGGACGCGGTCGGCCGGGAGAAATCCCTTCCACCCGCGATCGCCGTAGGCCCAGGGAACGGGCAACCGGCCGTCGTGGCCGAAGCGTTCGGGCAGGCGGCCCGCGATCGTCCAAGCGAGCCTTCCGTCGCGGTCAGCGACGAGGAGGTTGAGCGGCGGAACGCCGGCCTCATGCGCCGCTGTGATCGCATCGTCCACCGACCGAGCGGTCTCGAGCGCGACCAAACGCAGGTTGACCGCGGCGGGGTCATGGAAAGTCCAGCGGTACGCCAAGGGGTGACGCGTGGGGGATTCGCCGATGATCGGCCCCCAGCGGGTCCAGCGCGTGTCGAGGATGTCATCATCGCCGCCTTTCACCCGGATGATCTGGCGTCGGCGCTCGAAATCGACCGGGCGGCCCTCCACGAGGTACATGGCCTCTGGGAGCACGGCGTCTGGCTGCACGCGCACGAGATCGCCGGTATCGGTGTAGCTGGCGGTGAAGCCCCACGCGATCTGGCCGTTGCTGCCGACCGCCATGGCGGGGGTGCCGGGGAAGGTCGCTCCGGTCAGATCGTGAGCGACGCCGGCCGCATCCGTCCAACGGAAGCGGGCGCGGTACCACACGTTCGGGACGGAGAGTCCGAGGTGCATGTCGTTCTCGAGCAGGGCGGCTCCGCCCGCGAGCGCACCTTCGACGCCAAAGCTGTTGGATCCGGGCTTGCTCTCGCGGTGACCGTCCGTCGTGAACCCGAAGAGGACCGTGGCTTCCGGCTGGCGGTGCTGGGCCGTCGGAGTGTCGGAAGCGGTGGCAGCGGGCGCCGCGGAGCGGAGATTCAGCGCGCGTTCGCTGGGAATGGGCGCAAGCGGCGCGATCGTGCCGTCGAGCGCAGCATCTTCGGGTCCGATGCGCGGGGCGAAGAAGGCGAGGGCGCTGGCGCCGAGGGTTTCGCGGACCGTGACGAGTGCCTGCTCGAACTTACCCGAGTGATCCTGGAGATCGAGCGCCATGGAGTAGATGCAGAGGATCGTGTCCTCCGGTCGCCACGCGACGGGCGGAAGTCGCAGCAGTTCGTACTCCCAAGGCCGCGGCGCGCTGCCGAGCGCGTGGTTCACGCCTTCGGCATAGGCGGTGAGGAGGGTGCGCTCCGACTCCGGGAGGGCTGCGACGACGCGCCCCGCGAGGGAGCGGAACTCGTGCAGGCGGGCCCGACGGTCGAGGGGCAGGGCCGCCGCGCCGAAGAGTTCGGCGAGCTCACCCGCCGAGCGGCGCCGCAGCAGATCCATCTGAAAGAAACGGTCCTGCGCGTGGACGAATCCGGTCGCCCGAGCGAGGTCCTCTCGGCTGCCCGCGGTGAGGGTGGGGATGCCCAAGGCATCGCGTTCGACCGTCACCGCGGCGCTCAGTCCGGGCAGCGATCGGGCGCCGTCCAATTGCGGGAGGCTCCGCTCCAGCCGCTTCCACCCCCAGGCGAGCGCGGCGAGCAGGACGATGGCCAGCACGCTCGCACCCATGCCGCCGAAACGGAGGAAACGAGACCAACGGGAAGCGTCAGACATGGGTAAGAGAGCGCGAAACGAGGTCGTGAAGGCAACCTCGACTCTTCAATCCGAGCCAGCGATCACCGCCGTGTCGCCGAGTCCCTCAGGGCCCATCGAGAGGTAGCCACCGTCGACCATCAGGGTCGTGCCGGTGATGAAGGACGCATCGTCGCTGAGGAGGAAGAGCGTGGGCCGCGCGACCTCGATGGCGTGTCCCATGCGACGGAGCATGTGGTAGCGGCCCCAGATCGGATCCCACTTGGCGCGCCCGCCGCCGTCCAGGTTGGCCGCCTTGTCCGTCTCGTTGGTCCAGATCCAGCCGGGGTCGACGCTGTTCACGCGGATGTGGTCTGGTGCGAGGTCGAGGGCTTGGCAGCGGGTGAGTTGGGTGCACGCGCCCTTGGCCGCGTTGTACGTCCAGCGGTTCGCCTGCGCGACGTGCGCGGAGATGCTCGAGATGTTCACGATCGCACCGCCGCCGACCTTGCGCTGGTGCGGCACGACGTGCTGCACCATGCGTGCATAGGCGAGCGGCCCCGCAGAGAAACTCCGCATCCAGTCCGCCGTGGTCGCATCCAGCGCCTTCGCCGTGAACGCGAACGCATTGTTCACGAGGTAGTCGATGCGGCCGAAGGTCGCTGCCGTCCGCTCCACCGCGCTCTGGCAGAACACTTCGTCCGCCATATCGCCAGCGAGGAAGAGTACCTGGCGATCGCCCGTTTTCAGTTCGTCTGCCGTCCGCACCGTCGCCGGGTTCAGGTCGGTGAACGCCACGGCCGCGCCTTCCTTCAGCAACTCCTCCACGATCGCGCGACCGATCCCCGCGCCTCCGCCAGTGACGAGAGCGACCTTGCCGCGAAAGCGATCCGTGATGGGGGTGTGCTTCATGGGAAAACGCAGAGGGTGGTGCCGACCCAGGCGCTGACTCGGATCGCGCGTTCAGCGACGGCGGAGGTACACGTACGTGCAGAGCAGCGCCAGCATCACCGTGGGACCGTTGATCCACCACGCATTCAGCGGAACGCGGTAGCGATCAACCACCCAGAACATGAGCGCGCTCTTCGCCACGATCAAGATCCAGCCCACGACGAGCCCCAGCTCCAGCCGACGGTTGCGCGGCTCGCGCACCTTCACCGTCACGTCCCGCACGAACGCGTGGTCGTACTCCGCCCGCGACGGGGACTGTCCACTCAGGAGCTGAAGGAGGTTGGCGAACATCGGGACCGTAACGGATAGCCACTCTGCCCGGAAAGGAAAGCCGGGCCTGCACGTCACGCGCGGTACCCTCCCTCGTCTGTAAAAAGGCGCTGTTGGTTTGCGAAAGCCGATCGCGCTTCCGTGTGCGACGCTTGAACGAGGAACCTTGCCCGCCATGCTGGGTCCGAGGCTGTGGCAGGCGCATGGGCGCCCCGCCGCTCACTCAGCTCCCTTTTCTCCATGTTCCGTGCCCGTCTTTTTTCCCGGATTGTTTTCTGTGTCACGCTGCTCACCGCGTCCGTCTGGGGCCAACCCGTGCCGCCAGCGGCGCCGGGGGCCGCGCCCCAGTTCAAGAGCGTCGTGCTGGTCAGCAATCGCGCCGGTTCCGAGTGGGACGGAAAGATTCGGGTGCTGGAGGACCATCTCGCTGCCCAACTCACGGATCTGGGCTTCTCGATCCTGACCCGGGAGGTCGTGGTCGACTCGCTTCGAACCTTCGACCCGGCCGTCGCCTCGCTGCCCCGTCCGGCCGACGGTCTGGAGGCGCAGTTGACCGAGCAGAGTTCGGCGCTGCGCCTGGCCCAGAATCTCGGGGTGAACTACATCATCCAGGCTTCGCTCTCGTCCATCGGGACGAAGGACGTCGTGGCCAAGGCCTACGGCGTGGAAACCAAGTCGCAGGAGCGCTCGTTGCGCCTCAGCTACCGCCTGCTGGATGCATCCAACGGCGGCAGTTTGACCGGTGACACGGTGCGCGTGTCCACGGTGGTTCAGCAGACGGCCAATGCGGAGACCCAGCGGGACGGGGTGGTGGACGACTTGCTCGATGAGGCCGCTGGCCGCGTGGTGGACAGCCTCCGGGTGCGCGTGGCGGCAGGCCGGGTGCCTGCTCCGGCGGCGCTGGCCGAGCGCGTGACGCTCACCGTGCGGCTCGAGGCGGCGGATCTCATGATTCCGGATGTTCGTATCGGTCCTGAAAATACCGTGTCCATCAGTGAGTCAAAGTACCGTCTTTCCCCGCTCAATGCCTCGGTCGAGATCGATGGTGTCGCGGTCGGCAGTGCCCCCGGCGCACTCTCGGTCCGACCCGGCTTCAGCAAGCTGCGCATCACGCGCGAGGGCTTCGCGCCGTGGGAGCGCACGATCAATGCAGTCGAGGGCCAGACGCTCTCCATCGCTCTGACCCTGTCCGAATCCGGCTATGCGCGCTGGAAGGATGCGACCACCTTCATCAATGGTTTGAAGGACGGCGCGCGCCTGACCGATGCGCAGGTCAAGGTGCTGGAGGGCTACGGCAAGATGCTTTCCGAAAGTTTCTCCCGCATGGATACGAAGGAGAATGTCCGTCTCGTCATTCCCGGCGCCCGTCTCTGATTCCTCCCCAGGCTTTCCGTCGGTTCCTCTTTTCCGCCGCTTTCCCGTCATGAACTTTCCCCGTCTTTCGTCTCTCTTTCTCGCTCTGATCGCCGCCTGCGGAGTCACGGCTGCGACCGCGCAGGATGTCGCGCTCAAGAAGCTCGCGATCGGTTCGGTCAAGGTGAACGCGGCCGCCGCATCGGCCGCCGCGGCCAGCGGGCGCAAGGTTGCGCTCGATCGCATGACGGAGAATCTCAACGCGCAGTTGCTGTCCGCATTCCAGACGGGCCGCCGGTTCCAGCTCGTCGGCCGCGCCGACGGGGCTGCACTCGTGGAGGAGGCGGCGGCCACCGGCAAGGCGTTCGCCTTTGGCGAAGCGGACTACCTGCTCGTCGTTACCGTGGATGATTTTCAGGACGCGATGGAGACGAAGACGTTCGCCGCCCTCGGCACGACTGTTACGTCGCGGACCGTCCGCTTCGCGGCCATTTCGTCCGTCTACGACGTCAAGACGGGCACGGTGGTGGAGACCGCGAATCTCAGCGTGAACCGGACCGCTCCGGAGGAGCAGCGTGGGCAGGTCACCGGTGACACCCGTGACGCCTTGCTCCGTGAACTCACCCAAGAGCTGGCGGAAAAGACCGCGCGCCACGTTTCCGATGTTGTTTACCCGGCCCGGATCGTCGCCAAGACGGACAAGATCGTGACGATCAACCGCGGTGACGGCACGGGCATTGCGCCCGGGCAACTGTGGGAAGTCTTTGCGCTCGGCGCAGAGATGAAGGACCCCGACACCGGTGCGAGCTTGGGTCGCGAGGAGTTATTGGTGGGGAAGGTGCGCGTGACGCGGGTCACGGCCAAGACCTCGCAGGCGAGTGTCCAGGAGGATCTGGGCATCGACCGCGGCGCGCTGGTTCGTCCAGTGGCGCAGTGAGCGGCGGCCACGGAGCTTTCGTCTTCCCGCGCCTCCGTCCGATGCGTCTCGGGCGTGTCGCGCTGCGGCGGGCTACCGCATCCATCGCGTGGCTGCGCGCGGCGGGATGCCTCGCGTTGCTCGGGATGCTGACGGGTTGCCAGACGTACACGGCGCAGACCGCGCAGCGGGACGCTGACGTGCGACGGGGCTCGCTCGACGCCGCCGTGCTGCGGGCCAATGCGGATGCGTTGCGCAACGACGGCGGCAAGGACGCCGTCCTTTTCCGTCTCGAGCAGGGGGCGATCCTCCGCCAAGCCGCGTTGGCCCGGATCCCGGTGCCGCCGCTGGTACCGTCCGATCGCACCTCGTCCGGAGCCGGGCAGACCGGAGAGGGGTCTACGGCGGTGACCAGTCCCGCTCGTCCGGAGGAGGTCAACCTGCGTGCGAGCATCGCGGCGTTCGACCGTGCCGAGGAGCGGATCAATGCCTATGATCAAGAACCAGACGTAAGGCTCGGCTCGTCGACGCTCGCGCTCCTCACCCATCTCGCGAATCTTCCCTACGAGGGCCGTGCCTATGACCGGATCCTGATGCACGGCTACAAGGCGCTGAACTACCTCCAGCTTGGCGAGCGCGACGCGGCGCGCGTCGAACTGAACCGAGCATTGCAGCGGCAGCGCGATGCGCTGGCGGCCAATGCCGCGCGTCTCGCCGAGGCCGAAGCCGCCGCGAATGAGCTGCGCTCGGGCCGCGTGACGGACCGCGAGGGCAACCGCGCGGTCTACGACGTCTCCCGCACGACGCGCGACGCCGATCTGCAGCGTCGGCTCGGCGCCGTCGACTCCGTCGTCCGCGCCCGGATCCGTCCCTACGGCGACTACGTGAATCCGTTCGTGGTGTTTCTTGATGGGCTGTTTTTCCTGACTCAGGCGGAGGATCGCTCCGACTTGGAGCGCGCGCGGCTCTCCTTCGAGCGGGTCGCCAGTTTCGCACCGGAAAATCCGTACGCCGCCGCGGATGCGGCGATGGCTGAGCAGGCCGCGGACGGGAAGCTCCCCGAAGGACTGACGTACATCATCTACGAGGCTGGCGTCGCTCCGTTCCGGGAGGAGCTCCGCCTGCAATTGCCGCTCTATCTCGTGACCGACAAGGTATCGTACGTCGGGGCCGCATTTCCTTACCTGCGTTTCAGCCCGGGGCGACCGCCCGTGCTCAACGTCACCGCCGAGGGCGTGACGTACCCCTCGGCCCTCGTGTGCAGCATGGATTCAGTCATCGCCAGCGACTTTCGCAACGAGTGGCCGTCGGTCGTCACCAAGACCTTGGTCGGTACGGCGTTGAAGGCCACCCTCGACGCGGCCATGCAGCGGAAGGCCAAGGAAAAGCTCGGCGAGCGAGGACAGGCCTTCTTCGAGATCCTCACCGCCGTCATTCAGGACTCGACCAACATCGCCGACACCCGCACGTGGCGCTCGCTTCCGCAGGAGTTCCACACGGTGAGGCTGGCGACCCCGGCGGATCGCCAATTGGTGCTTTCCGTCGGTGGCGCCACCCAGACCATCGAACTTCCGCCGGGCCGGATCAATCTCGTCACCGTCAAGTTGATGGATCCCGGATCGCCTTTGCTGGTCAATCAATGGGTCCTGGTGCCCGCTCCCTGATTTTCTCTCCCTTCTCCTTACCCACCCATGAAATCATTCGCCCTCTTCGCCGCTACCGCGGCGCTGCTGCTTCCGCTCACCGGTTGCCAGACCAACGTCAACACGGTGTCCCGCGCCGAGCCGCTGGCTCGGCCGACCCTCGTGAACGACAAGCGCGTCGTCACCGACCGCTCTCTCGGCGAGCTGATCGGCGTGGTCAGCGTCAATGAAACCATCGTTTCCGGTAACCTGCGGAAGGTGCAGGTGACGCTCGAGAACCTCCGCGACAACAACCGCGAGATCCGCTACCGCTTCGAGTGGGTCGATCAGGATGGCATGGCCGTGGGCGGCGTCTCGGAGCTGTGGCTCCCGCTGGTCCTCGCGGGTCGCGAGACGCGGAGTGTCTCGACCGTCGCCACATCGCCGCGGGCGGCGGACTTCACCCTCAAGATCGTCGAGGGCAAGTGATCGCCCGGCCTTTCCTTCGCGCTCGTTCCCCTTTATGACTTCCTCGTTTTCCATGAACTCGCCGCTCCGTCGCTTTTCCGTCGTCTCCCTGCTCGCCGCCGGGTTGCTGTCACTTTCGGGCTGCCAGACGCCCCGCGATGCCAAGTACATCGAGTCGGGCGGCGCCAGCACGGTCGTCACGCTCGACCAAATCAACATCCAAGACTGGAACCGGGCCGCGGACGCGATGGTCGCGTCGCTGCTTTCCTCCGGCGTGCTGGAGCGTGTGCCGGAGCAACCCGCCGTGCTCGCGATCTCGCGCATCGTGAACAATACGCAGCAGCAGGTGGACACCGACTCGCTGACGAAGAAGATCCGCGTCGCGTTGAATCAGTCCGGCAAGGTCATCACCACCACGACGCTCGGCCTTGGCGGCAAGGTCGAGGATCCCCTCGCGAAGGAGTCGGCCGAGATGGCCGCGATGATGGCGGGCCAGAAGCAAGTCACGCGGCTGCCGTACTATACGCTTTCCGGCAAGTTGCTCGAAGACCGGGCGCAGGCTGGCAAGGTGAAGCAGGTGACGTACACCTTCCAGCTCTCGCTCACGACGGTGAAGGACGGCCTCGCCGTGTGGGAAGAGGAGAAACAGATCACCAAGCAGGGCACCCGTTCATCGGTGGGCTGGTAGCCCCCGGAGGCGTCCGGCCCGACTGAATTTTCAGCCTCACGTCCGGCGTGCGTCCGGGCTTCCCTTTCCGCCGCGGGGCCGTTTGGCTCCGCGGCGGTGTTTTTTTCCATGACCGCTCGCCGGACCCCCGCCTTCGTCCTTGGATTCACGCTGTGCCTCGCGGCTGCGGTGCCTTCGTGGTCCGCCCCGGTCGCCGGTACGCCGGCCGTCCCGAAGGCGCCGGAGATTGATCCGGCGCGGGACCTGCCGCGGACGCCGCCGGTCGCTCCGGAGCGGGCGCTGGCGACGTGGCGGGTGCGGCCTGGCTTCGCCCTCCAGCTCGCCGCGCACGAGCCGCAGGTCACTTCACCCATCGCAATCTCCTTCGACGAGCGTGGCCGCATGTTTGTCTGCGAGATGGTCGATTATTCCGAGCAGCGTGACGTGGTTCCGCACCTCGGACGGATTTCCTGCCTGGAGGATCGCGATGGCGATGGCGTGTACGAGACGCGGACGGTGTTCGCGGAGAACCTGGCCTGGCCGACGGGCCTGATCTGCGCGCGCGGCGGCGTGTACGTGGTTGCGACGCCCGACGTCCTCTTTCTCAAGGACGAGGACGGCGATGGTCGCGCCGAGCGTCGCGACGTCGCGTTCACCGGCTTCTCCAGCGGCCAGAAGCGCCTCAACGTCCAAGCGCTCGCGAACTGTGCGATCTGGGGGCTCGACAACCGCATTCACCTGCAGACCGGCGGCGGCCACCGCGGCACCATCACGTCGCCGCTGCGACCGGATCTGCCGCCGCTCGAGCTGACGGGCCGCGACTTCTGGTTCGACCCGCGCACGCATGAATTCGGCGCGGAGGCCGGCGGGGGCCAGTATGGGATGAGCTTCGATTCGTACGGCCGCCGGTTCGCTTGCAGCAACAGCGACCACCTCCAGCTCTACATCTACGATGACCGCTTGGTGCCGGCCGGACCGGGACCCTTGCTACCCGCGCCGCGCGCGAGCATTGCCGTCGATGGTGGCGCGGCCGAAGTGTTCCGGATCAGCCCCGATGAGCCGTGGCGGATCGTGCGCACGCGCTGGCGGATTGGTGGCGTGGTCGCCGGCATGGTGGAGGGAGGCGGTCGCGTCTCCGGCTACTTCACCGGCGCGACCGGGACCACGTTCTATCGAGGGGATGCCTTCGGTCCCGGGTTCCCTTCGTCCACTTTCACCGGGGACGCCGGCGGTCAGCTCGTGCACCGCAAGCTCATCCAGCCCGACGGCGTGAGCTTCAGCGGACGCCGCGCCGCGGACGAGGCGAACGTCGAATTTGCCGCCAGCACGGATCCTTGGGTGCGGGTGGTGAACTTCGCCAATGCGCCGGATGGATCGCTCTACCTCTGTGACATGTACCGCGAGGTGATCGAGCACCCGTGGAGCATTCCCGAGACCATCAAGCAGCACCTCGACCTGACTTCCGGTCGCGACCGCGGCCGGATCTACCGCATCGCGCCGGCGGACGCCGGATGGTCGCGACGCACCTCCGTCGCGATGGATCCGGCAAACACCGCCGAACTGGTCCGCCTGCTCGCGCATCCGAACGGCTGGCACCGCGACACCGCGAGCCGACTGCTTTACGAGGCGCAGGATCCAGCGGCGATTCCTTTGCTCGTGGCGCTGGCCCAGGAGTCTTCGGAGCCGTATGCGCGGGTGCATGCGCTGGCGGCCTTGGAAGGGTTCAACGCCGTGCCGGCGGCGACCCTGGCGCGCCTGATGGCTGATCCGGACGCCGGCGTCCGGGAGCGAGCGATCGCGGCGCTGCTGCGGCGCCCACCGCCTACTGGCACGGCTCTGGCGCCCGACGTGGCGGTGGCGCTGGCGGGGCGCGCGGATGATGAGGCCATTCGGGTGCGCTTCCATGCGGCGCTGGCGGCACCGCTGCTCGACTCGGCGGCGAGCACGCAGTTGCGGGCGGCGCTGGCGCGCCGGGATCGCGCGGATGCGTGGGTGGGCGCGGCGCTCCTGCGCAATGCCGATCGTGAACTCTTGGTCGCACTTCGCTCGGAACTCGCGTCGTTTCCATCGGCCTGGGTGGCCGCACTGATCGAGACGCTCGCGACCGATTCCTCACCCCGCACGCTGGCGTTGCTGCGCGAGACGCTCACCGCGGATCGTCCGCCGGTGGCGTGGATCAAGGCCTTTGGCGAGGGTCGCCGACGGGCCGGTGCGCCGGAGGAGGCGCTCGAGCGCGACGCCGCTCTCGCGCCGCTGTTCGCGCGGGCCGAGGCCGCGCTGTGGCGCTCCGATTCCGCCGAGGCGGATCGCCTCGATGCCGTGGCCTTGCTGTCCTTGGTGCGCTGGGAGCGCGCGGGAAGATCGATCGTGCTTGGTCTCGAGAAGTCGATTCCGGCCGCGGTGCAGGTGCGCGCGGTCGAGGCGATCGGCCAGGGGGCCCGGGACGAAGCGGGTCGCCTGCTCGTCGAGGCGTGGCCGCGGCTGCAGTCGCCTGCACAGACCGCCGCGCTGAAGGTGCTGCTCGCGCGCCCCGCGCTGAGCGTCGAACTGCTCCATGCGATCGAGCGGGGAGTGGTGCCAGCCACGGATCTTTCCGCGGCGGACATCGAGGCGCTCTGCTCGCACCGCTCGACGGACGTCGCGACGCTCGCGCGCCGCGCCCTCGCCTCGGTCCGGCCCAAGTCCCGCGAAGAGGTCCTTGCAATCTTTCAGCCGGCGATCGATCTCCGCGGTGATGCCGTGCGCGGTCGGGAGGTCTTCGAGCAGCGCTGCATCATCTGCCATCGCGCCGGGGAAAACGGTGTCGAGGTCGGGCCCAACATGCTGACCGTGAAGAGCCGAGGTCGCGACGGCCTGCTCACCGCGATCGTGGATCCGCACCGCGAAGTTGCCCCCGCGTACGTCGCGTACACGGTCAACACCAAGGAAGGCGCCACCTTCCAGGCGCTGATCACCCGCGACGATGCGTCTGGCCTGACCCTGC
>JACCDW011495106.1_pt1 | contig 15791 bp, 13 predicted proteins | sample 7449781 | NCBI WGS metagenome assembly JACCDW01 (sample SAMN15323449, study PRJNA562643) | freshwater metagenome | isolation source: river surface water | place: USA:Blue River Watershed | collected 2017-08-18
ATGGTTGACTGGCTGTGGGAAGAACTGAAGCTGCCGGATCTGCAGCCAAAGCAGAAGACCACACTGTCTGACGATGAATTCGTGCGCGAGGGCTGGGACAAGCGCGGCGCGCGCGCTCGGCTTGATCGCCGGCGGACGGTAAAGGAAGCAGTGAAGCGGCGTGCGATCCAGCAGGATCCGGTGCCCTTCTCGAACGAAGATCTGCGTTTCCGACAGCTGGTGCACCGGCGCAAACCGGCCACAAATGCAGTGGTGCTGTTCGCACTCGATGTGTCGGCCAGTATGACGGATGCCGAGCGCAAACTTGCGAAGACTTTTTTCTTCTTTGTACTGCAGGGCATACGACGCAAGTATGGCAAGGTCGAAACGCGCTTCATTGCCCATACGACGCAAGCCTGGGAATTTTCAGAGCCGGATTTCTTTCAGGTCACTGGTACCGGCGGCACCGGTGCATCGTCCGCATTTGATCTGGCACTCGACATGATTGAGTCGGATTACGATCCTTCGCAGTACAACGGCTATCTGTTTTATGCCTCGGATGGCGAGAATTTCACCGAAGACCGTAACGCCGCCACCGCTGGTCTGCTGAAGCTGACGCAGTTGCTGAACTATGTCGGCTATGTCGAAACCGTACCCGGTTCATCGCGCATGACGGAGACCGAGATGAAAACCATCTGCAATCAGCTCGAGCATGCCGGCGCGGCATTGGGCAGTTGCGTGCTGAACAAGCCCGATGACATCTGGAAGGCGATACGACAATTCTTCGTGCAGGAATCACTGCAGGGAGCCGAAGCCTGATGAGCCAGACCGAAACACTCACGGACTACACCGACAAGATCGAGGAGCTCGCACAGCAGCTGGGGCTGGATTATTACCCGGTTGACTTCGAGGTGGTGCCAAATAATTTCATGATGGAGATCGCGGTTTATGGACTGCCGGTTCGGATGCCTCACTGGTCGTTCGGGATACGCTACATTCATCAGCTGATTCGCCAGGGTATGGGCAATTCACGGATCTTCGAAGTGATGTTTCCCGGGGATCCCTGCCATGCCTATCTGGTACAGGATAATTCGATCGCAGAGAATACGCTGGTGGTCGCGCATGTGATCGGTCATGCTGACTTTGCAAAGAACAATCATCTGTTCGCGCGCTTCAAGCAAATGGCCGGCGGCCATATTCTTGAACAGGCGGCTGAGCGCTCGCATACGATAGAAATGGCACTGGCCGAGCACGGACAGGACAGGGTCGAGCAGATTCTCGACGCGGCGCTGGCGCTGGAGCCGCATATCGACATCAATCTGCCGCTGCATCGCCCGCCCTACCCTTTAGCAGCGGCGCAATCCGGAAAAGACAATGCGGCCGACAGTTTTGGGCAACGTTTTTCCCGGCTGCCCGGAGAGGTAGCGCCTGCGACACCTGAAATGCCACGGCATGCGCCGATACCCCCTCGCCCCGAATATGATTTGCTGTGGTTCATTGCGCACTATGCGCCGGAGCTTGATGGCTGGGAGCGCGATATTTTTCTCGCGGTGCGCGAAGAATCTTTTTACTTTTACCCGGTGTTCGCGTGCCAGATCATGAACGAAGGCTGGGCCTCGTACTGGCATGCGCGGCTACTGCGTGAAGCGGATTTTCTTCCCTCAGACCTGTATGTAGCCGCGATCAGAGCACACTCGGATGTGGTGCGGCCATTTGCGGCCGACCATCAGCTATCGCTGTCGGTCAATCCGTACCATCTCGGCTTTTCGATCTGGGAAGACATCATCGCGCGGCAAGGTATTGAAAAGGCGCGGCAAATCTGCCGCGATGAGGATGACTTCGGATTCATCCGCAATTACCTGACGCCGGACCTGGCCGACAAGTTGGATTTATTTGTGTACGAGGCTGATCACGAAGGTGGTATACGGATTGCGGACAAGGATATTCATGCGATTCGCGAGGCGATACTGGCACCGAAGTTCAACTACGGCGCGCCGCGCGTTGCAGTGACGGCGTTTCATGTCGACGGTAGTCTTGAACTGGTGCATGACTTCCGTGATGATGGTCGCGGACTCGACATTCCGCGTGCCGAACGCGTACTGGACTATCTTTCGCGTGTCTGGCGGCGGCCAGTCAGTTTGCAGACCATTAGCAGCAGCGGTAACCCGCGCGTTGTCAGCAGTAAGCCGGCTGGCAAGACTTTGTCAGCGTCATGAAGCTTCTCGAGCAGGCTTGGTTAATATTCGATCAGCAGCTGAACACTGGCGCGGTAGACTCCGGCTGCGATGTTCTGCCTCGCGGGTAAGCGCCCATAGATCGTGATCGGATACTCGCGCAGGGTACTGATCCGGTCGGAGAGCTCGATCAGGGGTCGCGCTTCCATGGGAATACTGCGCTCGGGATCGCTGTACATTCCGAACCGGACTGATTGATCTGTGCTGCTTCCCTGCAAATGAACGGAATTGCTGCCTGCTGGCAGCACCGTGATCTTCAGCGCCAGTTTTTCCTGAGGATGATCCGGCATGCATTGCAGCGCGTAGGTCGCCTGCACATCCAGGGGTAACGGCGACAGCGGATCATAGGCGCCGAAATTGAAGCGGCTTGCTGCCAGCAGTTGGCAGGACATCGCGCTGACCGGAAGCGGCATCCATGTCGGCAATATACCGACGACGCAGGCCACCCAAAATAGCCTGTGATTCCATTGGCTCGATTGGCTCCAAGGGCGCCATCGACTCCATCGACTCATGCGAGGCCAGCAACAGGCGGTATATCTCACGGCGCGGCTCCGGCACTGCAGATAAATTCACCGAGGTAAGGCACGCTACCCGGTGACGCCTGGAACGGCACACGCACCCTGCACCGTCCTCCGGACCAGCTCACGGACAACTCATTGAGCGAGGATAAGCCCTTCAGATATAGCAAGCCTTCATGGCCTACCACAAAGACATCCTGATCCTGAACGACCTCGCTCGCTTCGCTACCGGCTATCCTCACGCTGGCGCCGGCGGGTACCGGCGCGCCGCTTTCCAGAAACAGATTGAGCGTCGCCGCCGCGATTTTACGGATTGGAAATTCAACCCTCGTACCACTGCGCCACGCGGGAACCGGCTCGGCCTGTAGCGCGTCAACTTCCACATCCAGCGGAAGATCCAGCGGTTCAATACGCACATTGTTGCGGGTGTGCGCATTCAGGCGCGGCAGAAAGGCCGTGCCATTTTTATCGGTACGACCCACCGGCAGGTTATCGACATAGACACGCACATTCGGTTCACCGGAAAGTCTGATCACACCGAAACTGCCGCCGATGCGGCGACCGGCAAACCACTCACCATCGACAAAGGCTACCGAGCCGCCGAGCCCGACGCGCGCGCTGGTGTCGCCTTCAAAGGCGGCAGCTTCCACTCGGGCCAGCCCGTACCGCCCCAGCACCAGCAGCGAGGCTTGCTGAGGCGCATTCACGCCAGCCTGCAATCGATAGCCTATCCCTTCATCAGTCGGCAGATTTTTCTGCCATTGCAAGGTGGTTCTGGCATCGCCGTCGGATGACTGTGTGTGAAACGCACTCGCCGACTGGCCGGAGCCGACTGGTAGCGTCCATAACAGATTGACCGAGTGCTCGGTCGTCGCTGCGTGAGTACGGTTCAGCGCGATCATGAAGCTTCCCCATGCGCTGCGGCGCGTGCTGAACGATACGCTGTCAACCCGGACCGGGCTGTCATCGAATCGCTCGATACGCGTCATCGCCGCACTGATCGTACCGATCGTATCCAGCTGGTAAGCATAAAACGCGCTGTCCAACCGTTTCAGACGATATTCGCTATCGATACCCAGCTGCCGAAATCCTGTGTCGGCGGACTGGGTGCGCAAGGACAGGCTTTGGCGGCGCCAGCGTTTGTCAAAGCTCAGCGCTACAGACGATCCGCCATCATCCGCGTTGCGCCCCCATGCCAGTGCGCCGGTAAACAAGCCGATGCCCGGCACCGCGAGGCTGGCGCCACCGTACGTACTGAGTTGATGGCCTGCGCCCGCCGCCGCGCCGAATTCTGAGGTGAGTTGCGTACTGATTCCGTGGCGCCATGTGCCGGATACAAAGGCATCGCCATAGTCATTGCTATCGATACCGAAGTTCCTCCTCAGCCAGCCGGCTTCGACCGAGAAATCATTCAGCCCCGGCGCGAGCAATGCACCGCTGGCATAAAAGCGCTGACTGATGACTGATTCGCGACCGGACAGGTCACGTATTTTCATCATCACTTCGCCATCGCCGCTGAGCATGGGCGGCGTGATCACGGAGAACGGACCGGGCGGTATCTGACTCGAGGATTGCAGAGTTTGGTTGATATAGAGATCAACGGTGGATGGCAGCGCCGCCTGTCCGGACAGCACCGGTAATGGCGATGTCAGATAGCCGGGCTGAGTGCCGAAGTTACTGGCGAACTGGATACCGGCGTAGCGGACTGCGCGCCCGAGCGCAGTGACCGGCTTGGAGATCGCATCCCCGAGCCGCCAGGTTGCCAGCTGCGCCGGCTGGTCGATCACATAGCTGGTATCGAGACGCAAATCAGCCGAGCGCCCCGGCTGTCGAATCAATGCGTGATTACTGATGAATACACCCGGGCCCAGCGATAGTCCTGCCTCGGCATACAAAGACTGACCGGATCCCCAGGAGGATGTTTCGAGCAAGGCATCGTAGTTCAGGAAGCCGCTGTTGCTGCGGGAGACCTGACCGGGTTCCCGATACCCGCCGGGTCGTATCGCGGTGGCACTGAAGCGTTCGGGTGGCAACTCGATGGCGAGTGTCTGCGTCGCTTCGTCAAAGGACAGGCTGCGCGGTGTCAGCAGTGCGATTGGTACGCACGGTTCTGTGGTAGACATCTTCAGGCTGGCCGACGCATCAAACTTCACACTCGCGAAGGACAAACTACGCTCCGGCAGACACCAGTGTCCCGCCTGATTACGGTAAGCAATGATGGATTGCACCGTAGTCAGACGGTTGACCGAGAGGCTGATCGCCATCGGTGCCCAGTCGTCCGTCGACCTGCTATCAGAAGTCTGCGCTGATGACGATGCGATTGACAGCATCAGCACCCATGGGCCGATCGAGGCGAGCCATCGCAGGTCACGCACCTCAAGGCTGCGCCAGTCCATCGAACTCTACAGCGCCCGTCATGCTGATCGCCCGGACCGATAACTTTTCCAGTGGCCCGATCGTTTCCTGCGGCAGCGGGATGATGAATTCCCGGACCGTGCCGGGCAGCAGATAGGCCGAGGTTTCGAATTCCAGTGGCACGTCGGCCTGATCTCCCTGCCGCGCAACGATAAACTTTCTCAGATGCGCGTGCGCATGCCCCTGATTATCCGCAACGATCGCGAGCTTGCCATTCGCCGATGCTTTGAGCCTTACTTTCAGTCCGGGCTTCGCAGATTTTTGCGCCTGCACGAACAGCGGTATCGTGACTCGCGTTGCCACTTGCACGCCGACGAAGTCGGCAGCGGGCGGCGATGGAATCTCGTCAAATACCAGTCGATAGGCAGTTTCCTGATCGGCGTCCGGCTTGCCCAGCAGCGCAACGCGCACCAGTTGTGTGGCACCGGGCTTGATGCGGAAGATTTGCGGGGTAGCGACCAGCTCGCGCGTCGGTTCCAGTCGGTCGGTCTGCTGCGCCTGATGCCAGCGTCGCGGCTGTAATTGCAAGGTCAGGGTGTCGCCGCCCGTGTTTTGCACGCGTATCACAGTGGATGAACGCCCATCGTCCAGCGTCACTTTCAGTGGGTCGATCGTGAATGACGCGGCCTGCGCCAGATTTGCTACTGCAATAAGCAGGGTGGCAGCTGCCAGGCAGGCCACCACCCTGCCGATCACCGCTTGGCCGTGACGGCTAGTCATGCTGATACCGCAGGCCCCGGTCATCACGTCAGAAATTCACGCTGACGGTCACGGTGTCCGTGTACAGACCGGCCGGCTTGTTCTGCGATGCGCCAAGGAAGCCGCAAATGTTGTAGCTGGAGCCGGCAAAGGACAGACCGCTCAGTACCACATCGCTGGTTTCGCCCCAGATCTTGGCCGGATCGATGGTGCCCGACGTATTGCAGACTGCACCTGGCGTGTTTGTCTCAGGCTGATACAGCACATAATCCAGGGTCGCGTTGGCACCGGCATTAGTCAGCGTTCTGACACCGGTGACCGCATCGATGCTCTGTCCCTTCAGAATCGATACTTTCGGTGCCGCGCCATCGCTGCATTTCAGGGTAAACGGCGCATTGCTGCTGACCCCGGCGGTGTCGGTCGGACGATAGGTGCCGAAATTCAGAGGCGTGGTTTCGATCGAGCAGCTGGCCTCGACTGTCGCCGACACTTCCATGGTGGCCGTGGCAGTCGCGGCCATGACATCCTGGCTGTTGCAGGCAACGAGGCCCAGCGCGGTCAATCCCAAAGCAATACTCAGTTTTTTCATCACAGACTCCTTTTCCGAAGTTAACGAAGGGGAGCCGATCATATTTTTCTACGGGTACTTTCTTTGGCGATGCTGTCGTCTTAGATAAAAAAAAATGTATGCACGAATCTGGGTAGCCGATTGCGTGGTGAATCGACAACGAGACGAACGAGTCCAACCGGTTTTTCACCAAGCTTTGTAGGGAAGTCTTCATGCCACTACCGTCATCGCCTCCGCTGACCAAACCGTTCTCGGTAGAACATATCGTTGCCGTTCGCAACTGGACACCATCGCTGCGCAGCTTCACGACCACTCGTCCACCTGAGCTGAACTATGTGCCCGGGCAATATGCCCGGCTGGGTCTGCCATGCAAGGGGCAAGGGATCTGGCGTGCCTTTTCCTTCGTATCGGCACCGGATGAGCCGCTGTTGGAATTTTTGGCTGTTCTGATACCGGATGGATTGTTCACCTCAGCACTTCGTGAGCTACACACTGGTGACCCGATTCATATCGAGCACGAGAACTATGGATTCCTGACAGCGGATCGGTTTGTCGACGGTGACGTACTGTGGATGCTGGCCACGGGTACCGGCATCGGACCTTTCGTGTCGATGTTGCGGGATGCGGCAATCTGGCAGCAGTTTCCACGCATCGTGCTCGTGCATGGCGTTCGACATGGTGCGGAACTGACGTATCGCGAAGAATTGCTACGACTGCAGTCGCAGCATCCTCCGGGAGCCTTATCGCTGCTCGCCTGCCTGAGTCATCCCGGCCCCCATGAGCTCGCGCATGGAAGGATCAGCGGCAGGATCACGAGCGCCTGGGATTCGGGCGCGCTCGAAGCGGCGGTCGGCATGCCAGTTACCGCGGAGAATTCGCGAGTGATGTTATGCGGGAATCCGCAGATGATCGAGGACATGCGCCACCGCTTGCACGGACGGAAAATGATGCCCTGCCGAAGAGCGAAGCCGGGCCAGTTCCTGACCGAAAATTACTGGTAGTCGGCTTCAAGTGAGGCGTTTGCCCGCTGCTGCCAGCTGCTCCAGCAGCGGTGCGGGCGTCCATGCGTCCGGATGCTGCCCTTTCCTGTAGGTGGACATGGTGCTGATCACCTTGGGTAATCCGACCGTGTCCGCGTAAAACATCGGTCCGCCGCGGAAAGCCGGAAAGCCATAACCGCTGAGATAGACGACATCGATATCCGATCCGCGCAAGGCGATGCCCTCGTCCAGAATCCGCGCACCTTCATTCACCAGCGCGTACACCAGGCGGCCGACGATCTCCTCATCGGTAATGTTCCGTCGCTGCAGACCGATCTCGGCTGAATGAGCAAGGATCATCCGATTGACTTCAGCGGAGGGGTGAGCCTGGCGGTCGCCGGGCTGATAGTCATACCAGCCGGCCGACGTCTTTTGCCCGAAGCGGCCCTGCTCGCACAGCTTGTCGCCGATTTTCGAATAGACGAGCTCTGGCTTTTCGAGATACCGTCGCTTGCGAATCGACCAGCCGATATCATTACCGGCAAGGTCACTCATCCGGAACGGACCCATCGCGAAACCGAAGTCTTCTATCGCCTGATCCACCTGCATCGGCAGGCAGCCTTCTTCCAGCAGGAAGAAAGCTTGCCGGATGTACTGCTCAATCATGCGATTGCCGATGAAGCCGTCGCAGACGCCGGATACCACGCCTGTTTTCTTCAGGGTCTTGGCCAGCGCCATCACCGTTGCCAGCACCTCGATGCCGGTATCCCGGCCACGTACGATCTCGAGGAGCTTCATCACGTTCGCCGGGCTGAAGAAATGCGTGCCGATCACATCTTGCGGACGGGTGGTGAATGAGGCAATCCGATCCAGATCCAGTGTCGAGGTATTCGATGCGAGGATCGCGCCCGGCTTCATCACACCGTCCAGCTTGCGGAACACCGCTTCCTTGATCGAGATTTCCTCGAACACGGCCTCGATCACGATATCGGCGTCCGCAATATCCTCGTAGGACAACGTGCCGCTGATCAGGCTGATACGGCGATCCCGCTGCTCAGATGTCAGCTTTCCCTTGTTGACGGTGTTCTCATAATTTCGTCGAATGGCGGCCAGTCCTTTATCGAGCGCCTGCTGGGACGTTTCGAGCAGTTTGACCGGCAGATCCGCGTTTGCGAAATTCATCGCGATACCGGCGCCCATTGTGCCGGCACCGATCACGGCAGCGGAACGGAGCGCACGCAGCGGCGTATCAATCGGCACATCCGGAATTTTCGCGGCCTCCCGTTCGGCGAAGGAGACGTACTGCAAGGCCTTCGACTGCTGATCGCTACCGTCTGCTGAAGCACGTGTTGCATCGCTTACCCCGTTGGCCAATGCGTGGTCAGGCGTGATACCGGCAACAACACTGCGCTTCTGATCGCTGGCGCTCATCTGGCGAAACTCCGAATTCTTGAGGGATCCGCTCACTATAACGCAGCCGTCGGAGGCTGCTCTACCGGGATTTCATCTTCAGCAGTGCGCTGCGCTGCTGATCCTCGCGATACGCATAATCGACGCGGCCGCCGCTGACCTTGCCGATCACCATCATGTTGGCCGTGATCGCCTCATGGTCCTGCGTGCTGAATGGCTTGTCATAACTGGTCACCACGCCCTGATAGCGTGTGTCGAGATTTTCCAGTGCACGCCGAACCGTATCACCGTCGAAAGACTTCGCCTGCCGCAGCGCCAGAGCCAGCAGATGCATGCCATCGTAGCCCTGCGCCGCGCTCATTGGCGATGGAATCTGATCGGTTCTGAAATTTCGGTGATAGGCAAGCAGGAAGCTGTTCTTCGCAGTCGAGCCTGCGTCCTGAATGAAGGTCTGCGGCACCAGCGCGCCCTCGCCTGCAGTGCCGGCGGCATCGATGAAGTTGCGCATTGACAGCGTCCAGCTACCCATAAACGGCGCCTTCCAGGCCAGCGAGCCCATACCGCGCGCAATCTGCGCCAGTTCGGGACCAATGCCCCAGCCGACAATAGCCTGCGCGCCCGCCGAGCGTGCATGTCGAAGCTGACGCGTCATGTCGTTATCGCCGATCTTGAATCGCTGCACGGTCACAAGATCCAGCCCGGCGCTGCGCGTAGACTCGGCAAACGCAGCCGCGCCACTGTCACCATAAGGTGTGTCATCCGCCAGTAAGGCCACACGCGTCAAGGCACGCTTCTTCAGATCAGCAGCCAGAATTCTGGCCTCGAGATCCAGCGTTGGCGATACCCGAAAAATGAAATTCGCGGCACTCGATGGCGGCGCATAGCGTCTCGTCAGCACGGGACCGGTAGAGACCGCAATCATCAGCGGAATCTGGGCTCGCTGATAGACATCGATGGACGCCAGACCCACGCCCGTATTCACGATGCCGATCGTTGCCGTCACCTTCATGCGCGTCAGCTCGTCCGCGATGCGCGCGCCGGCGTCGTTGCTGGCCTGATCATCGCGTTCGACCAGTTCGATCATTCTGCCCCGTATGCCCCCGGTGGCATTGATTTCTTCCACGGCCAATCGCACGCCATTGCGCATGCTCTCGCCCATCGGGCTCGAGCCACCGCTGAAGGGGCCGCTGAGCCCGATACGCAGCGTCTGCGCCCATGAGGGCATCACGAACAGAATGAAGCTCACGAGCGCGACGCTCGACAACGCACGTATCAGACCCCGCATCCGAATCTCCCGACGAGTTCAAGGTGGGGGCAGATTGTAGGTCCTTGATCCGCTTTGTCTATCGGGGCGGATCAACTGTGGCGCGAACCATACCTTTGCTCGACAGCGAGGCCGGTGAAAAGTCAAACGCTCCGGAGTCCGGCCTCTTGGCCGGACCGGATCAGGCGGTTGGCAGCTTGTAGTCTTTGTAGGTGTCGCGGATGCGGTTCTTCAGAATCTTGCCGGTGGCGCCCAGTGGTAAGGCATCCGTGAACACGACATCATCGGGCGTCCACCATTTGGCGATCTTGCCTTCGTAGAAGCTCAGCAGCTCTTGCTTCGTGACCTCCATGCCGGGCTTTTTCACGACGACCAGCAAAGGGCGCTCATCCCATTTCGGATGCGGAATGCCGACGCATGCGGCCTGCATCACCGCCGGATGGGCTACCGCAATGTTCTCGAGATCGATCGAGCCAATCCACTCGCCGCCGGACTTGATCACATCCTTGCTGCGGTCGGTGATCTGCATGTAGCCCTCGCTATCGATGATGGCTACGTCGCCGGTCGGGAACCAGCCCTGCTCCAATACATCCCCGCCCTCGCTCTTGAAATAACCGGATACGACCCAGGGACCTTTCACCAGCAGATTGCCGTAGGTCTTGCCATCCCACGGCAGCTCCTTACCGTCGTCATCGACAATCTTCATATCGACGCCATAAATAGCGCGGCCCTGCTTCTCCAGCTTGGCCTGTTTCTGATCATCCGGCAGATTCAGGTGCTGCGCCATCAGCGTGCAGGTCGTGCCGAGCGGTGACATCTCGGTCATGCCCCAGGCATGCACCACGTCCACATCATAGTCATGGCGCAGCGCTTTCATCATCGCCGGCGGGCAGGCCGAGCCACCGATGACGGTGCGCCGGAAGGTCGAGAATTTCAGCTGGTTCTGTCCGACGTAGGTCAGCAAACCGAGCCACACAGTCGGCACACCGGCCGAGAAAGTCACCTTTTCCTGCTCGAACAATTCATACAGGGACTTGCCATCAAGCGCTGGTCCCGGGAACACCATCTTCGCACCGGTCAGCAGCACCGAATACGGCAGGCCCCAGGCGTTCACATGGAACATCGGCACAACCGGCAGGACAACATCGCGCGCGGACACGTTCAGCGCATCCGGCAGTGCCGACGCGAAGGAGTGCAGGATCGTCGAGCGGTGCGAGTACAGCGCGCCTTTCGGGTTGCCGGTCGTACCCGACGTGTAGCAGAGGCTCGATGCCGAGTTTTCATCAAACAGCGGCCATTCAAAGTGCTCAGACTCAGCTGCGATCAGGTCCTCGTAGCAGATCAGGTTCGGGATCTTGTCAGTGGCCGGCAGGCGTTCCCTGTCGCACAGCGCGATGAAGCCCTTGATGGTCTTGCACAGCGGCGCAATCGCCTCAATGATCGGCACAAAGCTCAGGTCGAACAGCAGATACTGATCTTCCGCGTGATTCGCGATATACGCGATCTGCTCCGGATGCAGGCGCGGATTAATGGTATGCAGCACGGCTCCCATGCCCGAGACGCCGTAGTAGGCTTCAAGATGCCGGTATCCGTTCCAGGCCAGTGTCGCGATCCGGTCGCCAATCACCACGCCGTGCCGGGTCAGCGCATTCGCGAGCTGGCGCGAACGGCGATGGCAGTCACGGTAGGTGTAGCGGTGAATATCGCCCTCAACGCGGCGCGAGACGATTTCGACATCGCCGTAATAGCGATCCGCATGCCGGATCAGCGATGAAATGAGCAAAGGCTCGCTCATCATGCGGCCCATCAACGGGCTCTGCGGGTACTGCGCCATGGTCTCTCCGATGTGATTGCGCGCCCTTCCGTCGCTGCGTCTGCAGAGGGCACTTTGTGGTGATTGCGTTAAGTTCTTATTCAGATAAGGATTTTTAGCGCCCCCTCTGGCCCCGTCAACCGGTTTCCATCTTGCAATGCAGCACGAACCGCCTGCCGGTGCAATCAGAGACGATCTGTCACAATGCTGTTTGCCCTTTATCCGGGCGGCCATTCTTGCACAGACCGCGATGAACTCGCCTGACCACCCTGCCCAATTCCGCTACCGGATCGCCGATTTGCCATTGTCGAATGGCTTCGCCGCGTTGCCGCCGGCTTTCTATACGCGATTGCGCGCCACGCCGTTGCCCTCGCCTTACCTTGTCTGCGCGAGCCCGCAGGCGGCCGATCTGATCGGACTTGAAACAGCCGAGCTGAGCAGCAGCGAGTTTGTCGATGTCTTCAGCGGCAATACGGAACTCGCGTCCTCACTGCCGCTGTCGGCGGTCTATTCAGGCCATCAATTCGGTGTGTGGGCGGGTCAGCTCGGTGACGGACGCGCACTATTGCTAGGCGAAGTCGCTGCGCCCTCGGTTCTCGGTGGTCGTCTCGAACTTCAGCTGAAAGGCGCCGGCAAGACGCCGTATTCGCGCATGGGCGATGGCCGTGCCGTGCTGCGCTCGTCGATCCGGGAATTCCTGTGCTCAGAGGCGATGGCAGCGCTAGGCATTCCGACCACGCGCGCGCTGTGCGTCATCGGCTCCGACCAGCCTATCCTTCGTGAAACCGTTGAAACGGCCGCGGTCGTCACCCGGATGTCGTCGAATTTTGTGCGTTTCGGCTCCTTTGAGCACTGGTTCTGGAATGACCGCAAGGATGAATTGAAGACCCTCGCGGATTATGTGATCGCCCGCAGCTTCCCCGAACTTGCCGATGCGCCTCAGCCCTATGCGGCGCTGCTGCGTGAAGTCACGAAACGTTCGGCCGAACTGGTTGCGCAATGGCAGTCGGTCGGTTTCATGCATGGCGTGCTCAATACCGACAATATGTCCATCCTCGGCGAGACTCTGGATTACGGACCTTTCGGCTTCATGGAAGCGTATGACCCGGCGCATATCTGCAATCACACGGATCAGCAGGGCCGCTACGCTTACCGCATGCAGCCCCGGATTGTTGAATGGAACTGCTATGCGCTGGGTCAGGCGCTGATACCACTGATCGGCGAAGTGGACACCGCGCAGCAAGCGCTGTCGGTATTCCAGCCCAGCTTTGACGCAAAAATGGGGGCGCTCTGGCGCGCGAAGCTGGGTCTGCGCACCGAGCAGCCTCAAGATGATGCGCTGCTGCGCGACCTGCTCGGCATACTCGGAGCGAACCGCGTTGACTTCAGCATCTTCTTCCGGCGGCTGTCATCGCTGACGATGGATGACGCCGCTGATGATTCCGCGCTGACCGACTTGTTCCTCGATCGAGAAGCATTCGTCGCGTGGTCCGCCAGTTATCGGCAGCGTCTGCGCGCGGAAGGCAGCGATGACGCAGAGCGGCACCGCGCTATGAAACGCGTCAATCCGAAATATGTCTTGCGCAATCATCTCGCGCAGGCGGCGATCGACAAAGCGCAGCAAAAAGATTTCAGCGAAGTGAAGCAGCTGCTCCACGTGTTGCAACGACCTTTCGACGAGCAGCCCGAGCACGAGCACTATGCGGCGCTGCCGCCCGACTGGGCGGCCGGCATTTCAGTCAGTTGCTCCTCCTGATTCAGGCATCAAGGAAAACCATGGAAACGAAAAAAGTCATCCGCAGCGATGCCGAATGGCGCGCGATGCTGGAGCCAATCGAATATGAAGTCACGCGTCATGCGGGCACCGAGCGCGCCTTTACCGGCCGCTACTGGGATCATCACGAGCACGGTGTTTATCACTGCGTATGCTGTGGCACGCCACTTTTCGAGTCGGACGCGAAATTCGAATCGGGTTGTGGCTGGCCAAGCTACTTCCGCGCACTCGACCCGGCCCATGTGGCCGAGCGTATCGATCGCAGTCATGGCATGCTGCGCACCGAAATCCTGTGCAAGGTCTGCGATGCGCATCTGGGCCATGTGTTCCCTGACGGCCCGCCGCCGACCGGACTGCGTTACTGCATTAATTCAGCGTCACTGAAATTCACCCCCAAACCCTGAGATCTCACGCATGAAGCTGCTGTTCGACCTGTTTCCCGTCATTCTGTTTTTCGTCGTCTTCAAAATTGCCGGTTCCCATCCGGAGGCCGCGCAGGCATTTGGCAGCGAGTACCTGTCGCTGCTGGTGGCCGGCGGCGAAGTGACGCTGGCCCAGGCACCGATCCTGCTGTCAACCGCAGTCGCCATACTGGCGACGCTGGCGCAGGTCGTGTGGCTGCTCGCGCGGCGTCAGCATGTGGATCAGATGCTGTGGGTATCGCTGGTGATCATCGTCGTGTTCGGCGGCGCAACCATCTACTTCCATGACGAGCAATTCATCAAGCTCAAGCCGACGGTGCTCTACTGGTGCTTCGCCGTGGCCCTGCTGGGCGCCCAGTTTATGCTGCGCAAAAACCCCGTTCGCGCAATGATGGGTAAGCAGATGAGCCTGCCGGAGCGCGTGTGGGACAGGCTGAATCTCGCGTGGGGCCTGTTTTTCGCCGTGATGGGTGCAGTGAACCTCTACGTTGCGCACAGTTTTCCGCTGGCATTCTGGGTGAACTTCAAGCTGTTCGGCTTCATGGGTCTGATGATCGGTTTCGTGATCGTGCAAAGCCTGTTCCTGTCACGCTACCTGAAAGAAAGCGAATGAACCGTCCTGAACGCATCCAATCCTTGCTTACCGCCGGCCTCGAGCCGATCGAGTGCGTGGTCGAAGACGAATCCCACCTGCATGCCGGTCACGCCGGCGCGGCTTCCGGCGGCGGCCATTACCGGCTGCGGCTGGTCTCGCCGCGCTTTGCGGGGCTGAACAAAGTGGCCCGGCACCGGCTGGTGTATGATTGTCTGCGCGACATGATGTTAAAAGAGATCCACGCGCTCGCAATGACCTTACTGACCCCTGATGAGGCCCGGACCGGGTAACGCAGGCCAGTCCGGTCTCCTGATCAACCACTCCTACTGCCACTCATGAAGAATCTGAAATCTGCTCGCCTGCTCGTGCTGATCGCCGTCGCAGCCGTCTTCCCTGCTTTCGCGCAAAACCTCGCCATCGTCAACGGCAAGGCCATCCCGACGTCCCGTGTCGATTCCATGGTCAAGCAAATGGTGCAGCAGGGCCAGAAAGACACACCCGAAATGCGCGCGATGATCAAGGATGAGCTGATCAATCGCGAAGTGCTCGCTCAGGAAGCCGACCGCGCAGGTATCGCGTCGCGCCCGGATATCAAGAACCAGATCGACCTGTCCCGCCAGTCGATTGTGATCCGCGCGCTGGCGCAGGACTTCGTCGCAAAGCACCCGGTAACTGATGAGGAAATGAAGGCCGAGTACGACAAGTTCAAAGGTCAGTCGCAGGCGCAGGGTAAGGAATATCACGCGCGCCATATCCTGGTCGAGAAGGAAGATGAAGCGAAAGCCATCATCACCAAACTGAAAGGCGGCGCGAAGTTCGATGAGCTGGCCGCGCAGTCGAAGGATCAGGGTTCGGCCAAACAGGGCGGCGACCTCGGCTGGGCACCGCCGGATGCATTCGTGAAGCCATTCTCGGATGCGATGGTCGCGCTGAAAGCCGGCGAAATTACACCGGCGCCGGTGCAGACTCAGTTCGGCTATCACGTGATCAAGCTCGAAGAAGTGCGCGATGCACAACTGCCGGGCTTCGATGAAGTGAAAGGCCAGATCGCGGAATCGCTGCAACAGCGCAAGCTGCAGCAGTTTCAGCAGGATCTGAAGAAGAAGGCGAAGATCCAGTA
>JACCDW010016352.1_pt1 | contig 15789 bp, 11 predicted proteins | sample 7449781 | NCBI WGS metagenome assembly JACCDW01 (sample SAMN15323449, study PRJNA562643) | freshwater metagenome | isolation source: river surface water | place: USA:Blue River Watershed | collected 2017-08-18
TCGCTTTCGGCCAAGCCCAACCCGGCAAAATGGTGGGCTACTTTAATCACATCTTCTTGGTATACCATGATTCCATATGTATCGGGCATAATTTCCCAAAGCACAGGATGCGCTTCTTTTCTTTTTTCGGGCTGTACATGTCGTTCAATAAATGTTCGCATCATCCCACTTCGGGCTACCCCTGGACGAATTACACTGCTGGCTGCTACCAACGTGAGGTAGTCGCTGCAATTGAGTTTTCTTAGTAGCTGACGCATCGCTGGACTTTCCACATAAAAGCAACCCGTGGTGTGCCCTGTTGCAATCAATCGCTCAATCCGTTTGTCGTTTTTAAAGGCATCAATTTGGTGCGGATCTACATCTTCCCCTTGGTTGGTTTTGATGTAGGTTATAGCGTCTTTAATGTGGCCCAGTCCTCGCTGACTCAAAATATCAAATTTAGCCAGTCCTAGATCTTCGGCTTCCAGCATGCTAAATTGTACAATGGGAAATCCTTTTGGGGGGAGTTCTAGTGCCGAATAATGAAATATATGTTTTTCAGGAATAAGAATTCCTCCTACATGAATACTCAGGTGATTGGGGAGGTTATGAATTCTATGAGCGTGTTTTAGCAGTTCGGAGTACAGGGCTTGTTTATGATTGGCTCGCATCTCCTTTCCCACATCAAGGGTACTTACAGTAGTCATGGATGTGTTTGATAAGGGATTGGGTTCAGGATTTGTTTTTTTCTTCCCCAAACTTCGATTACGAATACCTTGTCCGATGCCTGGTTGGGAGTAAACATCGCTTCGGTTAGGGGTGAATTCTTCAAATAAAGCGGCACTGTAATAGCTGGGTTTGTCCAATAATGCATCAATTTCGGCTTTGGGTAGGCCATAAACTTTCCCTAACTCTCTCACCACTGCATTGGTTTGAAACGTGCTGTAGGTGGCTAACAGGGCTGCTCCTCGGTCTTTGTATTTTTCTAAAATATAGGCTGTTACTTCATCTCGATCTTGCCACGAAAAGTCAATGTCGAAATCCGGCGGACTGCTTCGATGCGGATTGATAAATCGTTCAAAATATAAGTCCAAATCAATGGGGTCTACATCGGTGATTCGTAAGCAATAAGCAACCAAGGAATTTGCTCCGCTACCTCTTCCTACGTAGAAAAATCCGCGTTCTCGTGCATACCTGCAGATATCCCAGTTTATCAGGAAATAGGCGGTAAATCCCAATTCGTAAATGAGTTGCATTTCTTTTTCCAATCGCTGAGTAACGGCGTAGGTGTACTTGGGGTATCGATACCGCAGCCCTTCCAATGCTAGCTCGCGCAACATTCTGAAATCCTCGTTGGGGTCTTGGGTAAAAAGCTTCTTGTTTTGCTGTACTCCCCATTCAAATTGCCAAGAACAATCGTTGAATAGCGCGATTGCACGCTTAAGTAGTTGTGGATGTGCTTGGTATCGCAACCATAAATCGCGAATTCCTTGCCAATGTTGCCATGGATGAGCGGTGGCTTGGTTAGGCAGTCGAGTACGAAGACAATTGTGTGCAATGCAACGAAGCAGGGTATGGGTTTCAAAATCAACCTCATCCCGGAATGTAGTGGTATGCCAAGCAATGAAGGGTATCGATGGTTGTGTTTCCGACTTAGGATTAGATTTCCCTTGCGTTTTTAAGTGCCACTGGGTTAGTAAATCCGCTTCTACGGCTATTGCAGTAAAATTGTAGGGCTGAATTGAGTTTTGTGATTTGGGTTGATATCTCCCAATCACATAGACATCCTCTAAACGAGGTGGCTCAGTAGGGAAGTTTGATTTGGTAGTTAGGTGGATACTTAGAAATCGATTCATAGCAGCGAATCCAGATTGACTTCTGCTTATTAGAGTATAGAGTAATTCGTCGCCGTTTCTAATTTCTACGCCTACTAGGGGTATAATGTGTTTGGTGTTTTTTGCTAATCGCAAGAAGTTAGGAATACCGGTAACGGTATTGATATCGGCAAGTAAGATGGGGATTTTGATTTTCATCGACATACACTCGGCTTCACAGCGTTGTACGATTTCCTCGGGACTCATTAGCCCGTAACGCAAACTGAAATATGAATGGAAGTGCAAAATCATCTTTTGTTAAATAAATTAACAATTTTATGTCAACAATATAATCAAAATTAATCAAGGCAAATACTCATTTGTAAATTTTACAACATGGAAATTACGATTGGCGAAAATTGCAAATCCTAAGATTCGGGAATTATAAGTTTAATAAAAAAGACAATATTTGCAGTGTCAGTACGTTATGATCCGTAAGTGATTGAGAGTAAAATACAATCAATTACCTTTGAATCATCGTTGGAGATAATGAATACAGTTGGTTAGTTGGTATGCATAGAATTATAGGGCTCATAGTATTTGCGATTTGCGGGCAATTGAACGCACAGCATTATGGTCCATTGGGACATGGGTATTACGCAGGTGTGCATGCTGCCAGAGTAAACCCCGCATTAACTGCCTATTCGGCGTACGATATACATTTTAATATTGTAGGCGGTTGGGTGAACGCGAATAACAATTATCTGAAATTGAGTTTGCCCTATTCGGCTTATAAATTTATCGATAATGGAATGGCGCCTCAATATAAAACGGAAAATGGGAATCCCACGTTCGATACCAATTGGATAAAGGAACGAATTAACGGGAATAATAAATTTATAGCTGCGGGAGCTCAAATGTATGGACCTTCGGTAATGCTAAAATTAAAGGGTGTAACGGTAGGATTATTAACCGATGCGAATGTTTCTGCAAGGGTATCCGGTATCAGTGAGCCATTAGCACATGCTATTTTAAAGGATATGAGCATCAACAGGAATGCCTATCAGTATTTCAATTTTGATGCGAGCAATCCCAATAAGACGTATACCATACCACAGGCAACGGTGAGTGTTAATTCTTGGGTAAGTACAGGTATAAACGTATCGTATTCTATCCCTCAAATTTGGAAAAAACAATTGCTGATCGGAATAACTGCAAAACGTGTGTGGGGTATAGGGGGCGGTTATGCTCAAATTGGGGAAATGAATTTTACGCACCCAACAAGAGAGAAAATTATACTAGACCAAACGAATATTAAATACGGAACGTATAACGGTAGTGGTTCCGGATCCGGAATGGACCTTGGACTTGGTTGGGTCTATCACAAGCCTGATTATAAGCAAAATGGATATTACCGAAGTCATCATAAGCAGTACATTTATAAGTTCGGATTAAGCGTTATGGATATAGGAGCGATCCGATATCGAAAAGCTGAAACAAGGCAAATATTAAACGCAGCGCCTCAGGTCTGGGATTTGCAAAACGAAAAAGATCGTTTTTTAAGCATGGATTATTCCATTTTTGGATTAGATAATATATTAAAAACAGACCTCAGTACACTGGATGCAAAAAAAGGAGAATTGATGGTTGGATTACCAACCCGATTGGTTTTTAGCGTAGACTATATGCTAAAAAAGCAATTTTTTATCAATACTCAATGGGTTCAAAGTTTGCGATCTCGGTATAGCATTCATGCACGTTATCAAAGTTTTTTGATGGTGGCGCCAAGGTATGAAACGCCCTTTTTTGAAGTATCTGTACCATTGGCATTGGAATACGATTATCGCAGTTTCAGGGCAGGAGCTATGGTGCGGGTCGGTTGGTTCTATATCGGCACAAATAGCCTAATGTCTCTGTTAAATACAAAGCAAGTAAGGGATGCTGATTTATATTTGGGAGTGGCAATTTCAGCGCTAACAGGCAGCAGAAGTGCACTCAGAATGCAGAAATTTATCGAGTCTAGGTCTGTTAAAAAAGTAGATAGTTGCCACAAAATGTAAGTGTATTATTAATCAATACATTGAATGGTCGATGATTCTATGTCTTAAATCGATGAGTTTTAGGAGGTCAAAGTTCCTTAACCCTTGATAATTATTACCTTTGCCCGATGAGCATACTCAACCGATTAATCCAGGTAAAAACTAACAATCAGATTTTATCGTGGGTTATTCTATTGGTTTTGGGAGCTACTAAACCATTACATTCCCAATCAAAGCCTAGTACACCAGAGCAATTATCGAAATTAGTAGAGTGGGTGAAATTGGGGGATTATCCGTCGATTGCTGCAAGTGCATTGCCAATTTCGAATGGAGTAATTGCACAAGAAGCATCTTTCTTTTCGTTAATGTCTACCGCTATAGCTCGAAATATTGATATTAATATCAGTGATTTGGCGGTGCAACAAGCTACCTTAGATTGGCAACAGAGCAAATTGAATTTAACACCATCATTAACTGGGAATGCCGGTCAATTTTATCAATCCGGAAGAAGTATAGATCGATTCACCAACCAGTTTGTTCAAAAAACCATTGGAAGTAATAATTTTCAATTGCAAGGTAGTTGGGTGTTGTATGCCGGTGGACAGAATAGAAATGCCTTACAACAATCTCAGTTATTATTAAACGCGGCACTAGAAGATAAGAATACTCGACTGTATTCGGTATTACTCCAAACTGCACAGGCATATGTCCAATGGTTACAGGCTTTGGAACAAGAAAAAGCAGCGGAAACAGCCGTGGGAATCACTCTAGCTCAAGTTGCTAGAACAGAAGTACTGTTTAAAGAAGGTGCAGCCAATAAGGGTACTCTGTTGAATATCAAGGCACAACATGCCAATAACATCAACACCTTGGCCAATGCCCGTAATTCTACAGCACAATTTTTGTTGCAGTTAAAACAATTTTTACGGATACCGTATTCTCAACCATTTGCGCCAATACCAGAATCGCTAACCGCCACGGAAGAACATTTGGTTTATTTGGATCAACTTAATCCAATGACCATAATGGATACGTTATTGGTAAAGCGTCCGGATTTAAAAGCCGCACAATTTCGAAAAGCAGCAGCATTAGAGTCCATTTCAATTGCAAAAGGTGCTTTAGCCCCTACTTTAAGTATTGGAGCGAATTTAAATACGGTATATTCCGATAATGCGAAACGAATTACGGGATATTCAGTAAATGGTTCTCAGGCCATTGGTTGGGTACCAAGTACAATGGAAGCAGTATATGCACCCGTATTGGAATACAATACCGAAACAATTGCATTTTCCAAGCAGCTAAAAGATAACTTTGGTCAATCCATTGGACTAAATTTAAGTATCCCTATTTATTCTGGGTTACGCGGTCACAACCAAATTTCCGCGGCAACCATTGCTTATAAACGAGCTGAATTAACGCGTTTGCAAATAGTTCAAAATGCGGAGAATGAAATAAATCAGGCAGTTTTATCGTATAAAAATGCTAGAAGTAGAATGCTTACCTCTCAATCGAATTTGGACTTGCAACGAGAAAACCGAGATTATGTAAAAGCAAGATTTTCGGAAGGAGCTGCCACGGCGGTGGAATTACAAATTGCCGAAAGCAATTACATCAATGCAAATTTCAATTTAATATCGGCGCAACACGACCTCTACTTTAGAGCGTTTGTTTTAGATTTTTATCTGTCTGTGATTCAATAATTTTAGTATGAAAAACAAGAAAAAACTGTGGATTATTCTGGCCATTATCGGCTTGATCGTTTTGTTGTCCTTTGTGTTTAAAGGAGGTAAAAAGGATATAGAAGTAAATACCGATTCGGTAGGGAGAAAGAGTATTACGGAGATTGTGAGTGTTACAGGCAAGATACAACCCGAAACGGAGGTGAAAATTTCAGCCGATGTTAGCGGAGAGATTATTGATATGAGTGTGAAGGAGGGGGACAGTGTTACTCGCGGACAATTGTTGCTTAGAATTAATCCAGAATTATACGAATCTACCGTGTCACAATTGGAAGCCAATCTTAATAATGCTAAGGCCTCGTTGGCAGGCTCCGAAGCTCAACTGATCCGGGCGAAAGCGAATTACAAGCAGCAGCAGTTGAACTTAGATAGACAAAAGAAATTATACTCTCAAGGCGTTATAAGCATTCAAGAGTTGGAGTCGTTCACCACCCAATTTGAAGTGTCGCAGGCGGATTTTGAAGCTACACAAAAGCAGACTTTAGCCACACGGTATAATGTACAAAGCGTTGCAGCTAGATTGGAAGAAGGGAAGCGAAATTTGGGTAGAACTAGTATTTATGCTCCGGAATCTGGAATTGTTACAAATTTAAAAAGTGAAAAAGGAGAACGTGTAGTAGGAACTGCTCAAATGGCGGGTACGGAGATTATGCGAATTAGCAATTTAAATGTGATGGAAGTACAGGTAACGGTGAATGAAAATGATATTGTTAGAATACATTTAGGAGATAGTGCCGATGTGAAAATTGATGCATACGATGATCGTTTGTTTTCAGGAGTGGTTACTGAAATAGCGAATTCGGCAGTTTTTAATCAAACTCAGAACTTAAATGACCAGGTTACAAATTTTATTGTAAAAGTGCGACTATTGCGCAACAGTTATTCGGATTTGTTGAATTCTGGAAAATTCCCCTTTCTTCCTGGAATGACGGCTTCTGTGGATATTAAAACGGATCATAAAAGCAATGTGATCGCTGTACCTATTGCTTCTGTAATTACCAGAGATCCTTTCGAAAATGCTACATCCTTAGATTCTGATGAAGCTGAAAAATCTACGGGAACGAAAGAAAGTGAAAAGCAAAACAACGAGTCAAGCCAAGAATCAAGTAAAGAGTCAAATAGTAAATCCTCTCAAGGGTCATCTACCGAATCAGCAAAGGGATCTTCAAACGAATCAGCGCATGGTTCATCTAAGGAGTCATCCAATAAATCTCCAAAGGAATCTTCCCTTGGCTCATCAACGGCTAATCGAGTTAAAACCTGGGTTTTTGTTTTAGAGAATGGAAAAGCTAAAGCCGTTGAAGTAACTACGGGGATTCAGAATTTAGACTATTTTGAAATATTATCAGGGGTAATGGAAGGTCAAACAATCATTACCGGCCCTAGTATGGTTATTGCAAAAACCTTGAATCACAATGACCCTGTAAAAGTCCAAAAATCAAAATAACTTTTTAGCATTCGGAAGAATTTATTCAACGAATTTTATTAGATGAAGTTTATCTGCTAAACCTTGTTAGGTTGATTTGATTTAGGGTGCCTTTTTAAATTAACTTAATTGGGTGAGCTTTATTTTATTAAACTTATTGAATTTACGCATGTTGGGAAGTCCTTGATTTTCGGGGGTTCTCTCTACTTTTACACATTTTGCCACCATAGGGTATCTAAATCTTAAACAAAACTATTACATTTGTACCTGCTGAATGGTTCTGATTTCGTTTTGCATGACGAAATTGGATGAAAAGGGAATTCGGTGAAAATCCGATACTGTACCCGCAGCTGTAACTTTCAAATTTTCCTTTAAAGGAAAGTTAAATGTGAAACCTCTAATGCCACTGCCAAAAGCGGGAAGGCGTTTCACAGAAAGGAGTCAGAAGACCTGCCTTTAGCAAAAACAGCACGCTTTCGGGAAAAAAGGCGAGGTCGGTTAGAATTGGTAAAACTCTCTTTTCGGTACTCCTGCTATTTCCGATGGTACAAAGAAAAATATATGTTTTGGACCGTAGCCATAGCCAGTAAGTTACTCCTCTTTTCAAGGGGTGGTAATGGTATTGAGCCAGTTTTACGGTATAAAGATTCTTCTGGTATCGATACGGTTACCGTGGAAATTAGTTCGCGAAGAGTGGATTTGGCTACCCTTGGAAGATCAGTTCTAAACGTAAATAATTCGGAAAATGGTAGGTCGTTGGCGGCAGCATTACAACGTGAAGGGGTGTATTTGAAAAATTATGGAGTTAGTGGATCGGCAACCATTTCTCGAAGAGGCGCTGATCCCACACAAACGCAAGTCCTTTGGAATAATTTACCCATTTGTAATCCCATGTTGGGAATGGGCGATTTTACTGTTTTAATGCCTATTGGGATGTCGGTAAAGTTGGTAGAAGGCGGTAATGCAACGTTGTTGGGTAGTGGAAGTGTGGGTGGAAGTGTTTCATTAACGAACGATGCCTTGAATTCTTCACAACGAAATTTTAATCAAGGATTTGTTTCAATCAATTCAGGTAGTTTTGGTGAGTACGGGATATCGGCAACAGTAGTTACTCCATCGGCCCAAAGACAAAAATATTTGGAGGATTTATCCCATGGTAGGGCTTCAAAGTTGAGTGCATCGGCAACGGTTTCCTATAATCGAATAGGTAATACTTTTCGCTTTGCAGACCCAGGATTAATGATACAAAATCGGCTAATGTCAGGAGCGCAAATGGATCATAAGTTAGCTAGAACTTCGGTACAGTATCGGGGAACCACAACGCAATGGATTTGGCATGCCGAATGGATTGAAGTTCAACGCGGACTGGGTATCATGATGAACTCTTTTAATTCGTTAGGCTCTCAGACAGATCGTGCATTGAGAACCATGTTGGAGACCAATACCCAAATTTCTAAAAAATGGAAAGCCACCCATCGATTAGGTTGGATTCGCGACTTTATGGATTATCGAGATGGACACACAGTCATTGGCTCGCCAAAACCGCAGATATCCATTGCCTCAACTACTCATTTGCAGATGGAATGGTACTATCGACCCAAGGCGAACACGCTGTTATTGTTTGGTGGCGATTTTCAATCTCAACACGCAGAAATAACACATTACGAAGTTCCGGTAACTCGCAGTTTACCCGCTGTTTTTGTGGCATGGCATACCTTAGGGAATGCTCAGTTCTTGAAGAATTTTTGGAGTTGGCAGCGAGTAGCAACAGCCCGTTTTGAGGCAAAAGAAAAAATCCCAACTGCGTCCATTTCTTGGGTTGTGAAACCAGTAAAATCGGTGGCTCAAGTGAAATTTAATATTCACTCAACGTTTAGAAGACCTACCTTAAATGATTTGTATTGGTATGTACCAGGAAACAGACCAACTTTAACTTACGAACAGGGAGCTGGCTCTGAGTTGGCTTGGCAACGTAAATGGACGAAATACGGAAGTTTGGAGTGGTTAGTGTATGGCCGATATTTAGATAAACCTATAGTATGGGTTCCTGCAGGGGCATTTTGGATGCCAGTAAATTTACAGGGTGGTGGGTTGTATTACGGAGGCCAATCCAAGACCAAAGCGTATTTGTACATGCACCCTACGCACGGAAATATCATTTGGATTAATCAGTGGGAACGAAGTGTATCTTGGGTGAAATCAAATCCTAAAACCTCCGCATACCACCAAATTTTCATCCCCAATATTGCTGGTAGATCGTCTTTGGTTTGGCAAAAAAAACAAGTTACTGCGGAAATGGCCTATGCCTACACAGGGAAGCGATTTATTCAAACCGATAATAAGGAATATTTACCCGGTTTTGGACTACTTCAAGCCGAAATAAACTATCATAAAACAATCCATAACAAGGTGGTTGTATTTCGATTGGAAGGCGATAATCTCCTTAATGTTCGTTACCAAACCGTGCCCAATAGGCCAATGCCGGGTGTCTCGGTGCGTTTAACCACTACTGTTCGATTTTAAACAAACAAATATGAAAAAATATAGACTTTTACTCGCCGTTTTGTTCTTAGGAACTTCGTTGCAAGCGCAGATTAGCTCTGGTTTTGAATTTGCTGATTACGATACCACTAAAATTATCAATGGTAGCGATGGGAAAACGAAAGGGTATTATGGTAACGCCGATAATAATGGGTCTGGAATGTTTTTCTATGCCCCTATTGAGTGGGACACCGCCTTTGGTGGATACTGGAAAAGTGGTTGGGCTTTATCCAAGGTAATTGATACAACAGAAGAACCATCGGATTATTTGAAGCATTTGTACGCGGCTCGTCCGGGGACTGGCAAAAATGGGGTTTTCGATCAAGCATGGGCCGTAGGTCAAAACGGTTCTAAATTGTATTTTATCGATCCTGCCACCGGAAAACACATGTTGGATCAGCAAATCAGCGTAAATGGTTTTTATTATACCAATACAACGTATGCATACAATAGCATGTTATATGGCGATTTTGTAGGTAAAAAATTTGGTGGAACTACTGGTAACGATCCCGATTTTTTCACTTTAACTGTATACGCTCATAGCACTGTTAATGCTACTAAGAATTACCGCGTAGATACGTTTGAATTCCCATTAGCCGATTTTCGTTTTACCGATAATTCCCAAGATTATATATTAAAAACCTGGAAATTTGCTGATTTGAACCCATTGATCAAAACTGCCGTTTTGGACAGTTTAGAGTTTAAATTAAATAGTTCCGATGTTGGGCAGTGGGGGATGAATACTCCTGCGTTTTTTGCGGTTGATGCATTTGATATTCAATTTGTTGAGTCGGTAGGGAAGATAAATCCCGCCATTAAATCCAAGGTGTATCCCAATCCAGCAAAAGAGATGTTGCAAGTACAATGTGCAGCTAAACCAACGGGAATTTTAGTTACTGACGTACAAGGCAAGATGCAGTATGTTTCGGTTTCACCCTTAGAACATACACAGGAAGATGGTTATGCTTTTACCGCCGATATCCAGTCACTAAGTCCTGGTATTTATCAGATTTCATTGAGAACCGATTTAGGTATCGTATCGAAAACATTTATCAAGCAATAAGTGGTTTCAAGAATAATTGATCAAAAACCTTGGACTCATGTTGCATTAGTCCTTGCGGTTTCCGGATTATTTTTCTTAACAGCTTGTGAACCGCAACCGCCCATCAATAATGCGCCAGTAACCAATTCCAAGCATAAAGTACTGGTGTTGTGTGAAGGGAATTTTATGTGGGGAAATGCTCGATTGGATGCAATCGACATGGACACGCTGCAGTTGCAAACCGATGTATACAAGAAAATAAACGACAAGCCTTTAGGGGATGTACTTCAAAGTGCATTGCACTGGAACAATTCCGTGTACTTGGTGGTGAATAATTCGGGGAAGGTAGTTAAACTAAATTCCCGGACTTTGAAACAGACTGCAGTTAATGCCAACTTGGGTTCACCTCGATATTTACTGGCAGTTGGCGATAAACTATGGCTTACCGAATTGTATGCTAATAGGATAGCAATTTTAGATACTACGAATTTGCAAAAAGTTGATGAAATTCCTGTAGATGGTTGGACGGAAACCTTGGTGAATTGGGGTGGTTTAATTGCGGTAGCATCCTATCGTAAGGGTGTTTATTTATTTAATTCTAATGGCTCAGCGGCAAATCCACCGATGCTGGTGGGCGATTCTACTACGCGCTATCTTGCAGTGGATGCTTTAGGTAGATTATGGTTTGCTTCAACGGGATCAGAGGGCATGTCAACGATTAAGCGTTTTGATAACCCTCAAAATGCATATCCCACGGTTACGCTAATTCCGCAAGGAACCATTACCAAAATGGTGATGAGTCTGTCTGGTGAAACCATTTATTTCGCTATGGGGAATAAAGTGTTTCAGGTATCGGTGAATGCAAAGTCTATGCAAGAAGCCACATTGGTATCGGACGGATTTCAGCAACTATACGGTATGGGATTGTCCAGAGATGGTAAGTACTTGTTGGTGGCCGATGCCTTGGACTACGTGAGTAACGGCAAGGTTAAAATCATCGATTTACAATCGAAACGTACAATAAAAGAGTTGGAAACTGGGGTAAACCCCAATGGTTTTTTGGCTTACTGATAGATAATCGGCAAACATTCATCCTCCGTTGTATCTTTGGAGGCTTGTATGCAGATTTCCAACCTTTTGTCGCGGTGGTTGTTTAAAGTCCGAAGTTTCTTTGGATCTATCCTGCAGCGTGTAGGTATAAGGAAGTTGGATTTGTTGATTTTGCGATCGTATATCGGTCCATTTGTAGTGACTTTTTTCATTTCCATGTTTTTATTCTTGATGCAGTTTTTATGGAAGTGGATCGAAGAATTGGTTGGAAAAGGGATTGGGTTGGGTATGCTGTCCAAATTATTGTTGTTTTCACTACCTGATTTAGTACCTATGGCGCTGCCTTTAACGATCATGGTAGCGGGGTTAATGACTTTTGGGAATTTGTCTGAAAGTTTTGAGTTGGTAGCGATGAAAGCCAACGGAATTTCGCTAGGTAGAGCATTAAGGCCCATATTTATTTTAATGTGTTTACTGGCGGTTGCAAACTTCTTCTTTCTCAACTATGTAATTCCTAAGGCGAAGTTGGAACAGTATGGGATGTTGTTGGATTTTCGACAGAAAAAACCCGCATTCTCTATTGATGAAGGAGTGTTTTATCAGGGTATTGATGGTTTTTCGATTCGAATTGGTAAAAAAGAATCGGACAATCAAACGATTAAAGATATCTTGATTTACGAATTTAAAAGTGATGATTCAAAGCGCTTAAATGTAGTAAAGGCCGAGAAAGGCACTATGATTTTAACCGATAATGATCGATTATTAAATCTTACTTTGTATAACGGAATTCGATACGAGGAGATGACTAATTCTCCTGAATATAGAAAAACTGCGCCATTTAATAAGATGTTTTTTAAGGTGCAGCGCATGCAAATTGATTTAAGTAGTTTGGATTTTCAACTCTCAGATAGAGACGCTATTTCTTCGGATTATCGTTTACAAAGTGTTCAGCAATTGATGAAATACATCGACACTTACGACATTAAGGTAGCGAAAATTAAGGAGGAGAATAATAAATACGTTTCGAGGTATTTGCATGTACCCGGGCTTATGAAAATAGACAGTAGTTTATTAAGTTTTCGGCGCTTGGCCAATAAATTTCAGTTGTTGGAAGAAGATTCCATTTTATTGAATTATCCAGCTTCACAGCGAGGCGCTATTGCATCTACAGCGATAAATCATGCACGTTCGATTAAAGGCATGGTGGACGGTATGATGAGCACGTTGCAGTACGAAGAGACCGATATTAATTTGTACAAAGTGGAACTGCATAAAAAGTTTGCTTTTTCCGTGCTATTGATTTTGTTATTTTTAATTTCGGCACCGTTGGGGGCAATCATTAAAAAGGGTGGTATTGGTATGCCATTGGTTATAAGTGTTGTGTTTTTTGTAATATTTTACGCTATTAATTTAACGGGTGAAAAGATGGCACAAGGGGGAGTGGTTCCTGTGGTTGTGGGTAGTTGGATGAGTTCGATGTTTTTATTACCGGTAGGCCTTATAATTACCTACAGAGCGAATCGGGATAAAGGGATAAATTTTGCGTTTTTTATAAAATTATTTAAACCAGTTGCAAATTTTGCCAAGAAGCTGAGGGGAAGAAAAAGAATTACTGAAATTGCGAACGAAAAAATTGCGGATAATTAATTTAAGTAGATTATGCATATAGTAGTTGTTGGCAATCGCTTTCCTTGGCCTTTGAGGGATGGTGGTGCTCAAGCAACTTATGGTATGTTGAAATCGCTAACTGCTTCTGGGGTTAACGTTACCTATTTTTCTTTCAATACGGTTAAGCATCATGTTGAGCGGGAGGTTTTAACGAGGGAATTTGATTTTATTTCGTATCGGGCAATACCCAAGAAAACCACTGCAACTGTTTTCGGGGCATTGGTTAATTTGTTGACGAAAAAAAGTTACCATGTGGCTCGTTATTACGATAAGGCCGGGAGTTTGGAATTAAAGCAATTGCTTGAAGATTTGCAAAATCCGGTGGTCTGGGTGGAGGGATTGTATTCAGCTCCTCTAGTGGAACCACTGCTGCCTTGGTTAAAAGAGCGCAATCTTGACGTATTGTATCGAGCTCATAATGTGGAGTATCAAATTTGGGAACGGGTAGCGATAGCATCGGCTAATCCAATAAAAAAGTGGTATTTACAGATCCAGAGTAGCAGATTGAAGAAGTACGAAGAGCGAGCTTGGACGTGGTTTAATTTCTTGTTACCTATAACCGAGGATGATGAGCGCGTGATGCAAACTGTATTGGAGGCTACCGTAAATTTATCAGCGGGGAACTTGAATGCTACGTCTTCGGTTGCCGAAGTTCGTGCTCCTAAATTTCAGCTGTATCAACCGGGGTTTTGGGATTTAGAAGGCAGAATAGCGGCAGTGAAAAATAAGATCGAAACAGTTTTAGAACAAGATGGAGAAGATGATTCCGCAAAACAGGATGCGGCAGACCACCTTGCAACTGCTGTTATCGGTAAAAAGATTTCGTCTGTTGCGGATAGTTTATCGGCAAAGAACAACCGTTGTTTTCATATTGGCAGCATGGAATGGGAGGCCAATAAGCAATCGGTGCAATGGTTTTTGCGAGAATGTTGGCCACGGATATTGGAGAAGAACCCACAAGCCGAGTTTCACTTAGCGGGAAAAGGTTTGGTAAAAGATGATCTTACTTATTCCGGTGTTGGGGTGTTTGTTCATGGAGAAGTAGATAGTTCCGAGGAATTTATGATGGCGCACGGAATTGCAGTGGTTCCATTATTGTCGGGTTCTGGGATTCGAATGAAAATTTTAGAAGCCATGCTGTATGGCTGTCCTGTGGTAACTACTAATATTGGAATGCAGGGATTGTCGGTTACCCCTGGGTTAGAATTGAGGGTTGCCGATAGCGCTTCGTCTTTTGCGGATCAAGTAATAACGCTGATGAGCGATGCCTCGCTTGTGAATCATCAGCGAAAGGCTTCTTGGGAGTTTTTACGAAAATTCCACAATGAATCGGAGAATATTCAACGGGTGTTGGGAATGGTATCTAGGGGTTAAACCCTCTGCGGGATTGATATATCTGGAAGGGTAGTAATTGCTAAGTTAAGGCAGAGTGATTTCTATATTTTCTTGGGAATACCCTTCAATTTGAGCAGTAAGAACTTTTTTACCGCTTGTTTTTAGCGGCGAAATATCGAAGGTTCTGTTTCCTTGCCAAAATGCAGCGCACGGAGTTGGTTTCGGTTTGTTATTCCATTTTAATTCTATGTCAAAATCTTTTCCTGTATGTAAAATACCGTCCCAATGTAAAGTTAATTCGTTGTATTTAAAATCGCACCCATTATGAAATAAAGCAAAATTAAGTCCTTGGTTATCTTGCCAAACCTTATAAACCCCCACAGTAGAGTCAAAATTGGGAATGACTTTAGATAATTGAATTTTATGAATACTGACAACTTTGTTAGTGTCAGCGTTATTTGTTGAATGATTGATTTTATCTTTTCTGCAAGAAGTTAGTCCAGAAAATACTGCAAATGTGGCTAGTAAAAAGATGCCTATTTTAACGAATTTCATAGAATCAGGAAGTTGTTATTACTTATGGATAGACGTTACGAAATAAATATTTGTTGTATAATATCTTGATCGATATGCAAAAAATCCTATTGTAATTTCATCTTGAAATGGGGGATACCCGCTTCGAAGAAGCGTTCGCCTTCGGCTTTAAATCCGTGTTTCTCGTAAAACGGCAAAGCATGTTCTTGAGCATGCAGATACAATGGACTTTCAGCAGTACCGGCCAGTGGATCAGATTGTTTTACATGCTCGATGGCAGCCGTTAGCAGGGCGCTCCCACAACCGTTGCCTCTAAATTTCTGCAACACGGCGTAGCGTTCCAATTTATACCCGTTTTCGGTTTTTCTATATCTACAAGTACCCGCGTTAACTCCATTATAGGTGCACAAAAAGTGTTTGCTATGGGTTTCATGCTCGTCATACTCTTCGTCGGGAGGGCATTGCTGTTCAATTACAAAAACTATTCGACGTATTTCAAAAGCTTCAATTAAATCGGGGTTGTTTTCAATCAATTTTACGTGGTTCATCAGAAAAGATTAAATTTGCAGTTGTTATTCATCCAAAAATACAAATATACTCCATGGCGCAATCAAACATTCAA
>JACCDW011958707.1_pt1 | contig 15788 bp, 21 predicted proteins | sample 7449781 | NCBI WGS metagenome assembly JACCDW01 (sample SAMN15323449, study PRJNA562643) | freshwater metagenome | isolation source: river surface water | place: USA:Blue River Watershed | collected 2017-08-18
CACGACACGTACACGGAATCCGGCGGCTCGTTCACGCGCGCCTCGAACCCCGCCAGCTTCAGTTTTTCGATCACGTACCTCGCGGCGTGTGTCACGTCGTACACGGGTCTTCCGGGGATGTACGGAGGCACCTTGACGATCATCTCCCTCGCGCCCATGGACCCGTGCATCTTGATTCGCTCGCTTATACGGGCGTAGATCTCCCGGTACGTCTCGTGGTTGACGCGCGATTTTTCGACCCGCATCGCGTGCATGTCCGCAGCCGTCACGGTCTTTGTTCGTCTGGACATTCGTTTGGATACGCCGGGAAATTGTTGCAAACTGTTTAACGACAAACGCGACGCGGCCTGGATGGCGCGACGGACCGCGTGGACGATGCCCGCGGAGTGGGAACCGCACGAACGCACCTGGATGGCGTGGCCGTCCGGCGACGACGACCAGGCTCATGACGCCTGGGCGAACGTGGCCAACGCGATCGTCGAGTTCGAGCCCGTGACGATGGTCGTGGACCCGAAGAGCATCCGAACCGCCGAGCGCCGTCTCGACCCCAAGGTCGAGCTGACGTTTGCCGAGCTGAACGATGCGTGGATGCGCGACATCGGACCGACGTTCGTGCACGACGCCGACGGAGGCGTCGCGGGGGTGGACTGGGTGTTCAACGGGTGGGGTGGGCAGGAGTGGGCCGCGTGGGACAACGATGCGCGCGTCGCGGAGCGCGTCCTGGAGCTCGCACGCGTTCCACGCATCCAATCGCCCGTCACGAACGAGGGCGGTGGGATCCACGTCAACGGAAACGGCACCGTGCTCGTCACCCAAACGGTACAGCTCGACCCGGGAAGAAACCCAGACAGCACCGCGGGCGACATCGAGGCCGAATTGAGACGCACGCTCGGGGTGCGCGACGTCGTTTGGCTGGACCGCGGACTGACTCGGGATTACGAGCGTCTCGGCACCAGGGGGCACGTGGACATCGTGGCTTCGTTCTGCAACCCGACCACGGTGCTGGTGCACCAACAGCAAAACCCATATCACCCAGACTACGATGTGTCGATACGGGCATGCGACACCTTGCGTCAGGCGGGGTTCGAGGTGATCCCCGTTCCCGCACCCGTGAAAGTCCGCGACGACCACGGGTGGGTAGACTACAGTTACATCAATCACTACGTGTGCAACGGGGGCGTGATCGCGTGCGCCTTTGACGACCCAAACGACCTCGTGGCAAGAGACATCATCGCGGCCGCGTACCCGGGGAGAAAAGTGATCCAGGTCGACGCCCGCGAACTTTTTGCTCGCGGCGGAGGAATCCACTGCATCACGCAACAGCAACCGGCACCAAAACGTTTAACGCCGTCCGGTGGCGAGCAGTGAAAACATGGCCGCCCGACTCGTCGCCGTTTCCACGCCCGTGGACTCGCCCCACCTACGCACCCCCGAAGACCTCATTGCGTACGCCGCGCGGGTGTCCAATCCGTCGAACCAGCTCGCCGGGAATGCGTCCAAGCTCCTCGCGTACTGCATTCGTCACGGGCACTGGAGCGTGTTCGAGACCGCGACCATGACGGTCGAGATTGAAACCACGCGCGCCATCGCGGCGCAGATCCTGCGGCATCGGAGCTTCACGTTTCAGGAATTCAGCCAGCGGTACGCGGTCGCGGACACGGATCCCGAGCCACAGGGTGCGAGGAGCCAGGACGCGAAGAATCGGCAGGCCTCGAACGACGACCTTCCCGACGACGTCAAGCGGTGGTGGGACGACGCCCAGACCAAGGCATACGCTCTCGCGACGGAAACGTACGTCGCGGCGTTGGAGCGCGGCATCGCCAAGGAGTGCGCGCGGTTCGTGCTCCCCCTCGCGACGCCGACCAAGATGTATATGACGGGCAACGTGCGCGACTGGATCCATTACATCAACCTTCGGTCGTCCAACGGGACGCAAAAGGAACACGCAGACATCGCGACGGCGATCAAGAAAATCTTCGTGGCCGTGTTTCCAGAGGTGTCCAAGGCACTGGGCTGGACTTAACTGACGCACGCGTGCCCGACAGAACAGTATACGGCGTTCAGCCCGGTGAGCTCGAAAAACAGGTGCGTCCCGACGCCGACCAAAAACCCGGCGGACACCAGGGTGGCGCGATCGGACAGATCCACGATCATGGACACGAAGAACAGCGCGACTGCCAGGAAGACACCGACGATGAACGCTTCGAATGCGAGACTCGCCATTGTTGTGTTTGTTGTGTTGTAATACGCGAAAAAATTACGCACGCGAGTATAAAGGACGGATGCCGGCGCACATCGTCCTGATAGACAGCAGGGACAGGGACTTTTCGGCGTTTCCTACGCCTTCCAGGTACAAGCTCAAGCTGCCGTCGACGTATTACAACGTCAAGAGCGCGCGCCTCGTGTCTGCGGAAATCCCGCGCAGTTTCTACACGTTTTCGGCGGCGCTCGGAAACACGTCGTTCGACATGACCTTGCCGAGCGGGACCGTGACGATCACGATTCCAGACGGAAATTACACGTTCACGTCGATGAAGACGACGCTCGAGGGCGCGCTCGCGAGTTCCACGGGGCTGACGTTCACGGTGTTGTTTTCCGCGACCACGAATCGCGTGACGATGTTCAACGTCGAGCTCGTGGACTTTACGCTCGTGTGTCCCGCCACGGACGTTCCGACCGACTGGGGTCTGTTGTACTACCTCGGGTTCGACGCGGACACCGCGCCGACGAGTTCGAGCGGGCGGATAGCGTCCCCGCGCCCCGCGACGTTCAACAACATCGCGTACATCCTGTTGGACATCGACGACCTATACGGCGTGGACGAAGGCGCGACGTACGGAGGAGCCGTCGGGCGTCGCCCGTTTGCTAAGATCCCGATAGACCCTGGCGCCGAGGGGTACGCGATGCTCGACACGTCCAAGTGCATGTTCGACGACGTGCCCCAGCGTCCCGTGATCCCGAGGCTCGACACGCTGCGCATCCGATTCAGGTTTCACAACAACAGGGACGTGGACTTCAACATGGTAGACCACTCGTTTGCGCTCAAACTCGAAACCGTTGACATGGAACCCAAGGGTTTCGTCAACATCAACGTCACCCCGAACACGCCCCAGAGCACCGCCAAATCGGCGGCAGATCCCGCCCCTGCGAAAACGCACTACACGCCCCCGTCTCCCCCGCCGACACGGAGATACAGGGGCTGGATCGTCTCTGGGATTCTCGCCGCGGCGCTGCTCGCGGCCGTGTTGTACTTTGCGCGAACTCCGCGATAATTTCCGGGTCGCGATAATTTCCGGGCTAGGTGTAAGGATGTCGTGGCTATTTCCCGGAGGAACGACCATCGTCGGCAGTCCGGTGACGATCGGGACCACGACCGTGCTACCACCAGGCTCGAACGCGAGCGTCACAAACACGGGGACGGCGTACGCCCCCGTGCTCAACTTTGGCATCCCCACGGTCGCAAACGTGGAAGGAACGATCACGGGCGCGGCGTCGACGGTCGTGATTTCCGACCTCGCGGCAAACATCGTCGCGGTGTCGGACGCATCTGGAAAATTCGCAAACAGCACGATCACCACGACCAAGCTGGGGTACCTCGGCGACGTGACGTCGAACATCCAGGCCCAGCTCGGCACGAAGCAAGCCACGATCACGGGCGCGGCGTCGACGGTCGTGACGTCAAACCTCGCGGCGAACATCGTCGTGGTGACCGACGCGTCCGGGAAGCTGTCAAACAACGCGATCACCACGACCACGCTCGGCTACCTCGGTGACGTGACGTCGAACATCCAGGCCCAGATCAACTCGAAGCAAGCCGCGTACTCCACGTTGGTGTACGTATCGTCAGTATCGGACCTCCCGGCCGCGAACGCCGGCGTGATCACTCTCGCGGACGACACGGTGTACAGGTTCGTGAGCAACGTGGACCTCGCGGGGTCGAGATTCAAAATGGGTCATAACACGGCCCTGGTCGGCACGCCGTTCGCGGCAAAAGTTTCGTCGTCTGGGCTGTACTTTGCAAGCCCTCTGATCGAAGCGACGCGTGATTACTGTCTGGACGGCATGGAATTCAACGCCCCGACCGTGCTGGATACGATCGTTTCGAACACGTCGATCGTCAGCATTCGTCAGTGTGCGTTCCAGGCAAACGTCGCGGGAGGAACCATCGGGGGCGGATCCATGATCACCGTGGACTCGTGCAACTGGAACGGGACGACCGGGACCGGGCCGCTGACCATTGCGGGCACGACGCCGTTGATGTACGTGACGAATAGCAGGTTCAAGGGGTTTGCGAATTCGTCGTCCATCCAGATCGCGAGCAACGTCGTGTCACTGAACAGAATCTATATCTCTTCGTGCGATTTCGATTCGACGACGACCACGGGCATCGTGGTGTCCAATGCTGCCGTTCTAGGCCAGGACGGATTGTGGATCAACGGGTGCGTGTTTCTGTCCAACACGGCGGTGTCAGGCGTTGACACGACGACGTCCACGGGCGTGTTTTCGTGGGCGAACAAAAACCTGATGAGTTCCAGGGCGACGGGCGTCGTGTACATCACCACACCTGCGACGATTCTCACGGCGAACACGGCGACGTACTACAAACTCGCTGGGAATTACGCCGCATCGCCGATAAACTCCAAGTTCTCGCCGGACGGGGCCGGGAGACTCACCTTTTCCGGATCGATTCCAGACAAGTTCATGGTCTCGGCGAGCCTGTCCGTGCTGTCAACGAGAAAACTCGACGTGTGCAGTTTCGGGATTTACAATTCCGCGACCGGAAACGTCGCCCCGGAGAGCATCCAGACCGTGACGACGGACACGGTAATCCCCGTCAACGTTACGCTCCTCGGCGTGGCGGCGCTGTCGAACACCCAGTACCTGGAAGTATGGGGAAAAAACGCGACGACCCCCAACGGAAACATCATCGTGAACAATTGCACACTCAGCGTCGTCGGCACGTGATTATTTTGCGACCCAAGAGGAATGTTGGCGTATCTGGTTCTCGCGGCGGTCGCCGGGTATATGTTTTTCAAGGCGCGGCCGTACGAATTCAATTTCAAACCGACGCGCACCCACGTGACGTTCACGTCAGAGTACGACGCGGCGTACCCGGCCCAAGCGGCAAAGATACACGAGGCGTGCACGCGGTTCGGAGAGGCGTACGACGCGACGTTCGTGTACCCGCCTTCCCCGCGGTGCGCCCTCGATCGCGTGAGGGCTCTGTATTCGATCCGCGAAGACGCGCTGATCGCGTGTGGCGAAATCAGGCTCCGTCTGCCAAACGATCTGGCCGCGGAACGAACTTTTGTTCAATCATACGAAGACATCGATCGTCGTATGAACGAACTCGTCGAAGACGCGAAATCGAGGCTGGGGGTGTTTGTGCACCCTGGCCCGATGAGCTCCGCGTTCCAGGCAAAGAAGTATCGCGCGTCCAACGACGTGTTCAAGTGACGTCACGATTTGATCTTTATCAGCGAATTCAGACCGAGCGCGCGCTCCAGGCCGTTTTTTCCGCCGTGCGCGAGGGGTTTCGGGCGACGCAGTCTGAACGAATCGTTTTTGCACACCGCGTCCTTGAAGTTTACCTGACGGTTTTCGTCGATTGCAATTTTCGGTTCGATCGTCATCGACTTTGAGAACTTCGTCGTGTCGATCGGAATCAGGGTGTCGGACCACATGGCCGCCTCTGACACGGAACACGACGACTTTCTGAATTCATCGATCGTCATCGTGCCACCAAACGCTTTCAAGCATACGCGAGGAGGAGCCGCGGAAATCGTCGCCGTGTTCCCAGTCAGTTTCTTTCTGTAGTACCGGATGTTCACGTCGTGCACGGAATTTCGGACGTTTGTGAAATAGTCCCTATTGTAGCCTTTGATGCATTGCCACGAGCAAAACTGGCCGACGACTTTGAATTTTTCGAGGCGGTCGTCGTACCGGATCGGAAACTGTATGCTCCCCCCGACCCACCGGTGACAGCAGTGCCAGCACAGACGTTCCGCGGCGGGTTGTCGCCCAGGCGACGACGGTGACATCACCCGCTGTACGTCGATACACCGTAATACCTGGGACAATTTAGACATTTACGCTTATGAAATGACGATGTTTTTAAGTACTTAACATCGATCGCGAGGTCTAATCGAAACAATGACCGGGCTCGTGAAGAACAAGGAACGTTTCTGGGACGTGCTCAAACGAATCCACGAATCGAACGATGGCGTCGTATACGAAAACGAGGAACGGTCGTTCAAGTTCATGATTCGCAACGACCCGGAGGGAGGGGCGGGTAAGTTCATGGTCATGGACCTCGTGATCATCGCGACGGAGAACGACGAGCGCGTTATCGACGTCCTGGAGCTCGAGCACGACGGGTGGTGGGACGAGGACGACGACACGTCGTTCGTCGTCGAATCGTGGGAATTCGAAAAATCCAAACCCGACCAGGAGGAGCTGCAGGAAATGATGGACTACGTGAACTGCACGTACGATTACAAGATCTGTCCGTGCGACAAGTACTTTATCAAAGACAAGAAGGACGCGTGTTTCTTCTGCGAGATGACCGCGAGCGACGACGACATGAAGCGCGAGACGTGTCCGATCTGTCTCGCCGACGGGTTTACGATGCACATGAAGCGCACCAAGTGCTGCAACCAGGTGGTCCATCGCGGTTGCGCGAGGGCGTGGACGCTCAAGGGAAAGACGAACACGTGTGCGATGTGTCGCGCACCGACGGAGGCATCGCCCCCGCGTCGCGAAAGGGATCGAATCGTTCTTCAGATCGACGAGTCGGCGATCCAAGAGATCGTCAACCGAATCGGTCGCGCGGCGCAAGACGAAGACTCGACGGACGAAGATTCCCGCGACGCAACCGCCGCCGACCAAGGCGACTCCACTACCGACCAAGGTGACTCCGCTACCGACCAAGGCGACGCCGCTACCGACCAAGGCGACGCCCCAGACTCCCGTGACCAAGCGTGAAAAAAATCTCGTGTAAAATCACCTCAATCACCATGATGTTCCCGGCGCCTATTTACCTGCTGATCCAGCTCGCGGGGCTGTACGGTGCGTTCCGTATCGGTACGGAATCCATCAAGTTCGACGACAAGTCCAAGAAGTGCAAGTCGGAGCCTTTCAAGGGCGGTTTCAAGGGCATGTGGGACCGCAACCCCATTGACGTCGCGCTCGTGATCGCCTTTCTGCTCTCGTCGGTTGTAATCGCGTTTACAAACATGTCTACGTTCAGTCTGGGTGGCTTTGGCGGCGGCGGCCGCTACGGCGGCGGCGGTTACGGTGGCGGCGGTTACGGCGGCGGTGGCGGCTACTACTAAAAGTCCGCGTCCAGTCCGAATGCGTTGTCTTCGGGGGCCGCGAGGACGCCGGCACGCTGGTAATTCGCGCTCCGCATCTCGAAAAAGTTTTCCTTGGTGTCGAGGGACTGTAGTTCCATAAAATGAAACGGGTTTTGGGAGTCGTACACCTTGGCGCATCCCAAAGCGTTCGCGATCCTGTCTGCGACGAACTCGATGTACTGACACATCATCTCTGAATTCATGCCGATCAACCTGCACGGGATGGCCTCCGTGATGAATTCCTTTTCGTTGTCCACGGCCTCTCGGATAATGTCCGCGACGACGGAGCACGGCAGTTTGTTCTCGAGCTTCGAGTACAGAAGTTCCCCAAACTGCTGGTGGAGCCCCTCGTCGCGGCTGATGAACTGATTTGCGAGCGCGAGACCGGGCATCAGCCCGCGGTTGCGAAGCCAGAAAATCGCGCAAAAGCTCCCGGAAAAGAGGATGCCCTCGACGCAGATGAACGCCACGAGGCGCTCCGCGAACGACCGCGTCGGGTCGAGCCACTTTTGCGCCCACGCCGCTTTCTTGCGAACCGCGGGGATCGTCTCGATGGCCGAAAACATCGAGTCGCGCTCCGTGGAATCCGAAATGAGCGCGTCGATCAGCAGCGCGTATTGCTCGCTGTGAATGGACTCGTTGAACGTCTGGTACGCGTAAAACTGCCTCGCCTCCGGTACGGTGACCTCGACGCCAAAATTCATTTGCAGGTTTTCCATGACGATGCCGTCGGCCCCTGCGAAAAACGCAAGCACGTGCTTTACGAAATACCGTTCGTCGTCCGTGAGCTTTTCGCGAAAATCTTCCACGTCGCGGGACAAGGGGACCTCTTCGACGGTCCAAAACGAAGCGACCGCCTGCTTGTACAGCTGCCACATGTCTTCGTGGACGATCGGAAACGGCGTGAACCGCTTGCCAGACGTATCGGACAAAATGGGTTCGACCGGCGCCATGCTTTTCGAGGTGAAAAAAATGTGTCGGCCGTAATTAAGCGGTTTATGGTGAACCAGCGCATGCGGTACGTCGTCAACACGTCGACGCCGGCGGTGCGTCGAACGATCCTCGACATGACGCCCAAGAATCTCGTCCTATCGCACGGCACGGCGATCCACGGGACCTTCATCGTCCCCCGGGGGACGAGCTTCGTGTTCTTGTCCGAACCCGGCAAGGAGCTGTCCCAGAGCGTCGTGGACAAGTACTTTTACGAGTTGTTTTCGAACGCGACCATCCAGAGCATCCCGAAGGATTGGGTGTCGCGGACGTACCTGCCGGGGTCGGAGTGTCCCAATCTGTTCCTCGACCCGCGAGACAGGATGTGGCCGGGCATGGGGCTGCACAGATTGCCGCTGCGTGGGTTTTTGGCGGCGCACCCCACGGGTTCGCACGACTCGATCAAAGACCCCGAGAAGCTCGCGGCCAGTCTTCGGATCCACAACCCGTGGTTCAGAAACACCGTCGAACGAGGCCCCGCGGTGAATCTGCTGTCCGCCATCGGCGCCAACACCGGCGTCGTGTTCGTGGTCGCGTGTCGCGGCTCCGCGCCGGTGCCGAAACCTTCTTTGGAAACCATGCGGAAAGCGTCGAGGGAACGCGTGCTGCGCGCGAAACGCGGGTTTCACAAGATTTCGGGCGAGGGGCTGTCCAAGGAGCAACAGGAGGAGCTGTTGCTTCGCGAACAACGCAGAAAACTTCGCGCCGAGATGAGAAGACCGATGGACATCGACACGCGCCGCGGGCAGAAACGCAAGTCCCCGAATTCCAATGTTTCAAACGTCGAAGACCTGATGGACAGGATAAACAGGATGAACATCGACGGCGAAGAGACCAAGCACCAGAAAAACCTGATCATGGGGCTCGTGCTCGACCAACGCCGGAAGCGACGCAAAATATCTCGGTAATCCTCATGAATTACAACGCCACGGTGAAAAACAAGATTCGGGCGTATGCGCGTTCCAGGGACACCACCCTGGTGTTTGGCCACGGCGTTCAAAACAGCAACGACAAGTTCGTCGTCGGCCCGTCTCAGGCAATCGTGTTCATCGCGCCGATCGGGACCGTGTTGTCGCAACGCGCGTTGACGAAAAGATTCTACGAAATCTTTTCCAACTCGAAGGCCATCGAACAGTACGTAGCGGGGACGCTGCGTAAAGTTCCGGTGTTCATGCGGGACTGGGAAACGCGGACGTACGGGCCGGGGACGACGTGTCCGGACCTTTGGCTCAATTTCACAGACCCCAAGTGGAAATCCATGGGAATCCACCAGCTCCCGCTCCGCGGCGTGTTGAAGACGTATTCGCAGGCAACGATGGCGACGCTCAAGCAAGTGGTCGGAACGACAAACGTGGTGACCAGTGGCTTGTACGGGACAAAATCTAGGCTCTCGGCGCTGACGACGTCTCTCCGCGGGATCGTATTCGTCATCGCGTGCAGGAAAATAGAAGACGCCAATGCCGGAGCCCTCACCGCACACGAAAAGGCGCAAAAACTACTGAAGCGCAAGCGTGCATCGACCCCCGACGAAAACGCGTCTAAAAAACAAAAGACGCGCGACGACCGCATCGAAAAGGCACAGAAACGTAAAGAACTGCTCGATCGCCTCGAGGCACTCAAAAGCCGAATCCAAGCTCGAAAGACCTCTTGAAATTTTTTTCTCAACACGGAGTACCAATCATGGCTCCCACCAAAACCGCTTCCAAGAACACCGGCAAGAAGGACGCCAAGGGCCGTTCCATCTGGAAGGGTCCCCGCGGCGGTATGTACGTGATGTCCGCTGGCAAGAAGATTGCGCCCGCCACCGGCCGCAAGCCCGCCCGCAAGACCGCCCGCAAGCCCGCCAAGAAGGCGTAAATGAGGTCACTCAAACCTGATCTTCACGCGCGTCGAGGTCGAAATGCACCGCTTGATGGCCGCCTTTGACAATTCCTTGCGTTTATCCTTCGGATCAGACATCCTACGACATTTCATCGATTCCATCATATCGTCTTCGATATCCGATACCCGATCGATGCAATGCGCGACGATTCCGTTTTTGATGCTCCACCGGAAAAAGTTTAGCTGTCCGATGGTCGTTTGAATACCGCGATATTCGAGCCGTTCTCCACGACAAAACGGGTCGAAGAATCGCTTCGAAAATGACTTGAGCTGCGCCTTGTACTCCAGAAACACGTTGAACACCCTCCCCTCGTCTGTCTTGAACGATACGTTGTACTTTTTTGCATAATTCGTCACGAACCAATCGAGAATGCGAAGCGAAATGCTCTCATTCTCGAGCACGCTTCGTATGTTGTCAAACGCCTTGGCGTCGTCGTAAAACTTGTCGAGAGACGTCAACAACAGTTCGGCCGGATTCATTGGGTCGCTCGTCTCCATTCGATTTAAGCCTTTTCGAGTTCCTCGAAAATCTCCGAAGCGCTGCTGGCTGGCTGGCTGCCGGACGGCTGGTCCGGGTTGTCGTCTGGCTTCGGAATACGCTCGTGCGGGAGCAGGTGCTTGTCCAGGCCCTCGTCCATCACCTTGCGCTTGCGCTCCTCGAAATGCTCCTTCGCCGCGCGCTGGGACTCCGCGTACCCCTTCATCATGTCCTGGAGGAACTTCTCCTGGAATTCGTGGTCGTCAATGTCCGCGGGATCCGGGGGGATCACAGCCCATTGGTACAGATCCATCAGAAACATGTCGATCATGGTGTCGCCAGAGCGCTGGAGACGCTTGACGTGCGCGGTCGCTTCGTCGCGGGTCGCAAACACGCCGCGGATCTTCATGCCCATCCGTTCGGTCTTCTGGCGGCAATTCGGCCCGACGAAGCTGACGAGCGCAAAGTTTTGCCCTGGGATCGTGATGTAATCGGGCTCGAGGCTGAGGCCGCCGGGGAGCTCGTCGTTGGACGCCATACGGTTACACACGATTATATCTTTAAACTCTTTACGCCACCCGCGCAGGTCTGATCCACTGGTTCGCGATCCATTTGTGTCCGCTCGAGACCGGCGTCCCGGCGTGTAGCGTTTTTTCGAACAAGTCGCGGGTGTCCGCGTCGGCGACCCAGAAGAACAGCGCCTTGCCCTTTTCGGGAACGACGCTCGCGTTCAGGAGCGGAAAGTGGGTGTGCCCGCCTTTGAAGTCGTCGTTCAGGTACACGAGCATCGTCGCGAGTCGTTGATCGTACGGGCACACGCCATCGCATTCGTCTCCGTCGTAATGAGCGTCGTACTTGCCGTGTTTGTCGTACCGCACGACCTGGACGTCTTCGAATTCAAACGGCTTTTTCATGCACCCGAGAGAGTCCACGACGTCCTTTGTTCTACGGCGCAGCGCGTCCGTCGCCGGATGCTTCCCGGGCGCGAACCAGGTCTGCATGCTCTTCCGTATCGACGTGTCCAGCGTGCTCGTGTTTCCACCGCCGACCTGGCTGGGAAACAGGTCTTTCGAGGCGCGGACGATGTCGTCGCACTCGTCGTGGCTCAAGAACCCGGGGATTTCAAAGTAGTACACCGAATTGCACACCTTGCGCTCTTCCGCAAACCCTTCGACCTTTTTCGACATCGCGACCGCCGCGACGACGATTAAGACCGCCACCGCGACGACGATCATGACTTTCGTGACAGTTACTTTCATCATGCTCATTACACAACATTTTTGCAAAGCAGCACGTCCATCGTCGACGGCTTGCGCGCCCGCGGCACCCGCTTCTTGGCTTCGCGTGTCTTCGGTCTCGTCTTCGTCAGCAGCGCGTCAAAGTCCGTGGACCTCGACGACGGCATGGGTGGCGGGGGCGGGGGCGGGAAGAACCGATGCATGAGCTCTTTCGGTACGTTTATGTAGTCCCCCCTAAAGTCCGTGCACTGGCACGCGAGTTCTGGGACGCTTTTTCGACTGTAGCAACACTGCTGCAGCCCGCGCGCCGTGAGCAAAAAGTACGCGTTCGACGACCGGTGCTCCCTCCCCACGTTGGCGCAAAACTTGGACTCGTGGCGAAAGATGACCGCGTGCTCCCCGACGAGCACCGCGGTCACGTTGCCGGGGTGCGTGGACGACACGAGCGTCTCGACGATCTTCGCGGCGTTTCCGTGAGATTTCAGGGACACGTGTGTCAGGTTGGACACCCCACCGCCCTCGGACCGCTCGTCGACGTGGACCGCGTTGGATACCGACGACGCCGTGGGGCGACCGAAATACCTCAGCGACGAACGCATAAGGATGGCTCTCACCGCGGACACGGACGACTCGACGTTCTCGAAACGATTCCACCCGCCGCCGGCGTATTCCGCCACCGGGACGTACCACCGGTCGTCCTCGTTCTTCTTGGCGGACCACGGTAGACGCATGCCGCTTCCTTTGAACACCGCCGCGTCGACCACCTGGTTCCAATCGTTCGAAAACGGAGAAGCTTCGTCCGACAGCCGGCGAAGGACGTGTTCCCTGACCGCAAGGGCCGTCGCCGAATCGACAAACACGTTGTCAAAGGTGACGTGGATGCCGAGTTTGGATCCAGAGTCCAGACGCTTCGGGAGGTTCGACACGCACACCACGGCGTCCGGTGGCTGGTCGAAGCACGCCGCCGTCGTTTCGCAGATGATCGCGAGGATCTCAAAGGCCCTGTCCGGCATGGTGTCTCCGTCCACGTGCGCATCCAGATCGTAAAACATCCTGAACACGGGCGTCTTCGTCTCGACGACGCATGGCCGCTGGCGTCCCGTTTTGACGACGCCGAGCGCATACGCGCCGATGAATTCCGAGGCGGATTCGTCGGGGACGCTCAACGTCCCGCCGTCGAGTAACAAGTGTGACGTGGCACATTCGCGCCGCTTCCCGAAGAATCCGCGCGTTTTGGACCACTCGTAGACGTACGGGCAAGACATTTTCTCGAATCGTCGCAAAACCTGCTTAAAGCGTTTCGATGCTGGTGTCATAAAGGATGTCAATTGATCATCCGTACCTATGTGTGTACGCGAGTCAAGCCGCCGCGTGCATCGGGGAAAACAGACACAAGAAGCTGTGCGATGCGGCGGAAGCTTTCTGGGAGCGCGCAGATTCCAAGAGCTACAGGGCGGCGATGATCCGAAACGGTATCGTGACGGACGAAGAACTGCTGACCCGCGTGGAAAACACGCACCCCGAAGTGTCCGACATGTTGCGTACCGCCGCGAAAAACGTGGACTCGTCCACCGAGGTCGCGGACAAGTACGCCACGCTCGCGGAACGATTCAACGATTTTGCGGACGCGAACAAGTTGGACGAAGAAACGCGGCGGGTCGTGGACGATGCGCTCCGGAAGACATCGTACACCACGTACGGAAACGCCAGGGAGTCCCACGTGTTCAGGTACATTCGGGATGCGATGGGCATCGATTGCGTCGAGGATCCCACGTTCTACAAGATCCAAGCTGGAACGATTCGAAACGCGTACGGCGAGTTCCCGTGGTACATCGGCGGGAAGATCGACGGCATCAGTTCGGATCGCAAGTTGCTGATCGAGATCAAAAACAGGGTCAATCGGTTGTTCAAGAAACCACCGTCGTACGAAGTCGTGCAGGTACAAACGTACCTCCACCTCCTCGGGATAGATCGTGGGGTATTGGTCGAGTGCATGCGCACGAACACCGAAGGTGGCGACACCCGCCAGGAAGTCAACACCATGTCGGTCATTCGCGACGAGCGTCGGTGGAACACCGAGATATTTCCAAAGCTCGAAGGCTTCGTGGATTTCATCGTATGCCTCATCCACGACCACGCCCTGCAAGACAAGTTTCTGAAATCCAAGCGCAGGTCTGCCATGATTTCGGCCCACGTGTTTTCGAAGCTTCGGTCGGTATCGTAAAAAATCCGTAGGTTACATCATCCATGAAGACCGCGATCATCATTCTCGCGCTGTGCATGGCCAGCAGCGTGTTGGGCAACATCGACGATGCGTGCTCGGCTGATAAAGGCACTTGGGCCACCGCGTGTTCAAAGGTGGCCACGACCCTCAGCGTGATGGCGTGCTTCGGGGCGCTGTTTTTGATCGTCAAGAGCGTCGTCAGCAATTAATTCTGCGAGTACAGTATTCATGAAGACCGCGTACATCATTCTCGCGCTGTGCATGGCCAGCAGCGTGTTCAACAGCATCACCATCGCGTGCTCGCCCGAGATTGGCCCGCCAAAGTCTGGAACTTGGGCTGCCGTGTGCGTGAACACGGCCAACACCCTCGGCGGTCTGGCATGTGTCGGGGCGCTGTTTCTGATCGTCAAGAGCATCGTCAGCAACTAATTTCACGTTCACGCACGACGCCTCGTCGGATTTCCCCCGACTTGGCGTTGACGCGATCTTACGGTCTAAACGTCGCGACCTCAGACTTGCCTGCGTTTTTCCATTCGTACAGCTTGAACCCCTTGTAATAGCACGTCTGGTCGACCGGCGAGTTTAGGGGGCCGCCGAAAAAGGTGTTTCCGGTGATCAGGGTGATGTATGCCTGTTTGGGGTTCGCCATCCAGATGATGTTCGTCAGTTCCCGCGACTTGCCGTCGATGCACAGGTACGCGATGCCGTCCTGATTCGGCTTCTTCGACTCGTCAAAGGTGTTCATCTTGACGCCGACCTCGACGGTGTGCCACTTTCCGGGGCTTAGAGCCTTTTCAAAGTCCTTGCCCCAGAACCCGTTGCCGTATTTGTGGGGCTTGAGATCGGGGTTTTTCTGCTTGACGCCGTCCGGGGGGTAGATGTACGAAATGGCCCCGAAATCGGACTGCCACATCACGCGGTGGGACGCACCATTAGAGCTGTGTCTCCCCCCAGAAGCTTTTCCGGACCCGATACCGAATCCGAACAGCTTGCCGCCCCTGGCGGGGTCGAACCCGTTGGGGTGGAAGACCTGGAACGAGAACACGGCCGCTTTCCGGGGCATGCCGATCACGCTCCCGATGGCGACGCCGCCGTCATCCGACCCCGACGCCCCGCTCCCGCGTGGATACCGAGCCGCGATGACCGTGTCCCCCATGAACGTGTCAATCTTGGACTTGCGCATATTCTGTCGGCCAGCGTTCCACGGGCCGCCCTTTTTCTCGATGGTTTCCGGAGGCATGTCGGCGATCAGCTTTCCACACCGCGGCCCTGGTGGTTGAGTCGTCATTATACCTGTATCGGATGTTTTTTGGCATGTTTTACGGTCTAGAGGTCGCGACCTGCGACTTGCCTGCGTCGTTCCACTCGTACAGCTTGAACCCCTTGTAATAGCACGTCTGGTCGGTCGGCGAGTTCAGGGGGCCGCCGAAAAAGGTGTTTCCAGTGATCATGGTGATGTTTGCGTCCTTGGTGGGGCTGCCCATCCAGATGATGTTCGTCAGTTCCCGCGACTTGCCGTCGATGCACAGGTACGCGATGCCGTCCTGATTCGGTTTTGACCCATCAAAGGTGTTCATCTTGACGCCGACCTCGACGGTGTGCCACTTTCCGGGGCTCAGGGC
>JACCDW010788977.1_pt1 | contig 15786 bp, 12 predicted proteins | sample 7449781 | NCBI WGS metagenome assembly JACCDW01 (sample SAMN15323449, study PRJNA562643) | freshwater metagenome | isolation source: river surface water | place: USA:Blue River Watershed | collected 2017-08-18
AATCCAGAAATGAAATCAACGGTTCCATTTCAAGGATTGAATGGCTGACCAACAATGCAGAGAAATACCTTGCAGAAGAAATCATGAGTGCCTCTACAGGAATGACTGAACTGATTCGCTATGAGCCCCTTGGAGTGATTTGCAACATCTCCGCCTGGAATTACCCTTACCTGGTAGGCACCAATGTATTTGTGCCTGCATTGCTTGCCGGAAATGCTGTTTTTTACAAGCCCTCAGAATTTGCGACCCTGACTGGATTGCATATTGAAAAGCTCCTGAAAGAGGCTGGCGTTCCAAACAATGTCTTTCAGGTTGCCATTGGTGGTGCAGCAACCGGGGAAATTCTGCTCAACCTTCCGCTTGATGGATATTTCTTCACTGGCTCTTACAAAACTGGTCAATACATCTACGAAAAAGTAGCACCCAAGATGGTGCCCTGTCAGTGCGAATTGGGTGGCAAAGATCCATTGTATATCACCGATGATATTGAAGATATCGATGCTGTTGCAGCAGGCACAGCTGATGGTGCTTTTTACAACAATGGGCAAAGCTGTTGTGCAGTGGAACGGATTTACGTTCATGAGAAAGTGTATGATGCCTATGTGGATGCTTTTGTCAAAGAAGTACAGTCTTGGAAAATCGGTAACCCATTGGAAGATGGGGTTTATCTTGGCGCCATCAGCAGGCAATCCCAGCTTAAATTCTTGGAACAGCAGGTTGCTGATGCCGTGCAAAAAGGTGCAAATCTATTGACTGGCGGAAAAAGAATCGAGGGCAATGGGTATTTCTTTGAGCCTACGGTATTGACCAATGTTGACCATAGCATGTCGGTTATGCTGGAAGAATCTTTTGGACCCATTATAGGGATTATGAAAGTAACCAATGATGAAGAAGCCTTTCAACTGATGAACGACACATCCTATGGATTGACTGCTTCCGTGTACAGCAGCAACAAGGAAAGAGCAGAGAAAATACTTTCCGCAACAGATGCTGGCACAGCTTACTGGAATTGTTGCGACAGGGTCAGTGCAGCCCTACCGTGGAGCGGAAGAAAACACTCAGGCTTTGGTGCTACCCTCTCCCACGCTGGCATCAGGGCTTTCACACAACCAAAGGCACTTCATCTGAGGGGTTGATTCAAATATTGAAATACTCTTTTGCATTTTCATAGCAAATCTTCTTCAGCAACTCGCCCATCCATTGCTCATCATTGGGAATGATGCCGTTGATCATGTCATTGGCCATCATGTTGCAAAGGATTCTCCGGAAGTATTCATGGCGAGAAAAAGACAACAAACTTCTGCTATCAGTGATCATGCCAACGAAGGTTGAGAGCAGGCATACATCAGAGAGAATATCCAGGTGTTGTTCCATGCCATTCTTCTGGTCAAGAAACCACCAGGCCGGGCCATATTGCACTTTACCTTTCGTAGAACCATCGTTAAAGTTGCCACACATCGTAGCGAACAATGCATTGTCTGCAGGATTGAGGTTGTAGATGATTGTTTTTGAAAGTTTGTCTTCTGCATCCAATGAATTCAGGAGTGCAGAAAGTCGCTCTGCCTGGGCATAATCACCGATGGAGTCGAAACCTGCATCAGCACCCAATTTCAATTTGAGTCTTGTATTGTTGTTCCTGATGGCCCCCAGGTGAAACTGTTGAACCCATCCACGGGCATGGTACAATTTGCAAAGAGATGTCAGCAGATAAAAAACAAATGCATCCGGATCGGAAAAAGCTGTTACTCCACTGGTTGCAAAAAAATGTTTCAATTCAATTTCCAAATCAACAGTAAATGCATTGTTTTTGGGAAGCTGAGATAGACCATGGTCAGCAACCTTACAACCTGCTGCTGCAAAAAAATCAATGCGAGATTCCATTGCTGACAAAAGGGAATCCATGTCTGTAATGGAAATGCTAGATGCAGCTGAAAGCTTGCTGATATAAGCCAGGAAGTTTGCCGAATCATGAATGGCAAATGCCTTGTCTGGCCTGAAAGAGGGGGCTACTCCAACACCAAAATCTTTGTCCGCCCTGATGGCATGGTGGTATTGGAGGTCATCACAGGGGTCATCTGTGGAACAGAGGTAAACCACATTGTATTGCTCCAAAAATTTTCTTGCTGTATGTTCTTCACCTGAGAGCAATTCATTGCACTGTTTGTATATCCTGGAAGCAGAAGCAGGGTTCAGGTATTCTGTAACACCAAACGAATTCTTCAACTCAAGGTAAGTCCAGTGAAACAATGGATTCCTTACTGTCTGGGGAACGGTTTCTGCCCAGGCTTGAAACTTCTCTTCATCGGTCGCATCGCCAGTGATAAAACGCTCATTGACTCCAGCTCCACGCATGGCACGCCACTTGTAGTGATCCTCACTCAACCAAATCCTGGTAATGTTCTCATATTTTCTATTGGTTGCAATTTCAAAAGGGGAAAGATGGGAATGGTAATCGATGATGGGCTGCTTAGCAGCAACATCATGATAGAGTTTTTCAGCAAGAGAGGATTGCAGCAAGAAATTCTCCTGAATAAAACTATTGGACGATGAAGACATACGACAGGTTTAGTATCTAAATTTCGCAATGGATTTTTACATTCAGCATTTGGAGCAGGAATTTATTTACGCAATGCTTTTCGCATTGTTGCATCATCTTAAATTGAATCCCTGATGGTAAGCTCATTGGGAAGCACGATGATGTCATTGGCGGCTGCATAGGATTTCTTCTCAATCATCTTGATCAGCAGGCCAGCGGCTTCTTTACCCATGTCAAATGCAGGCTGGGAAAGGGTTGAAAGGGATGGATTCAACAAGGCGGCAGTGCGCAGATTGGTCATCCCTATCACCTTGACATCCTTGGGGATGGCCAATTTAAGGTCTTTGCAGACCTGATAACTGGTAATGGCATATTTCTCGATGGAAGCGAAGATGCCATCTGGGCGTTTTTTTTGTGAAAATATTTTTCGGAGAATGGTATAATTCAACTCCATGTCGTCTGTACAAAGAATAATCATATCATCAGTAAATACAATCCCATGCTTTTCCAAGGCATCCTGATAGCCCCTTCTCCGTTCCATTGAGGTGAACATTGGTTCAGTTGTGGTAATGAGCACTGGCCTTTTGCTTCCAGCCTTGATGAGTCTTACGGTTGCATCAAAGGAGCTTTCATAATTGTTGGTAATCACCTTCGGAAACTGCAATAAATCCGGTACCCTATCAAAAAAAACAAGGGGCAGCCTGGTGGCTTCATAAAATTCCTGAAAATGGGAGTACCCTTCCCTCCCGGTGCATACAGAGATGATCAGTCCGGAGATTAGTCCAGACTCAAGGTGCTCCAGCACCGCTTTTTCCCTTTCAAGGTTCTCATGGGTGAGGTAAATGAAGGTGTCATAGTGCTTGGACATGGTCACACTTTCAATCCCATCTACAGCCAGAGCAAAGAAATTATTGACAATATCAGGGATGATCACAGCAATCTGTTTCCCTTTCTTTTTCCGGAGATTGCTTGCAAAAGGATTGGGTTTGTACTTGTATTTTTTTGCCAGTTCAAGCACCCGTTTTTTGGTGGACGCACTGATTTCATGGCTGTCGCCAAGTGCTTTAGAAACGGTAGATACTGATAACCCCAGCTCTTTTGCAAGCTGGATCATGCTTATTCCATTCATCTTATCCCAATTTCCAACCTTCTCTGAAGTTTGGCTTCAAGAGCGCATTGGCTTCTTTATCGTCCTTAAATTTTTCTTTGGCAGGATTCCAATCAAGCGGGCGGCGCAATGCATAAGCGATATTGGCCACGTTGCAAACAGAACTTGTCCTGTGTCCAATCTCAACATCACAAACAGGTTTTTTCCCCGTTTTAATGCATTCCAGCCAATCAAGGTAATGGTCATTGGACTCGTACAGCCTGGTTTCATTTGGCTGAATGGTAGCAGAAACGATATTGGCAGGGTCGCTGTCAAGAATTGACCTGCTGACATCCAAACGTCCTTTCTCGCCGATGAAGCGCACAGTATTGCTCCTGCCAAAATCTTCATGCTTCATGACAATGCCATTTTCATACACCATCTTCAGGCCTCTTTTGGCAGTTCCTTCAGATGGGATAAACTTAACAGGACCACTATCGTCCATTCCCAAAGCCCACTGGGCAATATCGAACATATGGGCACCCCAGTCTGAAACCATGCCACCACCATATTCCTTATAATCTCTCCATTTAGGGAAGATATCCTCTTCAACAGGAGGTGCAAGCACAGGACTGAATTCACGGTATTGTGCAGGACCAATCCACTGATCCCAGTTCAAGCCTGCTCTCAACGGTTTTGCCGGAAGATCGCATTTCATGGGTGGATCACCAACTGAGACCAGCACCTCACTTATTTTTCCCAAATATCCGTTTCTGACCAATTCGCAAGCATGCCTGAAATTTTTCCAGGAGCGTTGCATGCTGCCTGTCTGGAAAACAATCTTGTTTTTTCTTGCAGCATCAACCATGGCCCTTCCCTCTTCAACACTGTGTGCGAGAGGCTTTTCACAGTAAACATGTTTCCCAGCATTGGAAGCTTGAATGGCCTGAACAGCATGCCAGTGGTCTGGGGTTGAAATGACCACTGCGTCGATGTCTTTTCTGCCAATGATTTCCTTGTAGTCTTCGTAAGCTGTAAATCCTTTGAACTCTCGCCCTTTGCCGTCTTTCCTGGCAGTTGCATAATATTTCTCCAAAAGGGATTGAAAATAATTGAGTTTGAGCGCGTCAACATCCGCACCCGCAACAATGTTGGCCTTATCCTTGAAACTGTTTTGAAGGCTGCGGGATTGTTTTCCGGTTCCAATAAAACCAAGGTTGATCATGTCACTGGGGGCCGTAAAACCGGGGCCTCCAATCACAAATCTTGGCACAATAGAAAACGCCAATGCTGCACCAGTGGTTTGTTTGAGGAATTTTCTGCGTTGATTCGAGCTCCTAATTGAAATTTTTTCCAGTTGGATCAATGACCCGGATTTGTTAAATGGCGCAATGATGATGAATACTGTGTCAAGTTAGTTAAAATAACAGGACTGTAGGGGCAAAAACTTGTTTTTTCCTATAACGTTTTCGTAAAAGCAATAGTAGAACAAGTATGATTTTTATGTAAATTACCGTCTATTAAACAATCAACGAAAAAGCCCCACATGAAGTATATAATCTTACTGCCTTTGCTTATGGTGTTTTCAACATTAAAGCTGGAAGCACAAAGCAAAAAAAACAACAAAAACGTTTCCATGCTGGTATATACCAAAAATGGGAAAGGTTTTATCCACGACAATATCCCCTCAGCTGTGGAGGCACTCAAAGGAATTGCCAAAGAAGAGAACTGGAAAATCACTGTAAGCGATGACCCCGCCAATTTTACCGAAGAAAACCTGAAACAATTTACATTGCTGGTTTTCCCCAGCACCAACAATGATGTGTTTGATACAGATGCCCAACGCCTTGCCTTCAGGCGCTACATGGAGGCAGGTGGCGGTTTTGTAGGGTTGCACTCTGTAACGGGAACTGAGCGAAACTGGAAATGGTTCAAAATGATGATTGGATGTACGTTTGCCTGGCATGCAAAATTCCAGAAATTTACTGTTAGGAAAACAGATCCCAATCATCCTTCAATGAATGGCGTTCCATTGATCTGGGAAAGAGAAGATGAGTTGTATTTTGGAAAGGAACTATATCCTGTAACCAATGTGCTGATGTCTCACCAGTTTACAACGCTTGACCAATCACAGAAAGAAATGATCGCCAAAAATGCAGGAACCTATGCAGAGTATTACCCTGCAGTTTGGTACAATGATTTCCAGGGCGGTCATGTATGGGTAAGTACCCTAGGCCATAGCAAGGAAACCTACGCTGACCCTGTTTACAAAAATCATCTGGTGCAAGGGCTCAAATACATCATCTCTCTGCACAAAGGGATTGATTACGCAAAAGCCTATGCAACGAGCAGGGACGAAGAAATAAAAAAATAAGACCATGTCAAATAACAAAGGATTCAACAGAAGGGATTTTATGAAATCCACCGTAAAGACTGGTGTTGCCACAGGGATTGCTTCTCTTGGCTTCCCCACCATCGTACCGGCCCATGTGATGGGCAAGGATGCACCCAGCAACAAGATCAATATCGGAGCCATTGGCGTGGGAAGGATTTCAAGAGACCATGACATGGCAGAAACCCTGAAATATGATCACGCCAGGATCATGGCGGTTTGCGATGTGGATTCCAAGCGTTTGGCCGAAGGAAAACAATATGTAAACAATTACTACACCAAAAAGACAGGAAAGGCTTATGATGGTGTTGCCATGTACGGTGATCACCAGGAAATGCTGCTGAATAAGGATATTGATGCTGTGTTGATCAGCACACCTGATCATTCACATGCCTTTCTTGGGATTCATGCGGTAGAAGCTGGTAAGGATGTTTACCTGCAAAAACCTGCCTCACTGACCATTGCAGAAGGAAGGGCCTTGAGCAATGCCGTCCACAGGAACGGAAAAATCCTTCAAATCGGCAGTCAACAAAGATCATCCCCCCAATTCCGTTACGCTGCAGAACTTGTGAGAAACGGGCGCATTGGTGAACTGAAAGAAGTGTTCATCGGATTGCCAAGCGATCCTGGAGGAGAGGTGGAGCCTGAAATGCCCATCCCCAAAACATTGAATTATGATGCATGGCTAGGTTCAACCCCCTATGTTTATTATACTGAAAAAAGGGTCCATCCACAAAATGATTACAGCAGGCCAGGTTGGCTTCGCTGTGAACAGTTTGGAGCTGGCATGATTACCGGCTGGGGTACACACCATGTAGACATTGCCCATTGGGGAATGGATACGGAATATACCGGCCCCGTTGAAGTCTGGGGCAAGGCAGACTTTCCCAAATCAGGCCTCTGGAACGTTCATGGATCCTTTACCACCTATGGCAAATATGCCAATGGTGTAAAGATGACCATCAGCACGGAATTGCCCAATGGTGTAAAATTTGTCGGAACAGAGGGTTGGATCTTTGTTACCCGTGGCGATTACAAGGCAAGCCCTAATGAACCAGCCATTCCCAACCAAAAAGCACTTTCTGCCAGCAACCCCAAAATCATCGAATCGGTGATTGGTGCAAATGAAATCAATCTCTACCGCAGTAATGAACACCATGGAAACTGGCTGGATTGCATTACCACCAGAAAACAACCCATCACCCCTGTGGAAGTTGGACACCGCGGATGCTCTACCTGCCTGATCCACCACATTGCCATGCGCCTGCCAAGGACATTGCACTGGGATCCATTGAACGAGCGCTTCATCAATGATGATGAGGCCAACGCTATGCTGAACAGACAACATCGATTCCCTTATCTGGTTAAAGGACTATCATAATTTACACATGAAACGCAATTATTTTTCATTTTTACTCCTGGCTTGCCCATTCATGATGAAGGCGCAGAACATTAAACTGATCACGCTTGATCCTGGACATTTTCACGCAGCATTGATCCAAAAGTCCATGTATCCTCAGGTAGACCCTTCGGTGCATGTTTATGCTGAAGACGGAAGGGACCTCAAGTTGCACCTTGAAAGGATTGACGGGTACAACAAAAGAACAGCTGAACCCACTGCCTGGAAAGAAAATGTGTATACAGGAAAGGATTTTTTTGCAAAAATGATTGCAGAAAAAAAAGGCAATGTCGTGGTACTTGCAGGCAACAACCGCCTGAAAACAAACTATATCCTGGAGTCTGTGCGCAATGGATTCCATGTATTTGCTGACAAACCCATGGCAGTTGATACAAAAGGTTTTGAGCAATTGAAACTGGCCTTCAGCGAGGCAAAGAAAAAAGGTGTACAGCTCTATGATATCATGACAGAACGCTTTGAAATCACCACCCAATTGCAGCGTGCTTTCTCCATGGAACCCGAACTTTTTGGCACCCTTGAAAAAGGAACTCCAGAAGATCCTTCGGTTACCAAAATCAGTGTACATCATTTTTACAAATATGTATCCGGCAGTGTGCTGACAAGGCCTTCCTGGTTCTTTGACGACAAGCAACAGGGTGCGGGCATTGTGGATGTTACCACACACCTTGTAGACCTTATCCAGTGGGAATGTTTCCCTGGCCAAATCATTGACTACAAGAAAAACGTCCGCATGCTAAATGCAAAGAGTTGGACAACGCCGGTATCTGCTGCTGATTTTACTGTGGTTACCAAAGAGGCTGTTCCTGATTATCTAAAGGCCATCAGTGATGCAAAAGGCGACATCCAGGTAAACTGCAATGGTGAGTTCACCTACAACATCAACGGGGTTCATGCCAAGGTTTCTGTTATCTGGAACTACAAAGCCCCAGAAGGTACCGGCGACACCCATTATTCATTGATGCGCGGAACAAAGGCCGCTCTAATCATCAAGCAAGGGAAGGAAGAGAATTTCAAGCCTACCCTTTATATTGAGCAAAGGCAGAAGGATGCCGCGTTTGAAGACAAATTGAAGGCTAGCATCCAAAAAATCAGCCAGACCTTCCCTGGCATTGCATTGGTAAAAATCGGCAATGGCTGGACCATCAGTGTTCCTGAAAAATACAATGATGGTCATGAATCCCATTTTGCACAGGTTACCAAAAAATACCTGGACTATCTTCAAAACAACAACATGCCTGCCTGGGAAGTGCCCAACATGATCGCTAAATATTATACTACCACAAAGGCAAAAGAACTCGCCAACGCCAAAAAATGATCACCAAATCAACTGGATTTTTATTGGCTATTTTCTGTGCGATGGGATCAATTGCCCAAACCACACAAGACATCAGCAGTGGTGCAACGAGAAATATTTTTGACTTGTTGCGCACGATTCCTGGCGTAGAAATCTCCATGAATTCAGGTAGTCTCAAAACCCAACAGCAGGTATTCATAAGGGATGCAAGAAACATGAAAGGAAAGGTTCCTGCCATTTTTGTGTTGGACAATGCCATTTATGAAGGAGATATTTCACTGATCAATCCCATGGATGTGGCCTCCATGACGGCACTGAAGGACGAAGCCTCAACTGCCGCTTATGGATCCCGTGGATTTGGAGGAGTCATCGTCATCACCACAAAAAAAGGGTCAGGAGCTGTTCCAGCTGCAGTGAGCAGCTATGAGAAGTCTGCCTATCAATACTTCATCAGCAAAGCGATTGTACTGAAAATTATCGGAAAAGATGGAAAGAGCATTGCAAATGGGGTCATCACCAAAGAAACAGACAGCAGCATTTTGCTGAGAAAAAAAGAAATACTCAAAAGAAACATTGAAAAAGTAGAGATCATAACACAATGAACATGAAAGAACTGAGACAAACATGGAGATGGTTTGGTCCCAATGACCCCGTCACCCTTCAAGACATCAAACAAACAGGCGCAGTTGGTATTGTCACCGCCTTGCACCATGTACCACACGGAGAAGTATGGAGCTACGAGGAAATCATGGAAAGAAAAAACCTGATTGAATCCTATGGCCTTACCTGGGATGTGGTGGAAAGTGTTACCATTCACGAAGAAATCAAAACCAGAACAGGTAATTACCAGGGATGGATTGAAAAATACAAGGAAAGCCTCAGCAATCTGGCCAAGGCCGGCTTAAGGGTCATCACCTATAATTTCATGCCTGTCAACGACTGGACAAGAACCAATCTTGACTATGAAATGCCTGACGGATCAAAAGCCCTTTATTTCAATTGGGTGGATTTGGCAGTGTTTGACATTTACATCCTGCAGCGGAAAAATGCAGCAGCTTCCTACCCTGCCAATGTTGTAGCAGCGGCTGAATCTCGCCATGCCAGCTATACCCAGGAAGAACTCGACAAGATTGCCGGCGTTGTGATGTTTGGCATCCCTGGTGAAAAAAAGATCACGGTTGAAGACATGAGGGAAAAGCTTTCCCGCTATGACAACATCAATGCTGATGTACTCAGGAGCAACCTCGTATATTTCCTTCAACAAATCACACCACTTTGTGATGAACTGGGCCTTGAGTTGGCCATTCACCCAGACGATCCTCCAACAGACATTCTTGGATTGCCCAGGATTGTCAAGAACATGGAAGATGTTGAATTCATCATCAATGCAGTTCCCAACAAGAGCAACGGCGTTTGTTTCTGTACCGGATCATTTGGTGCAAACCCCAACAATGACCTGCCAGCCATGGCCAAGTCATTGGGATCACGCATCCATTTCATTCACCTGAGAAATACAAGGCGTGACGCTGAAGGCAATTTCTTTGAAGACGATCACCTGGGAGGCAATACAGACATGTATGCTGTGATGAAGGAATTGTTGAAAATCCAGCAGGATGCACCCAACCAGATTTCATTCAGACCAGACCATGGACACCAAATGATTGATGACCTGAAAAAAGTCACCAATCCAGGCTACTCTTGCATCGGAAGATTGAGGGGATTGGCCGAATTGCGTGGATTGCAGTTGGGAATTTTGAGAAGTGGATTGTAAAAAACACTATCAGCACCAATTGTATTGATGCTGATAGTATCCATTGTATTGATCAAGGCTTTATGAATATGCTGTTGAAAGATGCATGGCATCTTGAGCAGTTTGAAAAAAATAAAAAATGAGTTATTCTACATTGTTTTCGTTACAAGACAAAGTGATTGTAGTTACCGGCGGCACCGGTATTCTGGGAAAGGCTTTCATTGAGGGCATCATATCTTTTGGGGGCACCGCGGTAATTGTTGGAAGAAATGAGGAGGAAGGAAACAAACGCGCAGCAGAAATAAATGCCAATGGCGGGAAAGCCCTGTTCATCAAAGGAAATGTCCTAGATGAAAAAGACATGGAGAAAGTCAGGGACCTTACACTCGAAAAATTTGGAAGAATTGACGGACTGGTCAATGGTGCAGGTGGAAACATGCCACAGGGTGTGATCCAACCAGACCAGGATGTATTTGACATGAACATTGATGGTCTGAGACAAGTTTTGGACCTCAATCTCATGGGCACCATCATTCCCACAAAGATTATCGGCTCTGCCATGGCCAAACAAAATGGTGGCAGTATCGTCAACATCTCTTCTGTCAGTGCAAAGCAGGTCATCACAAAAGTGTTGGGTTACAGCATTGGAAAGGCAGGTGTGGATTGCTTTACCAAATGGATGGCGGTTGAAACTGCAAAAAGGCATGGCGACAAGATTCGCATCAACTCCATCATGCCAGGATTCTTTTTGACAGAACAGAACAGGACCTTGCTGACCAATCCTGACGGATCGTATACCGAGCGTGGCAACCTGGTCATCAAAAAAACACCAGACAACAGGATGGGAAAACCAGATGAGTTGATTGGTGCACTGGTCTATTTGCTGAGCGATGCATCCAAGTTTGTGAATGGAACAGACATTGGCGTTGATGGTGGATTTGTGGCGTTTGGAGGAGTGTAGTGGGTTGAGGGTTTTAAGCATTTTTAAAAACTATAATTGCACATATGAAGATCAAAATGACAATGCTGTCTTGCCTTGTGTTTACCATGGCAATGGCACAACCAAAAAGCGAATGGAAATCCTTGTTCAATGGCAAGGACCTCAGCGGGTTCAAGCAGTTGAATGGCAAGGCCAAATACGAAGTAAAAAATGGAGAAATCGTTGGTACAACTGTACACGGAGAGCCCAATTCCTTCCTGGCTACAGAAAAACTCTATGGAGATTTCGTTTTGGAGCTTGACCTGAAAATGTTTGCCGACATGAATTCAGGCGTGCAGTTCAGGAGCATCACTTCCAATGAAGGAGAGAACAACAAGGTTCCAGACAGGGTTAGGGGCTACCAGGCCGAGGTGGATCCTTCGACAAGGGCCTGGAGTGGTGGAATTTATGACGAAGCCAGAAGAGGTTGGCTCTATCCGCTTGAATACAATCCCGCAGCAAAGAAGGCTTTCAAGCCAAGGGATTGGAACCATTACAAAATTGAATGCATCGGCAACAGCATCAGAACCTGGATCAATGGTATTGCCTGTGCTTACATCATTGATGACATGACACCAGAAGGATTTATCGCCCTGCAGGTTCATGCCATTTCCAACAAGGCTGATGAGGGCAAGGAAATACACTGGAAGAATATCAAAATCAAAACAACCAACCTCACGCCTGCCCCATCTGACAATATCTTTGTCATCAACCTTCTGAACAACAACATCTCTTCTGAGGAGAAAAAACAAGGATATTCATTGCTTTGGGATGGCAAGAGCAATGCAGGCTGGCTTTCCGCCAACCTGTCTCCCTTCCCTGCTAAAGGTTGGAATATTGAGAATGGTGAATTGAGCATTCGCAACGCAGAAGAATCCAACAGAAACGATGGTGGTGACATCATCACTGAAAAAGAGTACGGCGCTTTTGATCTGCAGTTTGAATTCAAACTCACTGACAGCGCCAATTCCGGCATCAAGTATTTTATTGTAGCCAGCCCCGAAAGGAAAGCTGGTCTTGGGCCTGAATACCAGATTCTGGATGATGCCAAACACCCAGACGCCAAGATGGGTGCCGGCGGTAACAGGACCATGGCTTCTCTGTATGATCTGATTCCTGCAGCGCCAAGCCTTGATCCCAAAGCTGCAAGACGCGACAGGGTTGCGATTGGACAGTGGAACCGTGGGCGCATCGTTGCGCATCCAGACGGTACCATTGAACATTGGCTGAATGGCTGGAAGATGGTGGAATATAAACGAGGCACACCCATTTACAATGCACTTGTTGCACGCAGCAAATTTGCCACTGCCAAAGATTTTGGAATGGCGCCTAAAGGCAGAATTTTGCTTCAGGACCATGGAGATAAAGTCAGTTTTAGAAGCATCAAGATAAAGGAACTCTAACCCCATTTAAACATATCAAATGACCCACCGCAGAACATTCATCAGACAAACAGCGCAGGCAACAGCAGCCACTGCCCTGGCTTCCATGGGATGGACAGCTAAATCCTATGGCAACATCATTGGCGCCAACGACCGTGTAAGGGTTGGTGTTGTTGGATTTTCCGACAGGCACAAGCAGTCTCATATCCCTGCATTCATGCAGCATTACAAGGAACTCAATTTTGACATTGTTGCCGTTTCCGATATCTGGAAAGTGCGCAGGAATGAAGGGGTGGAATTCTTGAAAAACAAGTTTCAGCACGATATCATCGGATGCAAAAACAATGACGAATTGTATGCACTCAAAGACATAGATGCTGTGATGATCTCTACTGCTGATTTTCAGCATGCACTGCACACGATCGAGGCATTAAAAGCCAACAAAGATATCTATGTGGAGAAACCCTTTGCAGAAACCATGGAAGACAACCGTGCCGCCTTGAAAGCAGCGAAGGCATCTGACAGGATCATCCAGGTAGGATCGCAAAGAAGGTCTGGGGCCAATTATCATGCCGCAGAAAAATTCATCAAGTCCGGACAGTTCGGAGACATCACCATGGTTGAATTGACTTGGAATGTGAACCAACCCGGCAGGTGGCGCAGGCCAGACCTGGTGGCAAAATGCCATGAGGAGGATCTTGACTGGAAACGCTATCTGATGAACAGGCCTTTTGAAAAATTCGATCCCCGCAAATACCTTGAATACCGTTTGTTCTGGCCATACTCTTCAGGTATGCCTGGTCAATGGATGAGCCACCAAATTGATACTGTACATTGGTTTACCGGTCTTTCCCACCCAAGAAGTGTGGTGGCCAACGGAGGCGTTTACCAGTGGAAAGATGGCAGAAGGAACTGGGATACGACCACTGCTGTATTCGATTATGGCCCCATGGATGACCTTTCCAAAGGATTCCAGGTGGTCTTCATGTCAAGGATGCACAATGGTGATGACAATGCCAGTGAGGTTTACTACAGTGTTGGTGGCGAGCTCAACCTCATCAACAACAAGGTATCACCCAAAGGTGGACTCACTGAAAAGTTTGCCAAGCCCATGGGCATGAAGCCGGTACTTCTTCCTGAGATGAACCTCACAGATAATGTCGTGAAAGTTGAATCAGGTGCCAATACCGGTGCAGATCCACTTACATCTGCACACGTACGCAACTGGATGGAATGCATCAGGAGCAGAAAGCAGACCAATGCCCCGGTTGAGGCGGGATACACCCACTCCATTGCTACCATCATGTCCAATGCGGCAGCAAGAACCGGAGAGAAAGTAACCTTTGATGAGAAGACCCAAGAAGTAATGGCAGGTGGAAAAGTCTTCAAGTACTAATCATCCTCAGCCAGGAAATTTTATAACGGCGGCCGCTCTTGTGGCCGCCAATTTTTTCTATGGCACGAATGTAATTGCCGTAAAACAGATTGCGCCACACCATATTCAGGCCTTGGGAATTTCGTTTGCCAGAATTTTTTTTACAGCACTGCTGTTGACCCTATTGCCTCTTTTCAACAGCAAGAAAGAGAGGATTGAGAAAAAAGATTATCTGCTGTTGATGATTGCAGGCTTATTGGGCGTAACCCTCAACCAAACCTTCTCCATCATGGGAATTGCGTCTACCAATCCCATACACTCTTCTTTGTTGATCATGTCAACACCCATCATCGTAACGGTATTGGCAGCCATCTTTCTGAAAGAAAGTTTTGGAGGAAACAAAATCATTGGGTTGTTGCTTGGATTAACAGGTGCATTCATCTTGATCAAAAGCAGGGCAACATCAGGGGAAGTCCACCCTCCAACCTTGCTGGGTGATGGTCTGATTCTTGCAGGATCAGTGTGCTATTCTACCTATCTGATCCTGATCAGGAGGGTTTCAAAAAAGTACTCCCCCATCACCATCCTGAGGTTTGTATTTCTGTTCGGAGCCTTGTTCAGCCTGCCTTTCAGCATAAAACGTTTTGCAACAGCCGACTGGGCATCCTTTTCAGGTTGGGATTGGTTCGCTATCCTGTACATCATCATTTTGGGTACTCTTGCAGCCAACCTGCTGATGAACTGGGGCGTTCAACAATGGGGGCCATCCAAAACAGGAAGCTTTGTTTACTTCCAACCTGTTTTCGGAACCCTGGGTGCAGTACTGTTGATGGGAGAACAATTCAGTTTGGTCAAAGCCATTGCAGGCCTGTTGATTGTTGCAGGCGTTTGGGTCACTTCCTTGAAATTGAAAAAGCAGGATTCTACTAAGGAATGATGTTCAGTTGACGCATCCATTTTGTCAGCTGTTCTGTCCATTTCACATCACTGGTTTTGTTGTTCATGCCAAAACCATGCCCGCCCTTTTCATATACATATAGCTCTCCAGCTACCCCAAATTTTTTGAGCTGGGCCAGGTACATTTCAGAATTCTCGATGGGAACAGCTTTGTCATCTTTGGCATGCACCAGAAATGCAGGGGGTGTCTGAGCATTTACCTGAAGCTCGTTAGAATAATAATTGATCAGGCTGGCAGTTGTATCGGGGCTCAACAAATTATTTCTTGACCCCAAATGAGCATACTTCCCAAAAGATATAACCGGATAAATCAATACCTGAAAATCAGGCCTCAATGAAGTTTTCCCTTTAAAATTCAATTTTGGATCGTTGTAATGAACACCAAGAGAGGATGCCAGGTGGCCTCCTGCAGAGAATCCCATGATGCCAATTTTACCTGGATCAACGCCCCATTTCTTGGCATTTTTTCTTACCAAGAAAATGGCCTGTTGTGCATCTTGCAATGGAGCAATTTCTTTGTGTTCCTGGTGCTTTGCAGATGGTATTCTGTATTTGAGCACCACTGCATGAACGCCGATACTGTTGAAGAACTTTGCAACATCCGTTCCCTCATG
>JACCDW011759305.1_pt1 | contig 15781 bp, 16 predicted proteins | sample 7449781 | NCBI WGS metagenome assembly JACCDW01 (sample SAMN15323449, study PRJNA562643) | freshwater metagenome | isolation source: river surface water | place: USA:Blue River Watershed | collected 2017-08-18
CTTGCTCCCTCAGTCCACTACGTGGAGTCTATAATTCCAAAAATACTATTCCAACATTGCACCCTACCCAGTTGATTGTTAGCGTTTCTTCTTTTGTTGGTCGAACGTCGGTATTATATATGTAACACCTGGAGCAGATGCGTGCAGTACGTGAATAATACTAACATATCCAACTTATTCTGAAAATTATCAGTTTACTGATAATCTGCGCGCAGTAGAATGGATAACAGCTAACTGTTAGTAGGTTTGTGTTATGGGCAAGCAATCTGCTCTATATTAGTGGTTAAGGTTATCAAAAGGAGTCGGATTCATATCTGCTCCTTTTTCTTGTTTAGGAGGTAATGGTTGGCTTATAAGGGTAGATGTAGACTTAGATGACGTCATTACCCTTGGCGAAGTTTAACGCTCCAGGAGTAAAGGAATCGAGCTGCTGGAGGGGATTAGTCGCCAGAGGGAATGACATTAAAACAGCTTCAATAACTGACGAATAAGATACCATATTTTACGGTTAGAGCAATCACCCTAACGACCTATTGATAGTGGAAATAAGAGGCAAAATCGGGGCTGTATTAAGCTGTTAAATGCGTAAATTTAAGTAGTCAAACAAAGAGGTAATTATATGAGGACAAGCGCATTAACAGGCAAATTTGATAGAAGGGTTTATAACATTCCGCCGCCTCCAAACACAGCTCCAAAGCGCTTTAATAAGACCTTATCTTTTAGGGTTGAAGCTGATATAGTAGACGAACTTGAACGGCTGTTAAAAAGAAGATATGGAGCAAAGAGGGTGCCTATGAATTCTGTCTCCTTTGTTCTAAGAACTGCGTTAAAGAAGAAGGTTAAAGAATTATCGTTATCCATTTAATAACTGATGAATGTAAAAATCTTAATTAACCTTAATTACTAACTTTAATAATAACACCCACTATATGTTACGCGGTATTGAAATTAATTTGGCTTTGTAGGTAAGAACAAAATTACAGTTGTTCTTAATAGCAAAGGTATGTCATTTATGGCATCTAACGGTTTCTAATACCAACTTGTTTTAAGCTTCAGATTATAGGATAAAACTTTGATGGTCTCTTAAAAGATAATGACCGTTAAATAAATAGCACTTTATAAACCAGATAAGTACTGATAACTTGTAGTTAATTCTGTTACATCCCAGTTACTCTATCGGCGTGAAAAAGGTTATTCTTATTCTATTATTCTTTGTCCCCTTAGTTTCAACACTGGGTCAATCAATTACACCGCAGACCTTAAATGTGGGAGGAAGTAGACTTGGAACATCGGGCTTTTCTCTAGATTATAGCATTGGTGAATCTGCTTCTGTTACCTTCTTTAAGTTATCAGATAACTCCTCATTAAGCACAGGAGTTCTCCAATCGTTCACTCCCTTAGTAACAGGCATAGTAGATTTAAGCTTTACGGAAGGTGAAAATATCACCCTATCTCCTAACCCTGCCTCAGAAAACATCCGCATTAAAGGTCTACTTAATCATCCAGGCTTCATCGAGTTCCATCTAGTAGATGTGAACGGAAGGGTGATGAGTATAGAGTCAAAAAGCTATTACATCAACTACTTCGAAAAAGAATTTAACGTTTCCTCCTTTAACGAGGGCATCTATTTCATTCGCTTAATGTATCAGTCCATGGGCAATGATACTAAGTCAGCCGTTTTCAAATTTATCAAGATTCAGTAATGAAAAAATTCATCCTACTTCTATCCCTTATCGCCTTATTTTGCCAAAGCGCAAACGCTCAAACAGGTGGTCTAAACTTTCAGGGTGTTGCCAGAAATTCCACTGGTGCTGTGCTGGCTAATCAAAAGATTAACCTCAAGTTTAGTATACTCAGAACAACTGAAACTGGTACGGTTGAGTACACCGAAACAAAGGAAGTAACAACTAATGCACAGGGTATATTCGCTGTTGTGGTAGGAGAAGTAAATGCATCTAGTTTTGCAGCTGTAGACTGGAAAGCATCACCAAAGTTCTTGAAGGTGGAGATGGACCCAGCTGGAGGAACAAATTTCGTGGCAATGGGAACAACCAGATTACAAAATGTGCCTTATGCGTATTATGCGAACGGGGTGAATGCAAATAATATTGATGGAACTATTTCAGTCGCGAAAGGTGGAACAGGTGCAACGGATGCGGCGGCGGCTAGAACAAACTTAGGATTAGTCATAGGAACTAATGTTCAAGCGCCACTAACGGCTGGAACAGATTATTTAACACCTTCTGGAAGCGCGGCTAGCCTCACTAACTTCCCTACGCTAAATCAAAACACAATTGGAAATGCAGCAACCGCTACAAAACTGGCAGCTCCAAAAAAAATCAATGGGGTTGATTTTGATGGAAGTGCTGATATAACAATTTCTGTTGATGCTAATACATTGAGTGGTACTGTTCCAATTGCTAAAGGTGGAACTGGGGCAAACAGTGCAGCTGGCTCCTTAACTAATCTAGGAGCGGAGTCAATTGCAAACAAGAGTACAGATATTACAGTTGACGCTAGTTCGTTGACGAAATATCCAAGTGTTAAAGTAATTAAGGATTATGTAGATACAAGGGTTTCATCATCAGTCGCAACGATTACGAGTGTAAATGGATTGCAACTGGGGCGTGGAGCTGGGACGAATACAACTAATGTGGCAGTTGGAGGAAAAACTTTAATATCGAATACGACAGGATTATATAATTCAGCTTTAGGTGATAGTGCATTAGTTTCAAATACCGATGGCGGAAATAATACAGCAATAGGACATAAAGCATTAATGTTTAATACTACAGCCTGGAACAATACTGCCATTGGTAAAAGTAGCTTGTACTCAAATACTAGCGGTGTTGGTAATACAGGAATTGGGAATAATGCTTTGACAAATAATACAGATGGAGATGAAAATGTGGCAGTAGGTAGATATGCATTGAAGTCAAATACAACTGGAAATGCAAATGTTGCATTGGGAGGAAATTCTCTGGGCGCTAATATAACAGGTAACTTCAATACTGCAATTGGAATGGCAGCGGGAGCAAATAATAGATCGGGTAACAACAATACTGCTATTGGAACGGGTGCGGGATTAAATAATAGAACGGGAAACAACAATACTGCTATTGGTTTCGATGCTACTGTATCATCAGATAACCTATCAAATACAACTGCTTTAGGTAATGGCGCTATTGTATCTGCATCAAATACCATCCAACTTGGCAATACTTCAATCACCGAAGTCAAAACTTCTGGGGCTATTACTGCTTCAGGATATAAAATTCCAAATGGTACTTCTGCTCAATATTTAATGGCGGATGGAAGTGTTTCAACGGGAATTGCAAGTAATACATATACAACTAAGGTAATTGTCGGTTCACTAACTGAAACTTCAAGCTCAGCAATCATTGAAGCAAATTCTACGACGCAAGGACTTTTACCACCAAGAATGACTAATTCTCAAAGGAATGCTATCTCAAATCCAGTAGCTGGACTCATGGTTTATTGTGTAGATTGTGGACCATATGGAGAATGGCAGGGATATAATGGAAATAGTTGGACTAATATTTCTGGTGCATCTGCTTCATCTGTAGGAAGTTCTCAATCCACAAGTACTTTTACTTTTAATGAAGTTGTTTCGCCAACAACCAGAATTTGGATGGATAGAAATTTGGGGGCATCAAGAGTTGCTACCTCCATAGGAGATGCACTAAGTTATGGAGATTATTATCAATGGGGAAGAGGTGCAGATGGTCACGAAAAGATTACATCCACTACCTCGGGTGTCAAATTAGCAGCAAATTATAATAGCTCACAGTTTATTACTAATGCGAATTTATTCGAAAATTGGTTAGCGGTAGATAATTTTAATCTTTGGCAAGGGTTAAATGGGGCAAATAATCCTTGCCCTCAAGGGTTTCGAATTCCAACAAAACAAGAATGGTTAGATGAAATTGCAACTTGGACAAATAATGGCTCTGCTAGTCCAACTGCAATTGGAGGATTTAATAGCGTTTTAAAACTACCAATTGCTGGTAAAAGATTTTTTAGGGATGCTTTGCTTACTTATCCAGGAGTCGAAGGAAACTATTGGAGTAGTACTAGGGATAGTTATAGCAATATCTATTTTTTACAATCTAGAATCAATTATGCGGTAGTAATTTCATCAGAAAGCTTAGCATCTGGACATTGTATTAGATGTATAAAAAACCAATAATCGCATTTAACTTAGAGCTTATTTGTGAATACGTGTTAGGATGTTTCTGCGGAAAACTTACCAATGCAAATATTGGAATTTATAAAAATATCAACCTTAGCAGAGATTGGTTCAAATTTAACTTCATATTTTAAGTGTTTACTGATTTAAGGTTTCGAACGTTTTCCTGTGCTTTCGTAAATAATTCAACATTCTATCAGATTTTATCTCTATTATTTCAGTGCCAGTAATTGATAAAGAAGCTTTTTCCTTCAAGTTAATACTTCGACTAACAAGAATTTTTCCGTTATCATCGAAGGAAATAAAGTACCTGTCGAAAAGCTTATCATAAAGAGCAGACAATAAAACTGAGTTATGTTCATCCGTTTTTTCTATGCTACTAGAATCCTTCCAGGGTACAATGTGGGATGCAATCAATAATTCTTGAATTGAGGAGCCCGTAATAGCACATTTCCCCTCCCATAATTGAATTACATCTTTACGATATTTGCCTTGTCCGATTCGTCTCTTTCCAACAGCTAAAGTTTCAGTTTCAGCGGAGCTATCCTCTGGCAATACATCTACGTTGATGGACTCTAACTTTATATCTGCAATATCTAATATTACATCAAACTCTTGTTTAGTCAGGTTATATAGGTATCCTTGGTTAACATTCCCTTTGATGTTAAAAGGGCTATAGATTGAACTGTTTAGGTCTTTAATCTTGTTGAAAATTACTGTTTTGTCAATCGGGGTTTCAAATAGGTAATATTTTACATCACAAATTCTTCCCTCTGTACCCCAATTCGAATGACCATTAAACTCTTCAGGCTTACGATAATTATATGCACTTGTTTGCGCAACGCAATACCCTACCACCTTCGACTTAGAATAATTAATTATAATATCTCCTGCCCGCAATTGCGTCATAGTATCCCAATGGTGGATTCTTCTTCCGTTTTTATCAACGATTGGAGCCCAAAGGCATTCGAACTGATACTCCAACTTAAATGTTTGCCCTTGATTTACCCAGAAATAACCCATACCTATACAAGTTCTTTTTTTAACGAATAAATCTTCTTCTTCACTGCGGACCTAAGTACGAAAGACATCTTACTCATTGGGACATTTTTCAAACCGTAACGCCTTCCAAGCAATAACTCCAACTCTTCGACCAGCTCCTTCTCAATCCTGAAAGAAACAGTCGTATTGAATCGCTTTATTGAATTATTTACTGGGGGCACATTGTACTGCCTAAGGTCAAATTTTGATGTTTTTAGTGGCATATATTATTTACAAGTTATAAATAAAAATACTCAATCTTTAGCTTTATGACAAGTATAAATAAGCGTACCGTTAAATAAATAATTCAAGTATTCTATAGTTTTATATTTACATTGTTTAAGTATAAAAATGTATGCTTTAATCTAATCCTATGAAGAACCTACTTGTAATTACCTTATTCCTGTTCTCCTTTGTGTCTAAAGCTCAATCGGAAAAAGTTGAACAATATTGTGAAGTATTGGGGGCAAGTGGTGCTTTCAGCTCTAAAGTAACAATCACCATAGATTATGGTGATGCCAAAAGTGTATGGAAAGATAATAGAGTTAAAAATGAAGACGGTAGTGTTAAGAAGTTTAATTCAATGATAGATGCTTTAAACTATATGGGTGCTGAAGGTTGGAAATTAGTTAATGCATTTCCAGTAACTTCTGGTAATCAAAACGTTTATCACTATGTGTTCAAGAAAGAATTTGATAAAAAAGATACTCTTCAATAATTTTAAGTTTATCTAGCTAAACAGAGGGGATATCAACTAAAATAATTAAGATAGCGAGATTTAGGTTCTTATCACCTTAATTCTCTATTCAAACAGTCCCTTATTAATTACAAGGAAGTCTGCTATGTCAAGCCCATCAGCTCTCTCTCGCTCAGTCGCACAACTTTCAATAGTTGTATCTATATGACGACTGGTAATAAAAGATAATTCATTCTTTATCTTTTCTTCCCATGAGTCATATGCTCCCAAGTCAGGAAAGAAGGTAACATCTCTTTTCTCAAGAATTTTGAACAATTCTGCCTTAAAATTACTCTTGCCACCCGTAGCCAGCCATATTTTCTCAGGTATAAAATGAGAGCAAATAATCGCAGTCTTCTCACTCTCAACAATCCCCACAGGTTTATCATTTCCAACTAGTAAGTGCTCTCCAAATAAGCATTGCTTTAGTTCGAAATCAGGCAACTTATGTGCTGTATGAGCCCAAGTAATGTGGCTGTAAGGTTCCTTAATTCTCTTGCCAGTGATTCTGTCATAAAGCATAATTTTACCCGTTCTAATCAATCCTTTGGTGTCAATCTGCCAGAATACAGTCGCACCGTCCCAGTATTCAGAACAGCCTATCCTATAAGCTTCTCTTTGTTTTAATGTTTCTTTAAGTCCTATTAATGATATTAGAAATGCTAGAAAATTATTCTGGATTGGGGGTAAAGAATTCTCATAAATACCACGCGGTATAAATGTTGGCTTGGAAGGTTCAACTGCTTTTTTAAATGACCTTAAACCGTGGTTTCCATAGTAGTTCACAAAAGGTCTACCATTATTTAAAAAGAACTGCTGTGGCATTAAGTGGTAACCGCATTTGTTTTCACGGTTACATTTACCCACTGATTCATCAATGTATTCGCCATTCTCATTATCTATATATCTAACAAAGGTGTTTGATTTATTTTGGCATTCTGGGCATTTAAAGCGGGTCTTTGAGCCCGCGTATTTCTCAAGTGAATATCTGAAATTTGTCATTTTAAGGCATTATTTATCTGCTTTGCAGTTTGCAGACCCCTATAGGATAGCCTGCAAATGCAAAGGGTTAAATCAAGAAATTTAGAATTAGATTTTTATATCAGTAATTGCAATGGGATATATAAGGGGTCTGCGAAACTGCAAAACCCCTTGATACATCAGAATGGTGCTTTGATTCGCATTACATATGAAAGCGAGCCACCACCGATTCTATCTTTTGTTAACAACATCAGGTTGCCTTCCTCATCATAAAAAGGGTATTTTTCTTCAATTATTGAATCAACCCTATCTTGAAGAGTCCTCTCGCCTATATCAAACTCTTTTTTAAACCGAGCAAACAGTTCCGATTTTGAAATTGTCGTACCTTTTTCTTGCATAAGAAGCATAATAGATTCAGCAATATCTTCAATCTTACCCTTTATTTTTCGTGCATTTGATGCATTAGAAATATCCTCTTGGGTGGCTAAAACCAGCCCTTTAACCTCGTTACAATACTTCGCATAAAAAGGTTGATGCCGTGCGGAACTTCTGCACTTTAAATATTTGATTCTGATAAGCTCTGTATCGTTATTGCTTGCGTCTTTTTCATAACCTACTTGCATAACTGTTGATGCTTTATTCATTAACTCAGAACCAAAATGCCCGCGCGCCTTATCGCTTCTAGGATTCTCGTGAATCAAACACAAAAAAATAACATTATGCTTATTGATAGACTTATTCATATGGTCTATTAGCTCCATCGATGAGTCAATACGGTTGAAGTCCTCAATGCAGTCTGTGGACACATCTAATACAATGAAAGTAGGCTTACTCTTATCAGTAATAATAAAGTCCAGACTTTCGTTAAGTGCCGCAAAACGGTCCTTCCTTGATATTTCAAGTAAGCTGATGTAATCAAAGTTATGAGGATGGTCCTCTTTGTTAAAACCAGCTAATACTTGAATTGATTGAAGTGAGAATGGCAATTGTTCTTGCTGATTCCTCTCGGTATCAATATATAATACCAGATGGTTTGCATCAAAGTTTGTCCTTTGGTACCCCAAAAGCTCGTTGTGACAGTCGTGCTTTTTCAAAAATGCTGCACATATGTTCTCTGCCAAACGGCTCTTATGTACACCTGCTTGTCCCTGAATGACATTAATCGTATTTGGGAAAATGATTGCATTATCGCCTTGTTTTAATACTGGCAGTGCAAATTTCACATCTTTTGCTTTTCTTTCTTTGATTAGTTCTCTTGACAATAGGATTGTCTCAAGGTTATCAGAATTAAGCGCTTTTGATGTAAGGTTGATTTTGGGAGGTTTCTGTAAATTACTCATTGCCAACCTCCTTTCTAACAGCGATAGGACAACCTTCAATAATTGCATTAACTAATTCAACAAGTATTTCATCAAGTACATACTCGTAATTCATTACTTCAGATTTGAGCACATCAAACATAAAATTCTTGTCATAGCTTACGACAAACTCTTTCTGGATTTTACCAGAAGTTACATTTATTATTTTTTTCATTCATTTGTTGCTTCAAGTATAAAATTCCGCGAGACGTCTCGGGAAATCCCTTAATGCTGAGCAAAGGGAAGCAAAAAAATGAATCGTAAAATTTCAGTGTAAGTGATGTAAGAAAAGAATGTAAGCGATGTAAACGATGTACGAAAAGTTTTTTATTATCTCCTCATATTTTGGATTATTTGCTCTCTGCTGAAATTAGAAAAAGACCTTTCAATGATAGATATGAAAGGCTCCATTCTAGAGGTAATAGAATATTTACGACAGCTCTGATCAAACAATTTATGAAATACTCTGATGAATTTCCTTTGATGGTTTCGGGGAATATTGGCTGTAATCTTAGGCAAATCTTCCAATCCAAATCCTATTTTGATAAAACGCTCGAAATCTTCGTGAGACAAATAATGTTCATCTATTAGAGGGATGGTATGAGTAAGAGACTTTAATTGTTCAAACACAAAGTCCATCTCTAATGCAGGAATTGCTTTATTTACAATAGGTATTATTCTCTCTCTAAGGATATTTATGTCATCTGATAAATTATTAATACTAACTGTAACGTTAATATCATCGAAATTCAATACCACTAACGGGTTAAATACCTCCTTCTGCGCATTTGGATAAATTATCTTTTTCTTAAGATACTCCTCCTCACAAACGAGAAAAGAGCGTATCAAAAACTTGAATTTTTCAACATAATGACGCAAGTGAAAAACCTTAGTTCCGTAAATATAGGAGCTGTAATCGTCGCCGAAAAATTCTTCAGGGTCAAAATTGTTAAAATTCTCAGGACAAAACCTTAGATATTCATCGAACTTCGACTCAGAGCGGATGTTCCAAAACTTTATCACCTCATTTTTATCTATGAGTTCAAGTTGGTCGAATATTTGCTTGAATACTATAAACTCAGAAAGGCAAAGCTCTTCTAAGGTCTCAATATATTTAAAATGATTTAAAGGTATTAGATGGTCGGAATCCCAAATAGTTGAACTTATATATTCAGAAAAATAACCTGAAAGCAGTTTGTCTTTCATTGTAATTAAAACAAAATATTGAACTGTCCTTTCTTAATGTGCTTTAATGTCACAATTCGTTTTTATCAAATCGAATCATTCCAATTAACTTTCCTGTATTTTTTGATTTATAGGTATACACAATAGAAATTTCCATTTCTTTGGCAGTTTTACCAATATTCCCTTTAATTTTCTCATATATATTAGGTTTGAGGGCGATAACATCGATAGATTCAGCAGATACTTCATATTCATATACGAGTACGTCATCCCCTTCTGCATATACTCTAACTAAAGTAGTCACTTCATCAACTATCAATGGAAGTTGTGTTTTATTGTTTAATTCACTAATCACTTGGTTTAAAAACTCCCCTTTATCTACTTTCTTTTCAGAAATCGAATTGATAGCAACTTTAGCCCCCTCTTTCCCTATCTGTCCAGCAATGCCGATAAGTACAAGGAAAACTAATCCACCCGCAACATATAGCATGGTCTTTAATATAGAATTCATTTATTTCAATTTTATAATGAATTTAAACTTACAAAGTTTCCATTTCTTTGATACTCTAACTCATTATTTATTTATCTAATGGTTCAAAATTGAAGTAATTTTTTTTCGATTATTTCGTTAAATCACCAAACTTCGCTTTACTTGATTTGACAAAAATAACTCTAGTCTTGTTCTTTTGTGCTTTATTCCTCAATATCAACCTATTCGCTCAATATGAAGAGCGCCAGGTTGATAGCATCGTTCTCCATAAAATTTATAGAGCCAAAACAATAGAGACCTTATCCAAAGAAATTGGGCAAGATTTTCAAGACCAGAATAATCTAATCAGAGCTATTTATATCTTCTTAGCCTCAAGGATGACTTATGACCTTGATTTTGGAAATGAATCATTTGGGATTAGGTCAGAACCGAAAACGAAGGATGAACAAAACAAGATTGCAGATTCAGAGCTTGAACGTGCACTTCGATTAAGAAAAGGGGTATGCTGGGAGTATGCATACCTATTTAAGAAGCTCTGTTATTATCAAGGAATAGATGCTGAAGTTATCCCTGGAATGAGACGAATGGGTGATGAGTTACCCCCATTACCTGATTACAATCACGTTTATAATGTTGTCGAGTTATATGGAGAAAAGAAGTTTATTGATTGTACATTTTCACCTCCAAATCGATATGATAAGTCTGAATACGACAAATACTATTTGATTGAGCCAGAGGAATTTATCTATTTGTGCTTTCCAGAAGATTCCAATAAACAATATCTTACAAAGCCTTTGACATATCGTCAATTTACTAATTTGCCTAGAGCAACAGATGATAAGCTAGCATTGAAGGTTAAAAATATATTTCCACGGGAAAGAAAAATAAGAGTGAATGAGGGTCGCCTAACAAACATATCTATGGAGATAGAACGAATAAAGGCGCTCGATGAAGTCTTTGTTTTTGTTAACAATATAAATGTGGAAAGTGTTGAGGTCACAAAGGCTAGAATTCAATTAAGTATAGATATCTCACCAGATGATAAAGTAATTGTGATGGGAAGAAAGATAACTTCCAAGGGCTCCGTTTATTACAATATAGTAAACTATAAAGGTCAATAGCTAGTTGATTAAAATTATATTTTATTGCGCAAATCCTTTAAATAAATCATTGAAGGCGTTTGAATTACATATCAATTAGTAATCAATTTTTTGTCATTTTAGAGATACAATAACAGCAAGCTTTCAGAGTTAAATGTATGAAAAACATTAATCTAAAACTCTCTAATGATTAAACTAAAGCTTATTCTGGCATTGATTACTATAACTTTTTGTGCCCTCTCTCAAACCAACAAAGATTACAACAAACAAGGTATAGAACTCGCGGAAAAGGGTCAATATAGTGATGCAATTACACAATTCACATTAGCGCTAAAAGAAAATCCTAAAAACTATGCTGCTCTTGAGAATAGGGCATTATGTTATGAAAACAAACGTATGTTTCGATACGCAATTACTGACTACCAGGAAATATTAAAATATGACAAATCAGGGATAACACACGCAAAAATCGCATATGCGTACTTGTGGTTAAATAATAACCTTGAAGCACGTAAATATCTTGAGCAAACCATTCTACTAATTCCTAACGATGAAATATACCTTTTTAACCTTGGATTGACTTATGAGAAAGAGGGGGACCTTTTAATGGCAATTCAAATCTATAAAGAATCACTAAGAATTGAACCTAACTATCAATCATCATTAATCTCTTCGGCTAGGTGCTATATTTCACTGAAAGAATACAATTTGGCAAGAGAAATTGTAGATAAATTTTTCTTCGATGGTAAATCAAATGATGAAATGTCAAAAATACGTGGTGATTTAAATTTTGTAGAAGGAAAATTTGAGTTGGCATTAGCTGATTACAAACTAAAGTTGGCTGAGTCTCCAGATAGTTACGAAGCACTTATCAATTCAGCAAAATGTCTAAGTGAGTTAGGTAACTTTAAAGAAGAGGAGAATTTTTTAAATAGAATTTTACATTTAGCTATTAGATATCGGGTAAATGATAAAGAAAAAGGAGAGGTTTATGCTCTGTTAGGTAAATGCTTATTGAATACTAATCAATTCGAAGACGCCTTAGAAAGATTAGATGCTAGTATAGACTTAGATTCAACAGTAGGAGATGTTTATTTTTATAGGGCAATTGTGAATGCTAATCTAAAGAAAAATGATTCGGCGTGTATTGATTTAGAAAAAGCCAAAGAACTAACTTCGATGGATTCTGATAGGTTTGACCAATATTTTAGGGATGACATAAAATACCTTGAAATTCTTAATAACTGTATCCTTAAACCTTAAAAAGCTAAAACAACTCTCTGAATATTTATCTTTAATTGATATAATTGAAAAGATTTAATTCTTAACTCAGGAAATGGGAGCTTTTAAAATATGAAATTATCTGCTAAAATTAACCTTTTGGATAAAAACGTTGTACTTCTAAACAAAGACCTTAGACGACAAAGTGAGGATGCCTTCGCAAATATTCACAACAACAAGCAAGTGCAATTAATTAAAAGAAGTTTGTCAATTGCAATATTTTTAATAATAACAGGAGTTGGTTTAGTAACTAGGGAATTTTTTAAAGGTGATTATCCAATCTATGGGGATGAGAGAATTGGTGCGATATGTAAAGACGGGAAGATATCGTTTTCTACTGGACAAGGTACTTGTTCCCACCACGGAGGGGTAGATTATTGGAGATACCCTCTAGTAAGTTACCATTACGCTAATCCTGTTCCTTATTATATCATCATTGGGATAGCTTTTTCATTTTTGATTGTATTTACACTAATTAACAAAGCATTCAGAATTAGATTTATAGTAATAATAAGTGAAACAATCTATTGGTCAGTAGTTACAGTTTGTGGTGTTTTGAAATTTTTATATGTTCTTTTATTAATACCTTACTTTTTAGTTCAATTTTTTTTATTACTCATATCAAAAGTTAAAAAATAATTCAGAAATGTTTTTAATTAGTTTTCGATAAAATTAAAAACGGCATTATTATAATAGTCTGATATTTATCACGTTTTGTAGTCAAAGATGTATATTAACTGCTGCTGTAAAAACGGCTTTTTAATGTTAAATTTTTCACTTAACTATAATGAGTTAGTTTTATTATGAAAATCAAATTAATCTATTTTCTTCTGTTGGTATCTTCAACGTTATCAAATGCTCAGTCTCAAAAATCTTTATATGAGGTTGCTAGTGATAAAGTTAAGGCAGAAAATTACACAGGGGCTATCATTGACCTTAACACTTTTATTAAGTCCAATCCGAAACACCTGCCAAGTCGAATTCTTAGGGCAAAATGCTATAGTTTTGAGAATAAATTTAAGCTTGCGTTAGAAGACAATCTAATAATTTTGGATTTAGATAAAGATGCTACCATTGAAGCTAAAGCTGGATATTTAAGAGATATTGGCTTTGATTATTCAATGATTGACGAGTACGCAAAGTCTCGCGACTTTTATCAAAAAGCTAATTCACTTAAAGGCAATGACATTTACATACTTTCAAATATCGGGTATACATTTAGAAAGGATAAGTTGTACGATTCCGCAATTGTATATTTTGATAGAGCTATACTTTTAGACAAAACACATATTTTCTCAATCAGAAACAAAATGCAATGTTTAAAGGCATTAGATAAAATAGACGAAGCTTTTAATTTGAGTGATGAATTTCTATTAACAAAGAACTATGATATCGACATATCATTATTTAGAGCATCAATATTGAAAGATAGAGGTAAAACAAGCGAAGCTTTAAATGATTATCATAGAGCATTAACCTATGACCCCGAGGATTACGGTGCATTAATTGGAGTATCGGAATGCTATGTAGCATTAGGTTTTTACGAAGAAGATTTGAAGTTGAAACAAAGAATGGTTCAGATATTTAAGGCTAACAAAGAATCAAATACAATGCTTTCAAATGCTAATTATCTATTAGCAAGTGCTTATAAGTTTCTAGGAGACTACCAAAGTGCTATAGAAACATTTGATGAGGCTGAGGCTTTAAATCCTAAAGATGCTGGTATCTTGTTAGAGAGAGCTTTAGCCAAAGCATTAAGTAAAGACCTAGAAGGCGCTTGTAATGACTTAAAGAAAGCAAGGACAATTGATGAGGAAAAGGCTAATGAATATGAGGAGTTTATTTCGGAGGATTCCGAATTTGAAGAATTTGCGAAGTATTGCATACCTGAATAGTTTAAGTTAAAATCATTAATAATACCGTTAAATAAGAATTACTTGGATTGAAAAATGATAAATTTTACTTTAACAGACAATCTTAATTACATAAATATCAAAATGAAAAAAATAGCTCTTTTATTATTTGCAATTTATTTGGTTAGTTGCGTATCAGGTAAAAAACAAATGGTCAAATTAACCAATAAGGTTTACATAGGGATGACTTTACAAGAGTTCAATAAGGTTATTCCGAATAAACAATTAGTTGAGATGACTAAAGAAGTAACGATATATAAAGTTGAAAGAAGAGTTTGGTATGATTCAGATGGCAGTGGTAGTGATTTTAAATTCTTTTATTTTGTGGACGGGAAGCTTTCAGAAATGAATGAAGGAGAACGACCTCAAGAAAGGATTCAAATAGAACATATTGAAAAGAAGTCAAACTGATTTTTTTATTTTTAATCGATTTGGTTTCACTTTTTAATACCCTTCATATTTTAGGGAGTGTATATTTTTTGCCTTATTGTAAAGAAATTGACAATATATTAGAATTTACAAAAACTAGGACAACCTTATGTTGGCTATTGTACTTATGACCTAATAGGCTGGATTAAATTTCAAGAAGAGTTTATGACCATTATACTTTAGGGAACCAGAAGAGAAGAAGGAATGTATTATAAAAAAACTGCAATTGTTGCTTTATGCGTATTCTCCTAGCTATTTATCATAAGGTCCCTTTATTTGTCAATTTAATACATTTTAATAAAAAGAAGGATAAATATGAACAGTAAAATGAAGGAGTTTATTGAGAAAAACTGGATAATAATACTACTAATTCAATTGATATTTAACTTATTATATTTAACATTCAGAAATGAACCAGGAACGTATACAACTATTGGAAAAAATGGTAATAACTTATTGAATACGAAGACAGGAGATACTTATCGCGCTGACTCAAATGATTATTGGCAACTTGACAACTCCTTTCAAAACGGAGTCGTACGACATGAAAAAAAAATAGTAATTACCAATGATACTACTACAGTAGACTACGCTGCTCCAGCTGATACTTTAGCACCTCAATAGCCCCTCCCCAAATAATGTTTTTTTCTAGCGTCACTTTGACACTATCAACACTCGCTGATTCCCCCTGGCGACTATTCCTTCTCCAGCATACCTATTCTTTTGCCTTCTGGAGCATTAACTTTCGCCAAGGGTAAAGAACCTTACCAATCCTTCTTCTCTTCTTATAGCCCAACTATACGCCTTTTGATTGCGTATAATTCAACTCTAATGACAATATCTGTCATATAAGTAACTAATGTGCAATCATAGTCTAATCACCACCTTAAGAGTTGATATATTCTACTTTCATTGCGCATTTTTCCAGCATGTTACATATATAATACCGACGTTCGACCAACAAAAGAAGAAACGCTAACAATCAACTGGGTAGGGTGCAATGTTGGAATAGTATTTTTGGAATTATAGACTCCACGTAGTGGACTGAGGGAGCAAG
>JACCDW010458047.1_pt1 | contig 15778 bp, 12 predicted proteins | sample 7449781 | NCBI WGS metagenome assembly JACCDW01 (sample SAMN15323449, study PRJNA562643) | freshwater metagenome | isolation source: river surface water | place: USA:Blue River Watershed | collected 2017-08-18
ATATTTGTAAAGTCACCATATCCAGCACTTAAAATAAAATCATCTTTTTCACTAATAATTGACATTGGAAAAGTTAATGAAAATTTATATTCATATTCAGGTAAAGGTAAAAAAATATCAGACATTTTAAAAACTTTTTCTTTATCATTAAAAATAAATATGTAAAATGCATAAATATATGTTGTATGTGGTTTATAAAATTTACCATATTTTTTTTTTAACATAAAATGAATTTCTTTTGCTTTATTATAAAAATAATCATTAAAATCTTTTCTTGTTTCGTTTGTTATATTTTTATTTTTTATAATATTTTTAAAAGATAATTTAATATGACCTAAACCAATATAATTATCATTTTTATATTCTATAGCAGGAGAACCTATAGAAAATCTACACATATCACAATTTTTATTTATAGGTATAGAATTTAGATTATAAGATAATAATTTAATATTTTTACAAAATCCTTTTTCACATAAATATTTATTTTGATTATATTCAGGATAATATTCTATTCCATATAAACCATCTTCTTCAAAATCTCGAATAAATTTTAATATTTTTTCTTTTTTATTTTCCTCTATAATTTTATATAAAGTCCAATTTTTTTCATATACTTTATGATAATCTTTGTTTATTTTATTATTATTTAATTCTAAATTATTAAATCGATTAATACATATATGTTCAAATCTTTTTTTTATAACTAATTTATTTTTATTTTTATCTAAATTTACAGTATGTATTTGATTTACAAAAGAATCATAAATATAACATTTATCATTAGTAAAAAATATTCTAAAATCTTCAAGAGGATAAAAGTGTTGCCAGTTTTGTAAATTTTTTAATTTTTTTGGTACTGGAAAAGAATAGAATGATTTTAAAAAATAAGAAGGTTTAATACTTTTATCAACAATTAATTTTAAGTTTTTTATATCTAAATCACATACAAAAAAAATAGTAGATTCATAATTATTCCATGTAAAAATTGTATATTTATCAAAATTATTTTTATTAAATATTTTTTTTAAATTTTCACTTAAATTATTATATTTTTTATTTTTTGATATACCTGGAGTTATTTTATGTTGGTCCATTAAAGCTGTGAAAGGAATAATATTACGTATTGATACTAAATATTTATTATTATAAAAATTTGAAATACTCATATTTAAACCAGGATTTTTAAAAGGATAAACAATTTTTATAAATGGTAATTCTTTATTAAAATAATCAAATAAAAAATCTATATAATCATCTTCAACTATTCGAATCATTTGAATAATTAATCTAATTTAAATTTAGATTAAAATATTAAATCAAAAAATAAATTTTTTTTATTTATTTAACAAATCGAATATTTATATTTTCAATTTTAAAATTATCATCATTTACTTTATGAATTAATGTATCCATTAAATCTTTTCTACTTAATTTTAATAAAAAAGTAGTATGGTCTCCATAACCACCACTTATTATAAAATTATTTTTAACATTTATAATTGACATAGGAAAAGTTAAAGAAAATTTATATTTATAATCAGGTATTAAAAATAATAAATCAGACATTTTTAGTATTTTTTTATTTAAATCAATATATAAAAAGAAAATAGAATATAAAACATTTGTATGAGGTTTATAAGATGGACCAAATTTATTTTGAAAAGATTTATGAATTTTCATACCTAAACCTGCATAATAATTATTATATCTTTTTTTAAAAGTATTATTTAAATTATTAAGTTTTTTCATAAAATCAATTTTAGTATGTCCAACTAGTATATATTCATTGTTTGATAATCTACAAGAAGTTGTTCCTACAGAAAAACGAGTAAAATCACAATTAGATGATATTGGAATAGAATCTTTTTTGTATGGTATTAATAATACTTTTTTACATTTTTGGGTTTCAGGAAAATAATTAACACCATATAATCCATCAACCTCAAAATCATGAACAAATGAAAATTTTTTTTCAGCTTTACCTTCAACTTGAACATTTAATAATGTCCAATTTTTTTCATAAATTTTTTTATAATCATTATTATTAATAATATTATTATTTGAAAAACGATAATTACATATATCATTAAATTTAGTCACAAAATTTAATTTATCCTTATATAATGATATTTGATGTATTTGATTTATATGAGAATCATATGAATAACATCTTCCATGTTCAAAAAATAAACGATAATCTTCTTTTTTAAAAATATGTTGATAAAGTAAAAGTTTATCTTTGAAAGGTTTATCTATAGGATAAATATAAACTGGTTTAAATATATAAAAAGGTTCTATATCTCTATTTACTTTTAATTGTAATGTATTAATATCTAACTTACATACAAAAAATATTGTTGATTCATTTACATTGTTCCAATCTTTTAAAGTATATTGTGTATAATCGGTTTCTTTAAATACATTTTTAATTTCATTATTTAATTTATTATAATCTTTTGTTCTATATAATCCTGGTTCTAATTCATGATGATCATATAGACATGTTAAAGGTATAACATTTCTAATAGCAATTAAATATTGATTATTATAAAATTGACAAATACTCATATTAAATCCTGGATTTTTAAAAGGATAAATTAATCTTTCCTTTATAAATTTTCTTTTTGAAAAGTAATCATATAAAAAATCCATATAATCATCTTCTACTATTCGAATCATTTATTAATTATTCTATATATTATTTTTATTTTTATTTTTAAATATAAAAAGTATATTTATTTATTAATTTTAATTAAATATAAATGAACTTAAAAGAATTTGAATAATATTTAAAGAGAAAAAAAGAAACTATCATTATGAAAGAATTAAATATTGCTGTTCTAGGAAGTGTAGATTGTGGTAAAAGTACTTTATTATCTGTTTTAAAAAATAAAGAACTTGATGATGGAAAAGGTTTAGCGCGTTCAAAAATTATTAAATTTAAACATGAATTAACAACTGGAAGAACTTCAGCTGTTGGTCAACATTTTATTCAAATCAATGAAGATAAATTAGTTTGTTTAATTGATTTATGTGGTCATGAACAATATTTAGGTACTACCATTCATGGTATGTGTGGTTATTTTACAGAATATGCTATTATTGTAGTTGGTGCAAATATGGCAATTACTGATATGACAAAAGAGCATTTAAATGCATGTTTGTCATTAAATATTCCATTTTTTGTAGTGATTACTAAAATTGATATGGTACCTGAACATGTGATTGATAAAACAAAAGAGACATTGACAGAATTATTAAATAAGAAGGTTAAAATGCGAAATATTGTATGGATGAATGAAGAAGAGCATGGTTTAGAATTAAGAAATTTTATGAAAAATATTCCAGTATTTATTGTATCAAATAAAACTGGTCAAAATATTGATTATTTAAGAAGATTTTTATATAATTTGCCGATTAAAAAGGATTATATGGAAGAAAACTTAAGAACGAATGAAGATAATAAAAAGATATTATTTTCTATTGACCATTTTTTTAATGTTAAAGGTGTGGGTAATGTTGTGTCAGGAAAATTGTTAAAGGGAAAAATTGAAAAGAATGATAAATTATTGATTGGACCTTTTAATGGTATGTTTTATCCAGTTAATACACGGTCTTTTCATGATAATTTTAGAAATTTAATTGAAAAATTAGAATGTGGAGAAAGTGGATGTATAGCAGTAAAGAATATGAATAAAAATATTGATTTTAAAAATTTTAGACATCGAAAAGGAATTTATTTGATGAGTGAAGAAGAGATGCAACAATCGACTTTTTTTGAATTTGAAGCAGATGTGATTGTTGTAGGAAAACATTCGACACAAATTTCGAAGAATTACCAACCTGTTATTAATTGTAATAAGATTGTTCAAACTGCTAAAATTTTAGATATTGATGGAAAAGAATATATTCGACCTGGAGAAATGTGTAAAATTAAATTTCAATTTGTGTATCGTCCTGAACATATTAGATGTAATGATCGTTTTATTTTCCGAGAAGGTTCGACAAGAGGAGTTGGTATTATTCGAGCAGTTGGAAATAATACAAATAAAGAAGAGGAAGTGTCAAAATAATAATTAGGAAAAATTGAAAATAAAGTATAAATTATTTTTTTATAAAATCATTTTAAAAATAAAAATGATTGGATATGTGTTTAACATTATAATGAAAAATCTAATATAAAAATAGGATTTAATATAAAATTAAAATATGAAGAAAAGAGTTAAAAATAAGAATTTAAATCAAACAAATAATGAATCAGTACAAGATTTGGAAGAATCAAATAAGGATTTTGAAAATAAAATGCGTTTAAACAATATGAATGATTTAGAATTTGATAAAACGGAAGAAAAAATAGAAAAAATAGAAAAAGAATTAGAAATATTATTAGATAATGAAGATGAAAATAATATTCAAGAACATTTTCAAACATTATTAACAAATTGTGATAAAATTAGAATAGATAAGACAGAAGAATTATTAAAAACAAAACCTACAAATGTAAAAAATGAACATTTAATATATTATTTAAGATGTAAATTAAATAACTCAAATCTTGATGATACAAATAAAAAGAAAACAGATGAATATTTAAAAAATATTTCAAATAATTTTAAATATGAAAATATTTTTGTAAATCAAATGAATTACTCTAATCTTGTATTTTCAGGAGTTTGTTTATTAATTCCTTTTTATTATTATTATCCCCGTGTTTATGAAATGGGTTTTTGGGGAATCTTATTAGGTTTAATAGGTATGTCATCATTAAGTCAAAATGTGATAAAATATGCTGCTTTTCAAAATATCAATTTTTCTCAAAAATCGTTATACAAAAATTTACATATAAAACTTTTATTTTTTTCATTATTATTTTATTTGGTATTTTTTGTATTTATTTGTAAATTGAATCATATATCTTTATTTTTTATATCTTATTTTATAATTTATTTAATGATGACATATGTATTAAAATTAGTATTATTAAATCCATCTGATAAAAATATTTTTAATAAAATAAAAGCTTCATATAAAAAAAATAATGATGCTTCCAAATTATATTCTAATATAGAAATAGCTTGTTCAGAATTAAATAAAAGATATAATTTAGAATTTCCAAATAATCAATTATTATATAACTATCTAAGTTTTGTGACATTAGAAGAAAACAAAAGTAGTAGTATAAGTCAATTTTTCTCATATTTTTTCCAACCTATTTTGGTATTAGGTGTTTTGTTTTTATCTGGTAATTTTTTTAATTCATTTATAAATACAGAATTTAATATTCAATCTGTACCTGTTATAGGATTTAATGATGATACTTTATCATATTTACAATGTCAGGCAAATTATGTTTTACCTGATTTTTTAAATTATCAAAAAAAAATATTGGAAGTATTGGACAAAATGTGTTTTGATAAAGAATTGGAACGCATTATGGGTAAATTTTTAAATAAAATAGGTGAAGCTTATATTCAAAGATATAGACCTACATTTTATTATGAATGTAGTAAAGACCAATTAAATATCACAATGAATATTAATAAAGAATTTGAAGATTATTTATTAGAAATTGAAGATAAAAAGAATTATTTATTAAAAGAAAATGATACTATAATTCAACAAAATAAACCTTTAATTAATGAAATTTTTACAACCTTTTGTAAAGAATATGAAGAAAGTTTAAAAAAAGCAGAAAATTGTATTGTATCTTATAACAATAAAATTATTTTAAATCAAACTCAAGATGAAACTGCATCTATATCTAGAATTTTATTAAAAACAATAATAGGATTATTATCGACTTGGTTAATTGTTGCAAAATTTTTGGGTTCTGGATGGTTTTTAAGTAAATATATATTATCATATTTTGGGTCTTTTGCAAATGTTTTAGAGACATATAAGAGAAATTGGTTACCATGGAAATTATCTACTTTGGGAATAGATACTTTGGTATTTGAAAATTATTTATCAAATAATAATATTGATTTATCTGAATCAGGTAATACAGTAATTCAATGGGTAATTCAGGTTTTATTATGGATTTTTGTAGCAATACCATTTTTAACAACATTGACACAATCAATATTTGGATTTTCTTTTTCACCTAAATATATAAATAGTATATGGTCATTATTAGTTATAGGAAATATGATTGGTAATTTAATGTTTTATAAAAAAGAATATACAGATAATGATGTGACTTTAACATCATGGAATACTGGTTATATTATTGTTTCAATAATAATTATGTTGGCTATAACAGTTGGAATAATGATGAATAAAAAATAAAATAAGAAATATATTTTTTATATAATTTTTATAAATAAAATATAAAAATAAAAACATAAAAATAAAATCGATATAAATAATAAGGTATTATTAAATGAATTCTAAACAATCATATGTAAATGAAAATGTGACAATGCCACAATATTTTTATTTTAATACAAAAGAGGAGGGAACTGGAGTTAATACTCAAAGAAAAAAATTTGATGAAGCAATTGATGCTTCATGTAAAACTTTAACAAATAATATTACTACTATTGATATAAAAGATTCTACTAAATTAACAGATGGTTCTTATGAAAAATTAATGTATGATTCTTTGAAAAAAAATAATGCAGACGAAGTCACTGCTATTGCAGCTGCTGGATTATTAGAAGATAGTGGAACAAGATTAGTTTCAGATGAAGCAAAATTAAAAAATCAAGTAAAATATTTAGCATGTCAAGTTGCTCAAATGCATGCTAGAGAATATAATTCTGATATTTTTCCTAAAAAAGTTGGTTTATCAAATTTAAGAGAAATTTTCACAAAATTTATTACTATTAAACCCTATTTAATTGTTATATTCTTTTTATCAATGTTTTTATATTTCCAAGGTCTTTTTAGTTCAATTGATGTTGGATATAATGTTGCAACTAATTTATTTAAAGGTGATGTTGGAAATAATATAGGATATTGGGCTGGTTTATTATTTGGTATTGCTATACCATTTTTAATTATTTTATCACTTTTCTCTGACGAAATTTGTAAAGGATTAAAACGTCAAAATCATTTTGATATTACTAATAATCCTTTTGGTACTAAAGAAGCACCAACTACTGAAGAGAAAAATATGGATTATATGATGGTGGCATTATTTATATTATTTATTTATGGTTTTATTGGGGTTTTATATACTATTGGAAGTATGGATACTAAATTTAATGGTATGGTATTATTCTTAGTGACAGCTGTTATGGGTATATTAGCTTTCTTTATTTATATATTCTATATGTATACTCCATATTTAACCTCTACTGGTAATGAAGGAACAATGGATAATAAAAAGAAACCATTTTCTTTATATGTATTTAAAGTAGACGATGTTGATTCTATTCAATCTAATCAAAATGAAGATAGGGGAACAAAGAAAGTTTTCCATATTTCAGCATTTATTATTTATGTTTTAGCTATGATGTATTTCAAAGTTCAACAAAATAGTTCAAGTACAGGTTCTATGTTTAGTTCTATAATTAAAGGTATGACTGGTGCTGGAGCTATATTAGTTTTACCAATTATTTGGGTAATTAATACCATATTAGCTGTAAAATATTTCTATATTTACCCTGTTTTATTAATTATTGCAAGAGGTGTTCGTTATTTTGCAACATTATTGATTTATGGAGCTTTACAAACAAGAGGATTAGGTGATAGATTAAGAGAAGCATTTAGTGAAGAATTCTTAGAATCTATGGGACAAAATGAAATGAAAAATTATTCACCTTCATGGGGATTAATTGGTATTTCATTATTAAAATCATGGATGAATACTTGTGGATTTGATAATAAATTCTCTAAAGAAATTGTTGAAGAGTCGAATAGTCAAAAAGATATATCACAAAATAAATACACTTCTTCATTTATTTTGGGAAGAATGTTAATTAAAGATAATAGAAATGGTATGGATATGAAATATACAATGACAATATTAATATTAACAATAGTAATATCATCAATAGTATTATTTGGAGTTGAAAAAGTACAAAATATCAAATAAATAAATAAATAATTTTTAAATATTTTTTAGAATAATATAATTTTTGTCTATTAAAATTATAGGGATTTTTATAAATGAAAAGTAAAAATAAAATGAATATTAAAAATAAAAATTTAAAAGGTGGAGAACCAATACCTTTAATAAACAAAAATTTAAATTCAAGTCTTGATAAAATTGAATTTGAATCAAAATTTATATTAAATAAAGAAACAAATATTGATATGATTGAAATACTTTTGTTGGGAACAAAAAATAATAATAAAAATTTTAAAATAAGATGGCAATGGGGTCCTGAAAAAAAATATCGTTATTACTTAAATGTTTTAATCAAACAACTATTTAAAGATGAATCTTTAATATCTTATAAAGAAAAACACAAACAAAAAACAATTGATTTGTTAAAAAATGTTTGGGATGATATAATAAACAATAATGAACTAGATTATACGCAAAGTAATTTTTATTTATTTGTTCTTGAAAAAAAATTAGAAAAATTTATGGAAAATATTAAAAAAGAACATAATTTTAATTTTAATAATAATATTAATGAAAATGGTGATCCTTTTATTATTTATTTAAATTTATTGAACAAAATTATTCATTCTATAAAACAAAAAAATAATTCAAAAAATTTACAAAATTTAATAAAAAAATTCTATGAATGTCAAATTAATAAATCTATGATTCAACTATTAAAATCAAATCAAAATTTTACTAGTTCCAGAACAAATATTGAAGAAAATGAAGAAAATGGACGATATGAAGGATATAAAGAAGAGGACAGAAATGAAGAAGAGGAAGAAGAGGAAGAAGAAGAAGAGGAAGAAGAAGAGGAAGAAGAGTACGAAGAGGAAGAAGATGAAGAAAATGAAGAAAATAATTATTTTAGAGGTGGTAAAAAATATGTTAAAAAACATAAAGGTGGATTTAATAATAATAATAATAATAACAATAATAATAATAATCAATTATTTGATAATTTTATATTTGAGAATTTATATTATTTACAATTATGTTTATTTTTTATAGAAAATCCATTTAAAAAAAGTGATTATTTTTTAGCTTTTATTTTAAATGCTTATAAAATGAAAATTATTAATCCTTTTAAATATAAACAAATTATAATTGATGAATTGGATTATTTTACAAAAAAAAATAAATTATTAAAATATTATTTAAAAATTCAAAGTTCAAATAATAGTAATCAAACTTATAATTTAAAAAATGAAAATGAAAGATTCAAAAATTTTAATTTTGGAGTCAATTTTAATATAAAAAAAAATGTCAGAACAAATAAAACTCAAAATTATTATAAACAATATGCAAGTTTATTAACAAATTTATCTCAAATATTTCCTTTATTTGATATATCAAAATTACAAGACAGATTAATTAATTTAGAAGTAAATTCAAATCATGATTTTTCAAATTTACCTCAATTTTTAAATTTAAATGTTTTAAAATCAAATATTAAAGAATCAATTGAATCTAATAATGATATGGATCCTGAACAAAAAAGAAGATTAAGTAATATTATAAATAAAACTAATAAAAGAAATGAATTAATTCAATTTATACCATCAAATTCTTTACATAAAATTAGATTATTAATTTTAAATTCTTTTAGTAAATAAATAAAATAATTAAATAATTTTTATCTTTTTATACATTAGAGATGATAATGTATAATTTAATTAATAAAAATAATCATTCTAAAAATAAAAAAATAATATACGATGATTCAATCATAGTAAATAAATTGGAAAAAATGTATCAACAACTTTTAAATCAAAATAATAAAATAAAAAAATATAAATTAAAAAAAGGTGGTAGTAGAGAAAATAATAATAATAATTATTATAATCGTTATGAAGAAATAAATGAAAATGAAAACGAAAATGAAAATCGTAATGAATATGGTATTGGAAATGAAAATGAAAATGAAAATGAAAATGAATATGGTATAAGTAATGGAAATGGTAATGGATATAGAAATAGAAATAGTAATGGAAATGATAATGGTAATGGAAATAATAATGAAAATATAAATAGAAATATAAATAGAAATAGAAATGATAATGAAAATAATAATGGAAATAGAAATAGAAATGGTAATGGAAATAATAATGAAAATAGAAATAGAAATGGTAATGGAAATAGTTTAGGTAATTATAGTCAAGGTAATGCAGTAAATAATAATATAAATAATCAAAATATAAAAAAAATGAATTTTAATGAGTTAATAGAATCATTATATAATTATTTAAGTAATAATAATGATAATGAAAAAATATTAATATATTTAAAAAATTTAAAAAAATACATGAATATTCAGACTGTTTTAAAAAAAATGAAAAATAATAAAAATCTTAATACAGAAATAATTATGGTTCAAATTAAAATAGCTAAAAATAACAATTTTAATAATATAAACAATCAACAAAATTCAAATGGAAATTTTAATGAAAACAATGATGGATTAAATAAAGTTGGAAATAATGAAATAGTTTTAAATATGGAATTTGAATGGGGAAAATTAAAACAATTTAGAGATGAATTAAATGTTTTAATAGATGAATTAAAAATATCATATAATGAATTTTTTAATAATATAAATAAAAGAGATTATGTTGAAAATATAACAAATAAATTATGGAAAAAAATAAAAAAAGATGATGAAATATTTTATTTACAAAGAAATTATTTTTTATTAAAAATAAATGATTTAAAAGAGGAAATGGGAGGTAATTCAAATTATAAAGATTTAGTTGAAGAGTTATTCTCAGTTTTAAATAATATCAATAATGCCAAAAATAATAGATCTTTAAATAAAAATTTATTAAATAGAACTTCAGATATTATTCAAGAATTAAAAGAAGGTTCTTCAAATAAAACATTAAAAAAAATAATATTTTATGCAGAAAATTTTATAGAATCTCTTAATCTAACGAAAGTAGATATGATTTTGGGCTTTTTATTGAATTGTACAATAAAAAAAGTTGAAAACAATAATATTCTTAATATAAAAACAAAAAACACATTATTTATAGATGTTAAAAAATATAAAAATGAATTAAATGACTTATTTAAAAATATGTTCCAAATTAACATTTCTCACGATTAGGATTTTTAGGTGATTTAAAATAAACACCTCTACAATTGGTTCCATCTTGATCATATTTAGGAGTTATTTTATCAATACAACAACCCCATCTTGACCATTTGCAATTATCTAGTCTTTCATCATATGGAAAATATGGATTATAGAAAAGATAAACTTGATAAAGAATATAAAATAATATAAAAAGAAGAAGAAGAACTAAACTGGAAAAAACAACATCAAGCATATTTTTATTATTCTATATTTTTATAAGAAAAAAATATAGATCCTTTTATTAGAAAAGAATGGAATCATTTTATCAATTTATTATTCTTATTATTATAATTATTGCTTGTGTTGGATATTTATCAGCAAATTGTGGAGATCATTTATTAGAAAAATTTGAAACCTACACCTTTGGTCCTTACAATTATAAAACTACTGGAAGTGACCCTTTAACTTTTTACCAATATCCAGTTTATAGACAACCTTTCCAATATCCTTATCAATTTTATTCATCATATCCTTATCCTTATCTTACTTATTGGGATAATATTCTTTAAATAAAATAAATAGATAATTTTTTGAAAAATTTAAATAAATAAATAATTATTTACTTAAAATAAAATGATAATTTAAAAAAAAGAAAAAATAAAAGATGATAATAAAAATAATAGAAAAGATTAAATCTATGAGTAATTATATAAAAAAAACATTTATTTTTTTTAAAAATTGTTTAATGTTTTTAATTTATTATCAACCAAGTAAAGCGGCTATGAATTATATTGAAAATTATATATCAACTGATAATCTTTTAGAGGGTATAACAGAAAGATGGAGTGAATCATGTTTAATAGAATATTATCAAAAATTAGAATATAACAATTTAAATATATTTGATAATAATAATCAGATAATAGATTTATTATATGAAAATTTGATAGATGGAAATTATACAAAATTAATGTTAATGATAATGACAAATGAAAAAATGAGAATAAATGATTATTATAAGTTTTATTTATTAGTAAAACATAATATTTTAATAAAAGAAAAATTATATAAAAATCCTAAATTTCGAAATCATTTATATAATTATATAGAAAAAAGTAAAACAAAATTTAATGAAAATATATCTTTTAAAATATTATTAAAAAAAAGAGAAAATAATAATCACAAGTCATGTTTATTGTGTTATGAGGATATAATGGAAAATACATTTTATTCAAAATGTAAAATTTGCAAAAGTGAGTTAGATTTAAAATGTTTAAATGATTGGATAAAAATGGATAAAAATTCTTGTGTATTATGTAGAAAAAATTTATTAGATGAAAAAGAAAGTTTTAATCTAATTTTGCTTCAAAAATATTTGGATTATTTAATAATTTCCAAAGAATTAGATTTATATGGACTTAATGAATTCCCATCCTAATTCTTCACATATATTTTTCCATATCATATCTGTATCATGTAGTTTTTGTCTATCTTTTAATAAAGGGAAATATTTTTTATATTCATCTAAACCTTTTAATTCAACACATTTATGTAAAACATATGAATAATTTAAAAAGTTTTTACGTTTTTTACGAGGACATACCCTCATAAATGGACCTTGGATTTCTTTGAACATCAAACGCAATTGTTCTTCTAATTCTTTGCTTAATGTAGGTGGTGGAACTCCATTAATTTGATAAAGAATATATGCAGAATGGTCATAATATTTATTGCATTTAATTTTTTTAAGATAAGCACGAATTTTTTTGACGGTAAGAGTTTCGAGATTGGTGATACGTTCTTTTTTAATTTCTTGAAGAATTTTTTCATAAACTTCTTCTGGTATTTCTGTAGTTTCTTTAGCTTGGAATTGAGCCAACCATTCTGAGAAATGGTTAAGACGTTTATAAACATAGGAAGTGTTCATGTTTTCATTGTTGCAATCTTTGAAAGAGGGTTTATCGGATTCAATAAGAACTTTTTCTTCGAGACCACATTTTTCACAAATTTGGACTCCTTCAGTAGAATAAAGAACCATTTCATAATCACAATGTGGGCATTTTGATATTTTATAATCAAATTTGATGGGTACAATATAATTTTTGTCAACTTTTTGTAAATATTCTTCTAAGATATTTTTCTTTTTAAATTTTGATTCTTGTTCTATAAAATCGGACATTTTCATTGAAGAAAAGTTTAATTCTTTTTGTGGTTCTTTTTTATTTTTCTTTTCATCATCTTCTTTATCGGTTTCTTTTAATTTACTAAGTAAATCATTATCTTCTTCCTCGTCATTATTTTGAGTTTCATTTTCTTTATTTTGAGAACCCCAAAAATCCATAATACTTTTGGTGACAATTTTTGGTTTTTGATTTGTTTGTTTTTTGGGTTTTTCTTCTTCTTCTTCATCCTCATCGTCATCATCATCAAAACCTAATTCTGAATCATCATCTTCATCTTCATCATCTTCTTCATCATCAAAATCATGATTTTTGAGATCGAGAAGTTCATCGGAGGAGGATTGATTTTTTTTGTTATTTTCGACATTTTCATAATAATCGACTAAAAGATGACCGACATTGAGAAAATAATCTCTTTCTTCTTTTTTGTTGGATATTTCATCGATTTCTTTTTCAAGCGATTTGATTTTATCAGAAGTACTATCTTTTAATAAAATCCAATTCATATCAAATTCACAGTCAGTCATTTCACTGATTTCTTTATATTTATCTTTTAATGCTTTGAGTTCTTTTTTTTTATCAGGTAAAGACTTTTGTAAATTTTGAAAATGTTTTAACATTTCATTATGTTTAGCGTCAATGGTAATATTTTCATGATTATTTTTAGTTTTTTTATTAGATTTTAAACTAGGATCTTTGATACCCATCTTTTACACAATTCTTTTATAATGTCTTTCATTTATTTTTTTTTAAGTTGCTTTTAACATATTTTATTTTAGTTAAATAAAATGAGTTTAAAAAAAAAGATATGAATAGGAAAAATTATTTACTTAAATGAAAAAAAAAATGAAATAGTTGTTAATAAAATTATAATAATACATTATAAATTTAATAAATTAAATATAATGAATTCTGAATTAGTGGATAAAATAATTAAATTTTGTGATGAGAATAAAGTTAGATATCTTAAAGATGAAAATGAAGAACATCATATTTGTGGTGCAGATATTGGTAAAATATTGGATCTGAAAAATATTAGAAATAATTTAAGAAACTTAAAAAAAAAATATTTTAATATTAACACAATTAGTGGAATTCAAAAAATTGTGTATATTGATTTTAGTGAATTTATTAAAATATTAGTTAGTTCGAGAACAATAAAATCGAATGAAATATTAAAAAAAATTGGAATTAAATCTGAAGAATCAATTAAAATAATACCAATTGAATTAGTAACAATCCAATTTATAATGGAATGTTTTAATGGCGAAAATATGATTCATCAATATTCAGTTGACAATTATAAAATAGATTTGTATTTTCCAGAATTTAATTTAGCAATAGAATGCGATGAAGAACAAAATCATAGTATTAAAGATTTAGAAAATGATTCTGAAAGACAAATATACATCGAAAATAAATTAAATTGTATATTTATAAGATATAGACCTCAAAAAAAAGATTTTAATATATCAAATGTAATAAATCAAATATATAAACATATTTTATCTTTTAAATAAAATATATAAATCAAAAATAATAATTAAAAATTAAATAAAAATATTAATTTTTTTTTATAATATATTTATTAATTAAAAATAATAATTCAAAAATATTTTTATCTTTAAATTCAAATACAAATTCACTTGATGATCCTTCTCCAACATATTCATGATAGTTTGATAATGATTCATGATTATTGATATAATCTACCAATTCTTTAGAAAACATTGTTTCAAATGCATATAATATTTTAGATTCTTCATATTCTTTAACTAATTCTTCATTTGTTTTTTTAATATCATTTGATGATTTTATTAGAATACATTTTAATGTTGTTTCAATATTTTCGGCAATTGCTGTCACAAATATAACTTCTTTATCTTTCATTTTTTCATAAAATTCATTATTAATTTTATTCATTTCTTTTAATTTTTGTTCTAATTCATATTCTTTTGTAAAATAATTTGTAACACCTTTTTTTTTAAATTCATTGTAAATATGTATGTTTTCAAATTTAGAAAATAAATTAACAAAATATGATATTAATTTATTTCTATTTGGTTTTTTAGTATGTCTTAAAATTTCTGTAAGACCATCATTTGTTAAAAATAAAGTTTTTTGAATTCCAGAGTTTGTTTCTATTTCTAAATATTTCATATCTTTATTTTCTACCTTTTTAAATAAGTTTCTAATATTTTTTAGTTCTAAAGCATTTTCAATATCTTTACTATTAAATAAAGGTAAACCATAAGTTCCTCTTATATTAATTAATTTTTCCGTTTCATTGATTATAATTTTTTCTGTAATATTCATCTTAAGGTTGTATTCTAAATAGTATTTAATCATTTTTCTTTAAGTTTTTTTAGTTTTGATACATTATTTACCTAATAAAAATACATCCTTTAACTAAATAAATACATCCTTATTAATAAATAATTCTTCGAGTGAATTTTATGG
>JACCDW011007297.1_pt1 | contig 15778 bp, 14 predicted proteins | sample 7449781 | NCBI WGS metagenome assembly JACCDW01 (sample SAMN15323449, study PRJNA562643) | freshwater metagenome | isolation source: river surface water | place: USA:Blue River Watershed | collected 2017-08-18
GCGGCTTCTTCTACAATCTCCTGCTTCTGGAGCCAGCCCACTTTGCGCCCCTCATTGGAAAGAATGCTGATATGGATTTCCTTATGAAACAGATACTAATTCAAAATTATAGAATGACTTTGAATTCCTATCATGTAGATTATCGGCGCCGCCTCCGTGGAGAGGCTATTCTCTTCCAAGGAGGTGACTATAAGGACTCTACAGACCCAGATACTATCATGCGCAGTCTCATCCAGAAGCTCTCTCCTATCGCGCAACTTCTTCTACGAATCAATCACATCTCCCAGGAATCTTACCAGGAATTCCAGAAACTCACGACCACTTATGTGGAATATGACGTCTATAAATGGTATGATGCGATGAGTAAACTCGCGCCTCTCGCTTATGCGCAGTAGGTTCTATCCATCACCTCTTCATCAGGGTCATCATCTGCCGCAGGCGGCTTCATGTCATACCCAGAATTCTCACCATACGCCTCATCGCCGAAATTGTAAAGCCCAGTCGCATCTGCGGGCCGTCCAGCAGGCACTTCCGCCTCGCCTCCTCCCTCCGCAGTCGCCGCAAAATTCGCCATCTCACTACGCTCCTCTCTCTCACGCTCATACTGGTCTTTGTCATAGGCATAAATGAGCTTCGTGCCACCGATGGCCCAATCTCCTAAGCCGAGTTTCTTATTCAACAACTCTACACGTTTTTTCTCTGGTGTCATTTCATCCAGCCTCTTGATAAGGCGCATTTTTTCAACTTCATCACGGCGAGCCATGATTGCCTTGATTTGCTCAGGAGTAAAATTCAATCCCTCTGCGTTGAATTGCGTAATACAGAGTTTCAAAATCTCCATCGCACCTCGCGCATTGTCCGCAACTCCTCCCTCTTCAAACTCAACGCCCGCGGGAATTGTATTGGGGTCTACACACTCTGCGAAAATACCTAAGATAGCCGCCTTGAGCAAATAAGGAAGGCCAATTGCTCCACCAGGAAGAAGAGCAGCACGGATATTGTTTTTAATCAGAGGTAAAATCACGCCGAGCTGCTTCTTTGCGTATTCTATTTTGCCGCGTGTTCGCCCACTGGCCAATTTCTCTACAATTGTCCCAATATACTCCAAATGTTTTGTCATGGCCCCCTCAATATCCTCTACAGTTCCTTCTCCAAGCTTGTAGGAACTCTGGACTTTCGGCACCCTATGATATTTTGTCAAACCGCGCTGGAACGCCAGGAAAAAATAGGTGCGCAGACTCTCCACCATAGAAAAAGGAGATTGACTGGCAATTTTCTCAAGTATCTCCGCATTGGCCTGGCCAATCCGCGCTACCAAATTCTGCTTGAACGCCTCCGCCAGATTGGAAAGAGTTCCATACATCGCAGCGATATCAATCTCCTCCATTGGCCGATTCTCAGGGAGTGTTTGGAGATTCGTTATTAACTCCGCCATGACTGGACGCCAAGCCTCAAATGGAGGAGGATTTATCTCCATAAGTTTCTGAAGAAGTGCTGTGCTCCGCTCAGGCACCTGGATAGGGTCCATCCGCGCAATATATTTACGATGGCTCTCATCCAGCAAATCCTGGAATGCCTCTTCACTTGTATCTATATTCTGTGTCTCCAGCGCGAGTTTTCCTTCTTCCAGCGTTACCAAATCCCAGCTCTTTGGGAAATTGAGGCCGCAATGCGGACAACGATTATCGTAACCAGGCTCATGCGGAAGACCATAGCGGTCAGGCTTGGCGCGGTCATAACAAAGTTTCAAGAAAACACGATAATACAAATCCTCCTTCGCAACTACGCGAGGATTATCCATGCGTCGTGCCTTGTAATGGACCACCAAGTTTGATTTCTTCAGACCCTGTGGAATCTCCCTTGAAGGAAGCGCAACAAGCTCCCTTTCCTTATTCTGCCAATAGGAGGTTGGTGTCATAAGAGAATGATAGCAGCAGGTTGCCCCCATGAAGATTGTCTCCTTCGCAAGGTCATTCGCCTGAAGAATCCAAGCACGAGACCGCTCTCTTTCACTCGCCGCTTCCGCGACAGGAGCACCTTTTTCTGCGGTTGGAGAGACCTGCTCAGGAGTGAATCCAGCGGGAACCGTTTCCGTAAGTCCTTCGTCAAATGTCTGCTGACCCAGAGTCTTCTCAAAATATTCGCGCTTCATGGCAATCTCACGCGCAACTTCACTATTCGTTATAACATCCTTCACACGTTCCATCATCAGTTTCGCAATACCTTCCGTGCGCTTCGCCTCGCTCTTCTCCTTCAAGAATCCTGTAAGATTCCACGGTGCCTCATTTTTCTGAATTCCCGCAATCGCACATGCCACATAGGTGAGGCCCGTCAGCTCAGTATCCTTTCCAATCGGATATCCTGAAAATCCTGGCTTACATCCTGGCAGCTTGTAGCGCACTGTGTATCCTGGGATATTTGTCTGAATCTCTACCAACAGATAGGCACCGACCAGAAGCACCAAGCGACGATTCAAATAGACATCGTAATCAGGCAAGGCCTGCCCTTTGGCCCGCGCCGCCTTCTGCATCCTCTCATAGTCTATGCGCGAGGATAACTTCAGAATCTCATTTTCAATCCGATTTACCATTTTTCTGTAATCAGTCTCCGCAACGCGAATTCCAATTCTATCCACAACCTGCTTCAGCACACGATAGGCAACAATCTGAGATTCAGTAGAAAAGGTGATTTCTTTCTGGGAATCCGCAGGTGCTCCCAGAAGTTCCTCAATCTTGTCTTCCAGGAGACCATCCTCATCTACTAAAACGGAGCGTCCCATCATTGGGCGACCCTCGTCATCAAACTCCAGACTTGTATCATAATCCAGATTCGCAATTCCCTGTCCGCAGTTTTTACAGATATACTTTCCATGGAATTGTCCATAGCTGAAGGCGAGGAGCAAATCCTTGTGAATCGCATCCTTTTCACGTGGCCGCAGAAATTCTTGGAGAAGCAGAACCTCGTGGTGACACAAACAATTCTTGCTACACACCTGGCACTTCAACCAATTATCGCGTTTCTCTCCACCATACTGTGTGATAAATCTTGCCAGAAGTTTCATCTGATTCGCAGGGTCCGCCACCTTCCGAATCATCAGAAGACTCCGCACGTGAGGACAGGGGTTCGGCTCAGGAACTTCTCCTGCTGACTTCTTTTTCTCCTCCGTCCGTGCGCTGTCCTTCACGCGATTCAGGAACAAATCTCTCTCCACACGGCGGAATTCGCGGATGTATCCCTCCTGATTCTCAGACAAACGCGCAACCGTGAAATCATAGACTTTGTTGAAAAGGAATCCGAAGAGAGCAATGTCATTTTCGCGATAGGAAGGGAACCGCGCCTGGAATTCAGGAACGAGTTTCTGGAATTCACGGTCAGACAGAAGTTGACCTACGCGCTCCTGGAATACCGTGGGGTCCAGGAATGTCCGATTCTGAAGAGTCATGGCATCCAGCTTCTCCTTTGCTTCTGTGCGCGTTTTGGCAATCGTATCATAAATAATTGCGCGATATCTATCTATTTTCTTGATGAGCACATTCATCTGGTCAATTGTAAATTCCGTATTGGAAAGGCCATAGGATGCGAGTTTCTGAACAATCTCAGCAATTCCTGCTGCTTCTATGGGTTGTGCTGAGAGCCAATCCTCTAAGGAAATATTTCCTATGGAGGTTTTGCTGAGGCTCAAGATAGACCCCGCGGATGGAATTTCAGAAACACCTCCCTCCAATTCCAGAATTTTCTGGATGGAAAGTGGTTTATTCTGCGATTTGCCCATATCTACTGCGAGAGAGCCTGAGCGCGTTGCGCCGAGTTCAATCTCATATTTTAGAGGGAAAAGGAGATAACTGAGAATGGGCGCTAATTCTGCGGATTCAATCACACGAGCTGGCTCTTTTTCACGCAGTTTTCCCAGACGAGAACCCAATCCGCGCAAATAACTCATCTTCAAATTGTTGCTCAGAACACTCGTGTCCACAATTTTCTTTTCAGAGCGAGGGTTATCTCTCAACTCCTCTTTCTTCACTTCAGGAAACCCTTCCACAGATGGCTCCGTTACTTCAGGAATCTCTGCGCGGAAAAATTCGGAATCGCGGAGAAATGGCTTCGCACGTCCTTTTGTCTCAGGAGTCCATGAGGCCATGTGTTTCTTAAAGAAACCTTCCCATCCCAAATACCAATTTGGAAGAATATCTGGATTCACCTGCTCTCCCTGAACACCCGCAATCTGCTCCATATATTGATTCGCTGCCGCAATCGCATCCGATAAATATTCTATGACGATATCTTCATAGGCAGAACTTCTATCATCACCATCTGGCGCGCCTTTCATAAGATTAGAGAAACCTTTGATTGTATGGTCCAAATAGACAACGCGCTTGGAATCAATGACAGGCCGAGAGAGGGGGACAGGGGTTTTCTGGAGAAGTTCCATGATGGATGTGGAAAAGGGAGGAATCTGTTTTACAGGCTCGCCTGACTTGGAATATTCAACCACCTGATTCCGCAGAATCATCATTTGCTCAACCAATTTCCGCAACTCACTCTGTTTCTCAGGATTTTTCTGTTTTTTGATATCCAGCATAGAAAGAAGGTCCTGGAGCATGTCACTGCGTTGGACAACATCAGGGAAAAAGCGCTGGGCTTTCGGAATCTCGCGAATCTCAAAGATTTCGGGAACTTCCAGAGAATCCAGCAAAACAATTTCCTCGTCCTCCGCATGTTCCTCCGCATTGGCCGCATTGTTCGCAGCCAGGCTCTCAGGCGGCTGGCGGACACGCGCAATTACGAAATCCTCCTCCAATGGAACACCCACAAATCCAAAGACAATCTTCTTTTCTGCGCCTGTCTCATCCGTCAGCACAACACTGTCCTCTGACTCATTGATGGATTGAATCGTATAGACAGGTCCAGCGGACCCATCTTCTTTAATTGTCTCTAGATGATATGTCACCTGGAAATCATTCTGTTCTACAAACGCCGCAGCGGCGCGCTTTCGCAGAACATAAATTCCTGTGATTCCAAGGCTCTCATCCAAATCTCCCTCCACAATTGGAATCTCTTCAAGTCTGTGCTGAACACCGTCAGGAAGGATTTTTATCAGCGAGGCATCTAAATAATAAATTCTGCCACGCAATCCATCTTTAATTCCGCCTGAAATGTAAATTCTATCACCAAGTTGGATGCCAACCTCTGCTTGTGTCTCTTCAGCCATAGGCCCCTACAAATGCTTTCTAAATTCTTGATTCTGTAGATGGACACACCTGTGCCCATAAAAATTGATTGACCACCGCACCCAGCATGGAATTTAGTAGACAACATGGCTTCTCTTTCTGCGTCGCAGCAACTCACATATTTCAAGGACCTTATCGCAAAGTATCCAACCTGGGAGTCACTGGCTGCCTTTCTAAAATCAGAACAAGCTGGTCATTTCCGTGTCCGGGATTGCGGGTCTGATACTCCTTTTGCGATTCTTTCCTATAAGAAGGGCGTTTCCAAAATTACAGACGAGATGGCACTTCTTCGCTCTGTAGTTTGGGACAAGGCAAAGCATCGGCCCGTATGTGTTGCTCCTGGAAAGGCAAGTTCAGGTTCTCCTCCATGCGGTGTATCTCTGCGTGGAGAGGACTATATTGATGGAGTGATGGTGAATGTGTTTGTTACACTCGGTGACCCGAAGATTCACGTGGTCTCTCGGTCTCAGTATGGCGCGACAGGAACATTTTACAGCAAGAAGAGCTTTGGCAAACTCTTCCTGGAGGCACTTCCTACCGCAACTCTGGAAGACCTTTTCGCGGGCATCCAGGTGACGGAGGCGACCCCCGCCTTTTATGCGAGTTTTGTGCTCCAGCATCCTGAGCACCGAGTCGTCTACCGTCCGCCGAAGCCTGCCATCTTTCTGGTAGAGGCGGGTCAGGTAGCCGCAGATGGTTCCGTATTCACGAATCCCCCTCTTCCTCTTCAGCTCGCAAAGTGTGTGATGCCGCCTATCTTTGTAGATGCGGTTCACGAAACCGAGGAGGCGTTCACGGAGCGTGTGAAGCAGGAGAGTCTGAAGCGTGGATGGACATGGCAGGGTCTGGTTCTTCGTGATACTGCAGGGAATCGCTGGCGTCTACGGAATCCGACTTACAATTATCTCCGTGGGCTCCGCGGTCAGGAGGCAAAGGCTGAGGCACGTTTCCTGCGTCTTCGGAGCACAGGAAAGGTGTCTGAATATCTGAAGCATTATGCGGATGAGCAGCAGCTGTTCTGGGACTTTGAACAGAAACTCCGTGCGCAGACACAGGCTGTCTATGATGCCTATTGTGCCGTTCACAAGGCACATGAAAAAACTCTGGCAGATATTCCTCATCCGTTGAAGACTCTTGTCTTCAAGCTTCACTCCTATTATTTGGAGACTCTGCGCGAGATGGCCCTGCCGATTCAGAAGAAGCATGTGATTGACCTGGTGAATTCACTCCCCCTCTGGGAGCAGCAGCTGCTTCTCACGGCTACTTCTTAAACAGCCAAGCTACCCCATGCCGCTCGCCAGCTGGCAAACTGTTCCGCACATTCCTTCGCAGCGCGTGCTACAATTGCGCGCGCAGTATCTTTCTTTCCATCCCCTTTTTCAATGCCGAGACGGAGAACCATCTCATCGCGGAGAGGATGAGGAATCTTGTATCCGACGAAACTCACTTCACCCGAATCAATATACTTCTGGTCAATCCAGGTCTGAAGAAGATTGCCGAGGGTGTGGTCTTCTCCAGTGAAGTAGAAGTCAAATCCACGCATGCGCGCATCCGCAGGAACAATCTTCAGATTTTCAGGAAGTTCACCCGCATTGATTGTGGAATACGCAACGCACTTCATTTGGAGAATCTCCAGAGCACGCGCGACAATCGCCGTAGGGCGCATGACTCCAATAGACTCCACGGAGAAATCAAAGCTGGTCGGTTCATTGTTTTCATCCATGATATAGCAACGGGCGGCCTCCATTGTGTTAAATTCACGCTCCAGCTCTCCCTTGCGCGTCTCATCCTTTTCAATGTCCTCGGGGCGGATTTTCTTATTCGCTACGAGCCACGCATCAAAGATGCGCTTCCGCTTCTCCTTATCCATGTCAGGCGTGTAGCCATAGGCCCATTGGCAAACAGGAATATGGCGCGCATTCTGCTTGCCTGTTCCAACTGTTGCGCGCATGACGCACTCCAACTCCTCGGGAGGCTGAGTTCCTACCTTTCCCTTTAGAACAGCAATGAGGCACGTAGCTCCTGTGAGAGGGTTCGGCGGAAAGAACTTCGTATTTGGAACTCGCTCAGGTTCCAAATCCGGTCCATTATTCTTATAGACAGTAATATCGCTACATGTCACATCAATTGGCGATGTTGTATCATTCTTCACCTTGATTTCAAAGGTGTACTCTGCGGGATTCCACTTGAGAGGCTCCGTTACGTGAATAGGGAGCAAGCTAATGCGATGCGCGAGCATTTCATTGCTCATGGGTGTGCTGTTTTTTAGAATCCTCACATCCTTGGACTGACCCGTCATTTCATCAATATCCGCATTGAACGCAACAGTCTCTACAAGAGTGCCAATTGCGCGCCGTAGAGTATTTGCATACGATACATGTGTGGGACTCAGAGTAAATTTAAGACTATTTCCATCTACAGCCAGATTTTGAAACACAGTCGCAGCTGTGGGAGCAGCAGGAGCCCCCGCAGCCACAGCCTTTCCAGCAGTAGCAAGACGAGGTCTGACACGCGACTTTGTAGAAGAGGTGGGTGCTGCGGATGACATTTGTGTTTGTGCTTCCATCTTTCTGTTTTGTGTTCCTCAATTTTATACTGGCGCCGGTTCGCAGTGTCCCGCGGGAAACTATTCTACTTGTCTTCTCTACCCGATATAATGAGCGGCGGCCAACCGAGCCATATCTGCTTTTATAGCAATCGTGACCCACTTTGTAAAGCCTTTATCAGCCAATTAGCCGATTCCCCTTTGAAAAAGGAATTTCGGTATATCTGTGTGGACCCTTCTCCGCAGAGACCCAAACTTCCCGAATGGTTAAAGATGGTTCCTACGATTGTAATTGCAGGTGAAACGGAACATCGTGAAGGTCAAGATTGTGTAAATTGGCTTTTTGAGAGAAAAATGCGAGTGGCCGCTGAACAGAATACCAAGGCGACAACTCCTGGCCCTGCTGATGCTGGAGCTTCCGGTGCTGACTTTATGGGCTGGAATAGCTACGAGCATCAGAGTTTTAGCCGCGGATTCGGCTACAGTTATATGGATTCTGATACTTCCACAGGTGGAGAAGGTGGTTCAAAGATTCCTGGTGCCTTTTCCTTTTTGAATGGTGCCTCCGCAGGAGGCGACCGCACATCCCAAGAATTTCCCGGGGGCGCCACAAATCAAACAGGTCGCACTCGCTCCAAAAAGGAGGAGCTCTTTGATAAGCAAATGGAGGCGTATCAGCGTCAGAGAGAAGAGGGTATGCCACAGCGTCGCCCGCCTGTGTAAACGCCCGCCTGTGTAAAATTTGAAACTCGGGCAGCGGACGTAAAGCGCTTACAAATATATTGCGTAGAGGAGAATGTCATTTTTGGGAGCATTTACAACTCAATTAGTCCGATTCTTTGAGGATTTGGTGGAGACCTATCCTGAAGAACGTGAAATTAAAATGGCACTGGAAGCCGTCCAGGGATTGAAGAAGGTGAATCCCAAGATGCTTGTTGAACTCTTCTATGAATATGTCTATATGGGTATTTCGGAGGCGATTGCTCGCGAAGATGAGGAGTTCATTATTAATTATGCTCGGTCAACAATCACTGGGCAATTCAATGAAATGTCCGCGGCACTCATGATATTTGATAAGCATTGGCCTGCTATGTCAGATTCAAATCGCGCGGCGATTTGGAAGTATTTGAAGGTTTTGTGCGCACTGTGCGAAAAGGCGAAGGGTATGTAAGGCGCGCGTTAGCAAGCGGCTAAAGAAAAGAAATGCTGTGTAGCAGATGACTGATTCTAATCCGACTGATAGTATTTTTTATAAAAAATACTCTGAATTCTGTGATGACCTTGTGGGGGCGTGCCCCGAGTATGCCGAGCAGATTCGTGCTGCGAAGTCTCTGAATACGGAAGACGCGGCAAAGCGCTATGTTTTGGAGGTGCTAAATGTAAAGGAGAGAGATTTGGTTGCCAATCCTGGTGTGGTTCTTCCTGGTGTTACTATTGAAGACACAGTGTGGGGAGCTCTTTCTGCTGGAAGTCGGCGTGCCATTCTGGAGTATTTGCGCATCCTTGACCTTTCCGCAGTCTATCTCCATGTGGATGTGAGTGGTGTGGAGCAGGTGACGCAGGAATGGGTGGATTCTATTTTGCGCGATTGGCGTGGAAAGATGGACCGTGTGGATTTTAATTCCATTTCGGAAAAGTTCATGAACATGTTCGGGTCCCAGGGCTCCAATCTCCCGCCGCTGCCTGAGAAGTTTCTGAAAGGAAAGATGGCCAAGTTGGCGGAGGATATGGTTCGCGAATTCCGACCTGAGGATTTCGGCCTGACCGCGGAGGAAATTGCCGCATGTGAGACGGACCCTACTCGCGCCTTTGAGATTTTGATGGAGGCCTCTACGAAGAATCCTGAGCGGCTTCAAGGGGTGATGATGCGCGTTGCGAAAAAACTCCAGTCTAAGATTCAATCTGGGGAATTGAAGCCCCAGGAACTTGCCGCAGAGGCCGAGGAACTCATGAAGGAATTCCAGACACATCCTGCCTTTGTGGAGATGATGGAGAGTTTCCGCAGCATGTTTTCTTTTGAAGAACCCGAAGCTGCTCGTCGCTCGGGTCACGATGGAGAGGGTCGTCTCGCAATCGCGCGGGCGAGGTTGCGTAAGAAGATGGAAGCAAAGAAGGCGGGCGCTGCTGGTAGAAAATAACTTTGAGAATCACTGATAGAAGTGGGAATGTGCGACCCATACATCTGGCAAGATATATCAGTATTCCCCAAGGCCTTGTCTGGAATTTTTCCACCGGCTGGGGATGCTCTTTGCAATAGCCAACTAACAAATACAATTGTTGTTTGGTATTTGTTAGGAATTCTGTTTGGAGTTCCGTTTATTGCCCTCTACAAGACTCCCTATCCCGCTGGTCTCTTGATTCTTGTGATTACATTGTTCCTTATTCCCGTTTTCCTCTCATACGGCAGAGTTTGTGAGGAGCCCGTGGGGCCTCCGAAGAAAGAGAAGGAGCCTTTCACTGTTCCGACACCCTTTCCTGAAAGACCAATGGCACCTCCTCTGACTCAGCCGACTGCGCGCAACCCTTTTATGAATGTGCTGATTGATGAAATCAAATACAATCCTACGAAGCCTCCTGCGGCGGATATTACAACCCCTGCGATGAAGGCGACTCTTGATGATTATTTCCGTGTTGAATTCACGAGTGACCCTACGGATGTTTTCGGTCGCACGCAAAGTCAAAGACAATTTGTGAGCATGCCGAGCTCAACGATTCCGAATGATGTGGCCAGTCTTCAGAACTGGCTTTACAAGATTCCTGGAAAGACGTGTAAGGAAGGAGGTCGTCAGGCATGCCTTCCCGGAACTGACGGAGGTCAGCTTCCGTGGCTCAATGTTGAGAGATAGGATAGGCCTGTGTTTTGAGAACAGGGCCTTTTTTACAGGAAAACCGCTTGAGTGTCCGTTTCCGAGTTTGAAGAACCGATTTGGTACAAATTGCGATAGCAGCAGTCTCTTTTGCCCTCGCAGTTTTCGGTTGCCCTTTGCGAAGTTTGACCGTTTTCCGGACTTGCTTGATACATCCGCAGAAGCGTTTGCCCAGACTTTCTTTCACCATATCTATTTTTGGCAGATAGAAAACTTTCTCTATGGCAGAGCAGATGTTCCAGATTAATCGTTCTACACACACCAAGGATGATAACTGCGGAATCCAGCAATATTACGGGCAGTCTCTCGCGGCTGGTCGCTATTATACCACGAACCTCGTCCCCGATGCGCGTGAAGTGAATCCTCTTGCCATTGACAACCTCATCGTGTATCCTCGTGAAGGATTTGGATTGAACAATAAGTCTATTGATGCCGACAGTGTTCTCCGCAACCAGCCCGAATTCAAGAACAATCGTTGCAATATCCGCGCGCAGGCTCGCCCTTTCCTGACGGTCCCGTTCATGGGTGGTGGTCGCGGCAATCCTGATGTAGAGAGCTTGCTTCTCCACAGCGAGCAGGTTCGCCAAGGAAAGGAATGCGGCACTGTCACAGAACAGCAGTTTGACGGTGTTTTTGTCCCCCTCATTCCTTCTGTGAAGGAGAATATCCAGAATCCGAAGAATCTCGTTACGGAGGTGGCGTCTGCGGGTTGGGTGCGTGGTGGTTTGCCCAGTCGTTCGTATATCCGCGATGTAAATTGCTAATCTCCAACAGAGATGGCAACTAGCGCGGCCTGTTTGAATACACTCCAGGAGGCGTTTACACCTGCGAAGATGAAAACACCGACTGAATCAAAGGAGAATCCTCAAGCCTATGACCAACCGTGGTATGCGTTTGACCATGTGAAGGCGGCCCGTCACGTTTTGGGAATTATCGGTGGAAATGAAGTATCCGGTATCCAGGGAAATCGCGTGGACTTGGAAAGCGACCTGTTTGGAATTACACGTCCGATTACGTGGGGAAACTCGCGTGAGCATCAGCCTCCGCGCATGGCCGACGCTGCCATCACGCGCGTGAATGCAAAAGGAAAGTTGGACATCAACATTCGCCCTGTTCACTTGCCGACTTATCAGATGTGGGCCTATCCTGCAACGCTTGCGCCCGAGCCATTCAAGAATGAGGCCTGCCAGCAACCTCATAAGTTTTAAAGAGGGAGAATAGGAATATGCCTGTGGGGCCGAAAACTCGTAGGAAATCCCGTCTTCACCGACAGTCTATATTAAATCCGAGACAAAATGGTCGTAGAAACGCCGCAAAACGCGGGACTTCTGAAGATGTTCCTTACTGGGCTCAAATGGGAAGCCTTCTGACTGCGAAGAAGATTTACACACGGAAACGCAAAGCTTCCAAGAAGCAATAGGTTGATTTGTAGAACGAATTGTAAGAATCATTAGTAGATGTTTCCTACAGGCATAGCTCCCGTAAAACAGCAAGCCCTTACACATCCGCGTATGGACGATTTTCGGATGTCCGATGACATGAGAATTTCAGGCTATTCTCTTCAGTATTATGTCAATGCTCCCGGTATCAATTGTCCCACGTCATTTCCTGTGGACCCGACCATTCGCATTCAGAAAAGTGGTGCGAGTTGGGTGAATGGTCAATGGAAGACGGATGTAGAATCTGATTTGAAGAATTTGAATCGTCTGAGTTCGCGCGTTCGCTCCAATGCCGCCTCCTACAATCCGAAGACGAATTCTATGAATCGGTATGGCCTTGTTCCCGCTCCCGATGAGAGTTTCCCTTTGATTTTCAACCGCATCACGAACCCTCCATGCACTCTCCGTGCTTCAGGATGGAATCGCTGGCAACCGATGCCGCACAATCCTCAATTAACCTTTGAGACACCGTTTGATTTCGCAATTCCGTCCAGATTCAATGACAGGGAGAAATACAAGACCCACGGTGATTGCCTCGGAAAGCCGAACGGATACAATGTGTCTGCGCAGGTCTTCCAGTAGAACTATCCCGTTCTAAGGTAGTATGGAGGTAGCTGCCATCGCAGGATTACTTGGATTAGGATACGCTGTCACACAACTATCCAGTCCAACAACAAACGCCAGTGCCGCTCCAATTTCAATGAAGAAAGGTGGAATGTTGAAAGAGGCCTTTACATCGGCTGCTCCGCGTGGACCCGCCGCCAACCCGCTGACGAAGGCTGAAAAGGGAGCCTCGCCGCGCTCTGCCTCTCAGGAGCTTGACCTCATGTATAAGACACCCGCAGGTCAAGTGTATCCCAGTGAAGTGAATCCCGGCCCTCAAGGAAGTGCTTTTGGTTACGGTTCTGAAAAGAAGTCCACTGAAGGGTTTACGGGTGAGATTCCTGGCCCGACACCTGAGTCTATTGAGACTGCCACGGCACAAGTTCGCATGAACCCCGCAGGAATTGAAGAGAATCCCACATATGTCAATGGTGATTATATTGTGAGCCCGCTCTCTGGTGAGAAAATCAAGAGTTCTGACTTTACACACAATAACATGACCCCCTTTTTCGGTGGTCGTGTGCGTCAGAATGTAGGTGCCAGTGCGAATACAGGTATCTTGGATTCCTATACGGGTGCGGGTGCGAACTTGATTGCGAAGAAGGAAGTGGAGACGATGTTTGACACTGCGAAGACACCGTATGGCAATCCGTTTGGTATGGAGGACAACACGGACTTTGTTCAGAGCCGCATCAATGCGCCTCGCGCGCGCCAGGGTGAGAAACCGTTTGAACCTGTGCGTGTTGGCCCTGCGGTAGAACAGAAGTTCGGTGCGACTGGAAAGGGCGGATTCCAGCAGTTGGAAATCAATGAGACGATGATTAAGAATATCCGACGCACGGATGACCTCCGCACTGCGGATAAGCCGAAGTTGACCTACAATCAACCGGTTGTTCCTGGAAAGCGCTTCATTGTGGAACCCGCGAGCAATCCTGGTGAAGTGCGGAAGTATAGACCCGATGGCTTCTTTATTGATGAGAATGGTGAGCGTTTCGGAGCCGGCTTCGCACAGGATGCGCAGAAGGAAATGGTTCGCTCTATTCAGGTTCTGAAGCACCAGGCCCGCCCTGAGACCTCCGTGGAATACACAGGTCCTGCTGCGTCTCAGGATTTCGGAGAATCTTACGTCACTGGCTCCTATCGCGCGCCGATGGTTCAGCAGTATGGTGGTGCTGGCTATCGCAATGCGGATATGACTGGATATTACACTGGTGATGTTGATGCGCCTGAGGCTGATTATGGTCGCAGTTCTATTGAAATCCGCCCGAATGAGCGCTCTGCGACTGGCGAGCGTGTGATGGGTCTCAACTTGGTGCCCGCGGATACGGGAGCCACGACTGTTCACTTTAATGACGAGAGTCGCCCGACCCGCCGTGAGGAGACGAGTGGCAATATCCGTCAGACAGGCACTCCTGTTGGCTATGCGGGTGGTGCTCCTGCGGTAACAGTGTGGGACCCGAATGATGTGGCGCGCACAACTGTGAAGGAGACGACGGTTCACTGGAATTTCTTCGGTGGTGCGGCCCCTGCTTCTGCACCGACGCGCCTGAAGGTCTATGACCCTGATGATGTTGCGAAGCCGACGCAGAAGGCACAGCTCAGTGCAAAGAGTGAGTATTTCGGTGTTGGCAATTCTGTGAATAAGGATTTCACCAGCCACGATTCTGCGTATAATATGCGCACAAATGCGTCTAAGGAGCAAATTGCGCGGGGCCGTAAGCCGATTGCTGGAAATGGCAATGTGGCTATCTTTACAGGTGAAAAGAATGGTGTCACATATCGCAAGTTGGATGCGGATGCGGTGAATGACCGCGCCAATGCTGTGAATCGTGTGAGCAGTATCCCGACAGGTGTGGGAGACATTGGTGAGGTCCAGTATCGCGTCCCTCTCAAGCTGGATATCTCTCTCCAGCGGAATACTCGTGACATGGTCGCGGCTGTGGAGAATAATCCTCTTCAGCAGAGTTTACACAAGAATGCGATTCACGATGAACGTATTCTCCAGGATATGCTGAAGGGTATGTGAGGCCTTAGTAGATGAAGAAGTGGTTGAAACTTATTATTGCTTTGATTGTTTCTATCGTAGCAATTGTTGGTATATCCCTTTACAAATATGCACGCGAGTCACCTTTACGGATTTCTGCGGAGGAAGCGAAGGAGCGATTAGCGAAGAAAGATTTTGATGTGGTGCTGGATGTTCGCACGGACATGGAGAGGAATACGCTTGGATTGTATCCTGGTTCTCTTCACATTCCGTCTGGGGAGATAGAGGCGCGGATACAGAAAGCTATCCCGAACAAGGGAGCGAAGATTCTTGCGTATTGTAATACGGGACAGCGCGCAAGAATAGCTGCGGAGAAAATGAAGGGGCTCGGCTATAAGAATATAGTCTACATTGCGGAGGGTCATGGGTCTTTGCTGTAAATTTCTTGATTCTTTGTAGAAAATGCTGAAACTTGGTGATAGCGTTTATATTAAAAAAAGGTATAGAGAGTATGAAGTAAATCGTCAGAATAATGAGGGAGAGTCTGAGGGTGGAAATTTGCCTGCGAAGGCGAGAATTATTGGCTACCTTGTTTATTTTCCAGTGAGTCAGTTTATAAAATATAAGATTATTCATGAGCCTGTTATGCCATCTTCTATTATCGGTTTCCTTGCTGAATTTCAACCTAGTGACTTTACAAATAGTAATCTGAAACACTTTACAAATATTGGTACACAAATAAGAGAAAAAAATGGAATAAAGTATGCGCTTATCCATAAGGGTAACCCTATTCCGCGTTTTCAAATTGAACCTGTATGGTATATGTCACAAATTGACCCTGTTAGTTATAAGGTAATAGACCCTCCGAAAACTATGGCCAACCAATTAAAGTTGGGAGGTGGGAAAAAGACCCGCCGCAGAGCGAGAGGGCGCAAAGGAACGCGCAAGGCGCATTAAATCTTCCGTTTTCGGAGAGTCCGCTTGCGCTTAGCCGTTTTCCGTTTTCGTCTGCGACCACCAGACATCGCATTAAGTTTTTCTATCGAGCTCACATCGCCCGATAAAAAGGCTTGGAACAACGGCAACTTTTCAGAAGAGAGTTGACTCACTCC
>JACCDW010895899.1_pt1 | contig 15772 bp, 17 predicted proteins | sample 7449781 | NCBI WGS metagenome assembly JACCDW01 (sample SAMN15323449, study PRJNA562643) | freshwater metagenome | isolation source: river surface water | place: USA:Blue River Watershed | collected 2017-08-18
AGTCATGTTTCGGGATGGACAGGCCGGTGACAACCGCGAGAGGCCGAGAGCTCAGCGATGTAACGGCAATCTCTTCGTACGTCCTGCCCTGGATCGTTACAGCAGGCATCGTGTCGTGGGACTCACTATGAGACCACTCTAGCGAAGGTGTAACGAAGCGTTAAGTCGATCCTTATTGCAGACCAAGCAGGGACTTCAATTCCTCAACGTCCAACCCCAACGCGGCAAGTTTTTCCGACGGGGTCCGCTCGATTGCAGTGTCTTCGGATTCAAGTTCAGGTGTGTTCCCGGCCGCGAGCCAAGCAAGGTAGTCCGGGTGCGTCTCGGGATTGACGAATTCTCCCTTGCTGTTTTTCGGCCAACCACCATTGCTGCCGATTGTGTAAGGGCTAGTCATAGCTCAGCTTCTGCGGTGACATGAAAGCGAATGGTGACGTACGCGTTGGTGCTACCGGAGAAGGACGCGCCGTCCATTCCAGAGCTCACCAGCGAGCTAGACCTGTCGCCAAAGCTGTCATCTCTATAGGCTCCGGCGACACCAGTGGCTGGGCTGTAGGAGGTGATCGTCGCTGGTGTATCTCTCATCGTCGCCTTGAAGGGTACGGTAATTCGCCAGGTGCCATTCGCATTGCTTACCGAGACAAACTGACCAGCACTGGAAGCTGCCCCCGGAGCGACCCCTTGGTTATAGCTTTTCCAGTAATACCGCTGACACATGAGCATCTCGAGGGCCATGGGCCTTCGCTCAAACGGTGTCCTGGAGCTAGATCCCGCGTCCCTGGAAGCCTCGAGCTGTACACCGGTAATCTGCCAGGTCGCGCCACTTGTTTGTATTGGGAACGCTGTGATACTGCTGCTGCCGTCTGTGTCGCCGCTAGCCCAAAAGTCTGTGCCGAGCGCGGAAGTCCCAGCGCCCAGGCTCCAGGTGATATTCATGCCGATGCCGCTTGTTGTATCCCATGTACCCGTGAGATCCCCGGGGATTTGGATTGCCTGCAACTCCCAGGTGTTTGCGGCAAGAACCTGATAGCGGAAGTTGTAAGAACGTGTGGCTCCACTGCCCGCATTGCGAATCGAAATCCCGTGGAAGCCGGTAACGCTCGACTTCACCCAAAAAGAAAGGACCGCTGTCTTAGGTGCGGCAGTGCCAAATGCCAAGTCAGCCACTCGATAACCTTCAATTCTCTGCTGAATTGAAGCGCGCTGAGTTGATCCCAAAACTGAATCTGCCGTGTTCACTGTCACCAGTAGTGAGTTTGTGAATCCCTGGGCAGACGGTACATCTGACGACTGGCTGACGGTGTATGACCCATCGGTGTCATTAATCGCCCGCCAGCGGTCCAAGGTATAAACACCGGAGGCGTTACCAGCACTGATAGTGGTTGATGTTGCACGCTGGCAAACGCGCATCCCACCATTGATGATTCGATTACGCAAGCCTGCCAGGCAGTCGCCGTTCAGACTTGTCAGGACAGCATCACTTACAAAAACGACCTTCCCGGTAAACTCGCCGCCGGTCTTCGGCATCGCGGCGTTGGCGAGATCAAACGAAGTCTTGACGGACTGAGGCGTTGCAGCAGTTGTTGTACTTGTGCTGGCCGTGCTATTCGTCAGCAGGACAATACCCGGAGTCGACGTCGTCCCCGTTGGCTGACCAGCGGCAAAGGTGATCGATCCGGTCATCGTGCCGCCGCTCTTCGGCAAAGCGGCGGTCGCAAAATCGTATGCCTGTTTGACAGAGTTAGGCGTGGCTGCAGTAGTCGTACTTGTGCTCGCGACCGAATCCGTCAGTTGCACCGCGCCAGTACTGGACGTTGTCGCTGCCTGAACCCGCGACCCATTCAGTTGAGCAGTCCCCGCCGTATTCAGTACCCCAATCGCACTATCGGCGCTCAACGGAGATGGCTGCTGCGGCCCACCCCCCGCCGCGCCAAGGATCACATTGCCGGGAACTTCGTCCATCATCGATGGAGTGATCTGCACTTCCGGCCACGCGCCTCCTCCAATTAACGGATCGGCAAAGAGGCGATTGTTGCGCCGATCGACGTAAACCGGCCTGCGCTGAGCATCGGTACTTGCCATCGGCTCTCCGTGTTCTCTTGATTCTAAAAAGGCTAAGGAACGATCACCGGAGCGCCTGCAGATCCGGGCTCCACAATCTCAAGGACCGGGAACGAATTGCCTCCGATCGTGACCGTGCTCTCAAATTGCTGCGTACTTGCATTGAAAATCCGCAGCGATTGGCTCCCGCGCTGGAGCCACCAGTCGTTCTGCCGGCACCAAATTGCCAGAGGGGTTTCGGCGTCATTCCAAAGCAAGGGCCTAGCGTCGGGGCGGATTGCATCTCGAGGATCGCCACCGGGAAACAGGATGATTCCAACCGCATCCGCTACTGATAGAGCAAAGCGATCCCAGTTCAATTGCCTGAGCCTGAAATAATCCATGATCTCTTCACTGGAATACCGGCGTTCTGCATCAGCCTCGAATTCCAGGAACTCCCGCTCATCTCCGACTGGATAATCATTCGGCTCCAGCCACGGCACCCCGCATTGCCAACGCAATGAGTGAATATGCTTGCAGTCCCGGCGCTGATCTCGACGGCGTGGGAGTGTTCGCCACTGCCTGTAATAGCCAACGCCCTGCTCCTCCCATGGCGCGACCACAGACCTTGCCGCGTTTGGCCTGGGGAAGAGGTCACGCCTTTGCCCGCCCTCTGGCCGCTCAAGGTTCGCCAATGCCCCGCCGAGGTGGTCGGGACAGCAACAGAAGAACTTAAATGATGAGCATAAATACCTGGAGCCATCGCGTCTCCAGTAGGTCGGGCTCGCCGGGTTATAGGGCAGGTTCTCCCAGTAGATTCTCCCGTTGCGCTCTATGCGGCCGGCGGGGCGCGATAAATCAAAAGTCAGGGTCAGCGATGACGTGTTCACCGCAATCAATGTCAGAGCAACGCTGCCTGCATCGCGTTGGGCTAAGCCGCCGGGGTACGACGGCCCGTTGGCTGAGTCTTCGAACTGATCGCCAATGAAGATCGAGAAGACCCCAACTTGAGCGCTACTCAGTATCCCTGAAACGCTGTAGGTCAGAGTATGGTTAGCCGGATCTGGATCAGACGTGTTAATGCTGATCGCCGCGTTCTGAATCGGGCCGGGGAGGATAATCGACCCGCGGGTGCGGCAACTTGCATACCACGCTTTCTCCGGTGACGTTGCGCTCGGGAACAGCGTGGTGACTTCCTTGGAGCTTCCATCCACTGCTCCAGTTACGAAGCGGGCCAGGCTATAGATCTGCGTATCGCCCCAGCTTCGGCCTGTCCCGAAGAAATACTCCTGGCCCAGCCGCCAGCGTTTGTAATCACCTTCCCGGTTATACGACTCGACGACCGTAGGATAGGCCGCACTGCCGTACTCGCCAAGCCCTGACCCCTTGGACGGATAGATCCCTGCAGCTTTTGCGCGCCCAGGGGACTTGACGGAGGCCAGCTTCATGCCTCCGTTCAAGCTCCCGCCAACGCTCTTGGCCATTACCCGAAGCGCTGGCTGTAATAGTCGGAGGCGTTGCCCGTGCTACCCGTGCTGCTGGCTGCTTTCTTTTGGGATTCCAACATTTCGACATCGCTTTCGCCCAGCGACTTGCTTGCGTCGTCGTAGCCGAACGTCTTCATGTTGTCCGCATAACCAGAGGTCATCTGAGCATTGCTCGATGAGAAGCCGCTTTGGCCGCTCTGCAGATTGCCGAGACCACTGCCAGGCATCCCACCGACAGTGGAACCAGACTGCAGCCCCTGCCTTGCGTTCTGAGCCTCTAGCTCGCTGGCGTTGATCGAGTTACCCGCAGTTGCAGTACTGCTCTGGCTCTGTGTCTCTTGCTTGTTGTTGGCGAATGCCTCGCCGAGGGTTGCCCCGAGTCCAGACAGGGCCTCCGTGAAGCTTTCTGATAGACCGCTGAACAGAGATTCGTAGTCGACGCTGTTATTGCTGACGCTTTGGCTCAGCGCATCGTAGTCGCCGCGCAGGCCTTGATAATCGCCCTCGAGCGATGTGAACCGATCGCCCAGTTCACGCTGGCTGGTGCGTGTGTCACGGAGTCGCTGCCGCAGATTTGCGATCCGCTGATTGCCTCTTCCGCCGCCGCCCTGCCGATTCACCCCACCATTAGGGCGAGTGCCGCCAGTTCTACCCTGGGTGCCGCCGGTAGACCCGCCTTGACTCCGCCCAGCGGGTGTGCCTCGGCTGCCGCCTGCTGTTCCGCCCTGGTTACCGCCGGGAGGCCTGCCCTGACTGCCGCGGGAAGACCTGACCGCCGCTCGCCCTGCAGCCTGTTGGCGTCCGCCTCCTTGTCCTTGTCTGGCCATGGATCAGTGCGTCACTCCTTGACTGACCGAGATGGTCAGATTCAGCGAGCCTATTTTGCTTCGCTATCAATCATAACAACGGCTTTCGTATCAGAAGAAGCCGCCCTGCGCAAACACATTGACGCGTGTATTCGAGCTTGGCGAGGTAATCTGGGAAGCCGTGCCGACGTAAATCAACGCACTCGAGGGCACGTATAGACCCGTGTTCTTCTTGTCCGTCTCACTGGGGTAGCCGACAGTCGTTGACGCCGGTGAGGCCAGGTTTGGTACCGGTACAGACAGAGGAGGCAGCGATACATTGATTCGCTGGCCCACGGTCGTGCCGCCTGGAATCGCGACATTCGCCACGCACGCGGTATTAGCAGCAGAGATCGTACTGGTCGATGTGGCCGTACTGATAAACACCAGGACTGACGTGGTTGTGGTCGATCCTTCGTTGATCACAACGGAGATCGAATCAATCACTGCTCCATCGTTCGAGCTGCAGTTCACCAGCAGCGCGCAGCCAGCTCCGTTTGGCGTATTGAAGTTGGTTGCAGTCGTTAAGGCTGCAGTGCCGCCGATCGTCGCAAAAGAGTGCAACGGACGGTCGATCAGCATCGGACTCTTGTTCGTGCTGCTGCTGCTCAAAGCCTCACTCCGTTGCTGAATCGCTTATGCAACTCAGTCTACAGAGCTCATTTAGTCGGGCTTAGGCACATTGCGTTGAGGACCGCCGCCCAGTGTCACTCCTGTTGACATGCCCATCGGCTGAGAAGGAGCAATAGGTATCTGTTGCTGTGCTGCATCGATCTGACTCAATGTGCTCCCCTGGCCAAATCCATAGCCCGGCGTCCTCGCCTGATCAGCTGCTCCCTTCGCTGGCTCAGAAGCAGCAATCATGTTCGCCGTGGGGCCTGGCTTTGTCAGCACGGGTTCCTGACCAGGAACAAACTCGCGGCCATCACCGTACGGATTGCTCAGTGTTGTCAGGCCGTCAGAGATGGCGTCATAACGGAACGGCGACGCCTTCGCTTTCTGGGAGTAGAAATTCCCAGGGTTGCTAGGTGTCATACCGCTTGCTGCCGTAAAGCTAGAGCCGATCTCACGGCCCATCGCCCGGTCTTCGTACCAACGGCCAGGCTGAGGGGTGTCACCGCGTACGGCGCCGGTGTTGTGCTTACCCTGTGGGTGCCGGTTGTTCATGGCTCAGTTCCCGATCATTGCTGCTCGCTGAAGATGCCTGCGAGCTAGTGCGTCGGCGGGATCTGCAGGTTCTTCGCGAGTTGCCACAGACTGAGCTCCGACTGGCTGCGTCAGGGCTGCGTACTGCCTGTTGAACTCAGGATCAGTAAATGGCCGCGCAATCTCCATTCCGCTGTATGCCGCAGGATTGGGCGCAGCCTGTCCAGTTTGAGCCCACTGCGGCGCGGAGGCGAGATTGGCTTCAGTAATCGGTGACTGGAGCTCCCCCGTTGCGGCTGCCTGCCAAATCTTTTCGTTCATGGCTGAACGCTCGCGCTCTTGGATCGCAGTGACATCCCCCTGCGCCTGCTCTAAAGCACTGCCTTCGAATCCGACCAGTCCCCGCTGAGCTGCTTGCGCTGCGCTATTTGCGTCAGTGGGCATGGCAATCCGCTCTCCGACCAGAGGACTTGCTTGTGATGGAGCATCTAGAAGTCCTTGACTGCGCTGCTTCTCGAGGAAGCGATCGACAATGTTCTTGCCATCGACACCCTTGGGCGCATTCTTGTTGGCCTCGATCCAGGCCGCAATATCTGCGCGCTGGGCGTAACCGGCTTCACCAGCGCGGGGACCACCGCCGACCTGCGCCCCTTGCAGAAGGCTTTTGTTCTCCTCTCGATCCCAGAACGGTGTGGCCTGCTGCAACATGCGCCGAGCCTCGGATTCACGAGCGCGAACTGCGGGATCTCCGTATGTGTCCGGAGCTTTCAAGCCCGGGGCGACTGGCGTGTAAGCGCTAATTGCAGCATTTTGTCCTGCACGCAGCTGCTCTAGTTGTGTAGGTGTTAAAGGCTTGTTCTGAATCCGAGGATCATTCGAGAGCCCATCGTTCGGCGCTGGTACAGCAGGATTAGCCTTGGCAGCGCTCCAAGGATTGCCTAAGTCGGCTAGATATTGACTTACGCCCGCGAAGGCTGTTTTGTTGCGCTGACGCAGCTGCTCAAGAGATGCACTTGTTGAGCCGGGGACGGGCATGACTTACCTCCAGTTCATGGAACCTGTTGCCTGCAGGATGCGGGTTCCCACGGCGGTGTCTGCTGGCCCCGGGACGGCCATGATGAATTCCACGCCAGCACGCTCAAAGGCATAGCGGCGCACCTCTTCGCGGCGATAGTTCGCCACGTAAAGGGTTTCAGCGAGCATGTCCACCTCCCGTAGGTAGACCTCTCGGTAGTCCTTGGCCGCCTTCAGCGGGTCGGACTGATAGATCGCACGATCCGTGTCACCGGTAATCCGCTCGATGCGGCTGGGCTGGGGCTGATCTTCGACCCGAAAGATCTGAGAGATCCGATACGCCTTGTCCGCTCGATCCAGATGCTCAATCACCCGCGCAAAGAAATAGCTGTCCGGAATCCGCGCCATCGCTTCTTCCAGGCGAGCTATGTCACCCGCAGGTAGATTCGCCCCGACGTTGTAGCCAAGGTGGAAGCGCGTCCTCGATTTGTCGTAGTCGCTTAGCTCCACCTAGTGATCAGCGATCTTGACCGATTCTAGGATTCTCAGCCGATATAGATCAGATCAGCGCCCAGGACCTCGTCCCAGTCCACGCGGCCGATCTTCTTGAGCTGATCCATGTTCGTGAAGCGCTCGCCTGACAGGCTCATGCGCAGTTCCACGATTTTGCGAGCAGTGCTGTAGCCGATTCCTTTGACGGTCTTGGCAATGGCTTCGGCGGAGGCGGTATTGATGTTCAAGCGGGTGTCAACGGGAATCACGGACTCAGGAATCAGATCCTCGTCGACGGGTTGCTCAGCGGACTGAGGCTTGGGTACTTCACCAGTACGACCCTTGCCCGGTTCATAGGACACCAGGTCGGCCAGGGCGATGTACTGGATTGCCCCAACTGAATTCTTGATCATGGCCCAGTCCTTGTCGTGATGGGCGATGAACTCAACAATCTGACCGTTCTTCGTGTTCTGGTACAGCGCCATAACGCACAAACAAAAAAGGGCGCCTGATCATTCAGACGCCCTCATTGTAGGGATAAACCCTGCGATCACAGAGTTCAGGACTCGGTGATGAACGGCACGCTGATGTCGTTCAGCTCGGCCACCACGTCATCGAGGTAGTAAGCCACCTCGCAGATGATCGGGGTGCCACCAGTCAGACTGGAGGTCAAGGTCGAGCCGGCGGCGGTACCGGTGCTGTTGGTCACGAAGACCCGCAGCGTCTCCGCACCAGCCAGGACGACGGGTGTCACCACAGTCTTGGTCGCCGAAGCCGGAGCGACGGCGCCGCTAGCTGCAACCGGAATGCTTGCGCTAGGGGTCGACAGCGTAGTGGTAGTCAGTGCGTCATCGTTGGCGAGGGCGTCTGCCAGCTTGATCCGGTTGGTGGCGGTGCCACTCAGGCCGGTGAAGGCAGTGCCAACGCCACGATCCTTGCGCATGTCAGGCACGCGAATGCCAATGTCATACACGCAAGCGCCAGCAGGGAGGGTCAGGCCAACGATGTCAGCGCGAGGCTTGTCATCACCACGCTTATCAGGCGAGGGGATGATCACATCGAAGCTGGTGCCACCTGTGGTATTCACCAGCGCGTAGCCAGTGATGTGGTAGTAAACCCGGCCGGGCAGACAAACCGCAGGCTGGCCCTGGTAGGAGCTCAGGCGGTTGACGTAGTTACCGGGATAAATTTTCTTCGCCATGATTCGTTACCTCCTATCAGTAAACGAAGGAGTACGCCACGGTCACGAAGTCCTTGTTCAGGATCTCGAAACCAGCGAAGAGCGACCAGATCATGATGATGAAACGACTGAAATCGTCGTTGTTGTTCAGCAGGATCTGAGCGTTGTTGCCACCGATGCCAACGCCAACGGCCTGAGGACCGAAGAACAGCATCGGAGCAGCAGTGGTGACGGCCGAAGAAATCGACGCGTCGGTGATGGTCACCTGCAGGCTCTTCTCGGGGAGGTTGGTGCTTTCGAACCAACGCACTCCTTCGAAGAGGAAGCCGCTCACTCATGTTATCCTGAGGGCTCTTTATCCCTCAGTTCTCACGGTTTACCATCCCGTGAGGTCAGACTATCTCACCTACTCGTTACAACTAGATCAGCATGCAAGGCGTGAAGCTCGAGATTCCAGAGATAACTGTCCGCCGGCTGGCGGCTGAACAGTCGGACACGATGGCGGCTAAAAGCCTTGGCATCGCTGTTTCGAGCTTCTTCCTGCTTCGCAAGCGCTACGGGATTCCTTCCTTCACTAGGTCTACCGGCTGTCGCCGCTCGCTGCGAGACGGCAAACTCCTCAAACCCGGGGAAGGCATCGCGCACCCTTGGCATTCCGATCTTTATGTCGGATGCTTCGAGCGCATCGACAGCCCGGCAAAGGCCTACTTCCTCGGTCTTCTTGCGGCAGATGGGCACACCTCGCTAAAGCCCAATGCAAAGTTCGTGTCAATCGAGCTTCAGCAGCCGGATGACGCCGTACTGAATGAGCTGTCTGCTCTACTGAGACTGAACCGAGGAGCGCAGAGTCTTTTGCGAGAAGGGAAAAAACCTTCCGGTCGGCTGCTAATCCACAGCCGGGAGCTGACCGAATCCTTGATTAGAGGCGGAATTACGGAAAACACCGAAACTCATTCGCTTCGGGTTCACGTCCCGCCAGATCTGCGCTCTCACTGCGTGAGAGGTTTGCTGGACGGGGACGGGCATATCAGCGCCCGTAAAAAAAGCCTCTACCTTTGCGGCTGCTCCGAATCCATCGCGGCTACTGTGACCCAATGGGCCGACGAGCAGTTAGGCATTCAGGCGGCTTGCAAGTGGAGGTCACTGCCATCCGGCAAGCGCTTTTTCACCCTGACCTTTGGCGGCCGCCCCCGAGACGTCCTCAAGTGGGCCTACGCGCCTGGCGGGCCCAGGATCCCAAGGAAAGAAGTGCAAGCTGATCTTTGGTTGTCAATGTACGAGTAGCAGGGCACTCGTGGGTCCATTACTGAGTTTCCTCTCGGGACCTAGTCGTTGAACCTTCCAGGCTGTCGGCCTGGCTTGGCTGCTGATTCCCCGTTCAGTGGAGGGGTTCCAGCAATTCACCCTGTTTGCTACGCGACTCGCGCCGCGCAGGCCCAAGTTTGCTTAGGCATCACGGGCTGACCAGCAACAAAGCCGGCCTGGCCATAAGCAGGACCCATGCCACGGAAGAACGTAGCGTTGGGAGCCAGCTCAGGTTGCATGGGATTCACCATGCCGTTACCTGCATAACGAGCGATCTCGCGGAACGCATCGTTTTGACGCAGGTGCATCATTGCGGTGGGATCCGCAATGCAGCGGTAGTACCCATCAGCAAAGGTGGGGACGTTCCGCTTGCGCATGTCCTTGACCACCTCGAGGAGGTCGGTCTTGACATCAAACTTTGCCGATTCGCCAGCGGCATAAGTCAGGAAGGGAGCAGATGCAGCCTTCGACTTTTTCAGGGGGTAGAAGTAACCACCCTTGGTGCTGTCAGCAGCGCCATTGGCTTCTGCTTTGAACAGCTCATCAGCGAATACACGATCCAGTGTGTTACCCCAGTGACTCTTTATTCACCGGATCTCTCGGTTTGCCATCCCGAGAGTTCAGACTATATCATGATCTAGTCACGCCAGCGCTCGTACTGCAAGTTATGCCTAGCAAGCCGCTCGCCTTTACGCAAGACGAGATAGACGCCCTGACAGATACCATGTCCGACATGGAGATCTCGTTCAAGACGGGCCATGCATACTCGGCTGTCAGAAAGGCTCGCCTCCATTTCGGCGTTAAGACCTTCACCCAGAAAACAGGCCTTGTTCGAATCGGGGAAACTGGCGAGCTCCGCCCAAAGGGCTCGGTCCGCGGTGCTGTACGCTCCGATGGCCTGATTGACGACTTTTTCCGGTGCATTGATGAACCGGTCAAGGCGTACTGGCTTGGCGCCCTGCTTGCCGATGGCTGGGTCTCCCATAGAGGGGGGCGCCCGAAGGAGGTTGGTCTCGCCGTGCGACCCGACGATGTCGAGTGGCTGCAAGATTTCCAGCAGGCGACTGGCCATACAGGGCGCATCTCGATCAAAGAAAACCGAAACAGCCTTGCGGTCTGCGGTGTTTCCGCAGTGGCCGTGGTCCGCGTGACATGCCAACGCTTCACTGCGTATGCAGTTCAGGCGGGGGTGCTCCCCCGGAAATCAGGAGCTAATCGCGTACCCGCGGTTCCGCCTGATCACGCGAGGCACTTCTGTCGCGGCCTATTTGACGGTGACGGGTCGATTGGTCGAGTGAACTTTGCTTTGATTTGCAACAACAAGATGTTTGCTGCCGAAATGCAAGAGCTGATTGCAAGGCACACAGGGGTATCCCTAAAAATCAGCAGTCCCTGCAGTCCCGTCACAGGCAAGCCAGTGGCTCGCTTGACAGGGTATCGCAAGGACCAGTCAGTTCTCTCGTGGATGTACCAAGACGCGTCTCCTGCTCTCCGCAGGAAGTACGAGAGGTTTGTTGAACACTGGAGCTAGATCCCCGGCGCTCGTGGGGGCGTTACTGGCCGTTCTGGCCTCGGCCCCTAGTCGTTGCACCTTCCCAGAAATTCCTTTCCGGGCTTGGCTCAGGATTCCCCGAATATGGTGGGGTTCCCTGAATTCACCGGGTTATTTAACCAATGCTCGCGCATTGGTGGCGCAATCCTTTACGCCAACGACGATAATCGTCGAGCAGAGTTAGACTTCCGATCGATTGATGGAAGACGTTCAGGTTACCGGTATCCAGCAAAAGACGCTGGGCGGTAAGTAGAGTTTCGCGAGCGACCTTGAAGGTGCTCGGTGCGCTTGTATCGGTAGGATCAGCAGGTCCGGTGTCAATGTGTTACCCCAGGAGCTCTTTATCTCCCGGTTCTGCATCTTTGCCATTGATGCAGTTCAGACTATATCTTCACCCTTCTCATTGAGTGAGGGTGCAGGGCGCTCGTGCCGCCTTATCGTCCGCTACGCTTCCGCGCGCTGGGACTCGCTCAACAGCCATTCGGCAACCGTGCCGGTTCTGTTGAGGTCAACCTTATACGCAAGACAGGGATGCACGTACTCTTGAATGCCTTCGACCAGCAACCTGAACTGCCGGCTGAACCACCTAAGGTAGATCATTCCTGACCGATGAGTCACGCTTGAGCCAGATGCTCCGGTGAGCTCGTAAATCCATTTAGCGATGTTTTTGCGCCTGCTCTGAATCATGAGACGTCGGTAGCCAGCCTGATCGCTCAATTTTGATGGATCTGGGGCGTATCCGTCGCCTGACCTCGAGCGAGCCGTCATCCATCCAGAACAATGCCAGCGCCTCAGGACCGAGGCAGGAGAGCACGTCTGAGGAAAAATACTTGACGCCGCGAGGGTAGAGCAGATTGCGCGCCGCAACCAAGACACGAGAGTCGGTTACACCAAAGCGGACGCCAGGGTAGATCCCCTTGTCCATGAACGAACGGAGATTCGCCTTAGTGCCCAAAATTGTGTTCAATCTCTCAAGTTGCCATTGCGCGTAGGGTGCATGAGCCGCCTTGCGACTGACAAGCAAGGTCGCAGAACGATCGCGCTTCGACTTGCCAATACAGCCGTCGCCCAGTGCACATCCCAAAACAAAGCCAAATGGATCTTCTTGCATGCTCGGTCAAACAGCGATAGTCGTTGAACCTTCCGCCCCTCCCGAGACGGCTTGGCTGCTGATGGCCCCGCAGTGTACGACGTGTCGTGCACTGCTGGAGGGTTCCCAGCAATTCACCCTGTTTGCTGTGTGAATTTCTCCACACAGGAGCCATTTCTCTGCGCTTGGCGCTACCAAGTGCAGGGTACCAACTCTTTGAGTGTTACAAGGACCTTATCCTTAACGATACTGCGCGAAGATGCTGTGCCGAGTGTTTGATCAGCAGTGCGCTCGCGGCTATCTTTGGTGCCAGGGGCACCCCAGAAGCGGTAGCGATCAAGCTGAACTGTTTGACCGGGTTGTTTAGCGAAATCGTGAACAACAACCGGCTCGACCGCCATCTCCACAATGTAGGAAGGATGCGGGCGATACAGCTCGGCACCAAGCAGCTTCGGAAAATCGTTCAATCACTCCACAGTTTCTCGTGGGATCGGACTATCTCTTCACCCAGAGTCCTGGGTGCCGGGCGCTAGTCGTGTATTACGCAGCAAGTTCGTGCTGCACCACGTAGTCTCTGCACGTTCCAGTCGCGCTCGACTGGCTTCGCTCAGGATTACCCTCGACTTGACGTTAGGGCTTCCCTGAATTCACCCGATTCTCACTGATCGGTTACCCGACCAGGTGACAACGATCGTGCCCGTACCGTACGGGCCCGTTATCAATCCACATGGGATGAAACGCTCCAAATTGTCGAGGTGCGAGAAGACAGGCGAACTGTCTCCCTGATCAGACTATAGTGTAGTTTTGTAGGGTAAAACTTTGGACGCTGCAGACGTCCGGGGACTGCTGGGATTACTGCTTGCTGATGGCAGTCTTGTCCCATATCGCTGTCCTGGCGGTGGTTACATCCAACTAACGCTCACGGCGGGCGCCAAGGAGTCCGCGTTCCTAGAGCAAAAGGTGTCCGAATTTCGGCAATTCATCCCCACCAAGGCGCAGATTGTTCACTACAAAACCAAGCCGCGTACGAACGGCAAGAGCACCTCTGTTCTGCGTTTCAGGGTCTCGACCACCAAGTTGCGCCCCGTTTACAACCTGCTCTACCCGGGAGGCGAGCGAGAGATAACCCAAACCGCATTGGATGTACTTGGTGCCCCAGCAGCAGCCTGGCTGTGGGCGGAAGGTGCCAGACCAGTCGAGGACGGTGGCGTAGATCTTGCCAGGGTCGGGCAAAGCTTCGAGGAGGCGCTTCGCGTGTGTCAGTGGCTTGGCATGTTGACCGGGGCGGAAGCCTCTCTCTGCGACACGCATATCCGCCCGCGTCTGCACTTCGACGCGAAGCAGGCGGGGAAGATCCGCGATGCCCTGCGACCGTATGCACCCTCCTCCCGTATTCACTTATTCACTGATCAATCCTGGGATGTCAGCACCATTCGTAGCGCTCGTACTGAGCTATTGCTTGGGGCCAGGGAGGATCAAGCTTCTCGGACAGAGGAAGCGGCCCTGGCTTGAGATTAAGCGCCGCGAGACCGACCTCACGCACCTAACGCATCAGAGCCGTCAGCTCCATCGCCTACATGATGGGCCACTCGAGACAGTGATCGACACCATCCAGACCGATGGGTTCTACGACGACAAGCGTCTCCGCTGCCATGGCGAGGGTATGTACAGGGCTTATGAGCTGATGTACCCCCGAGATGAACGTATCGTGACCCCTGAGATTCTCGCAATCACAGGCATGCAAGGGATTGCGTCACTGTGGTGCGACTACGGTTCCGTCGAGGGTCAGAAGCTTCGGATTACTTGTCCTGGCGGGAAGTCGGAAGCGTATCTCGTGCACGATCACATGACGAACCTCGGATTCCGTCCGATGTACTCCCGATCATCGATTCGAAATCCCAAGATTGATTTCATTGGCGCCGAAGCCGACCGACTCGCTACAGCCCTGCGTAAGATTATCCCCAGGCACCGTCATCCAACCTTGCGTCGTTAAATTGAGAGGGCCGGATACCGGCAGCCCCGAAGAAGAACGACGTCAGGGGCGTTTTCTCCAGGAGCTCGGATTTTTGTCGTTTCCCTGAGCTGGTGAGTGATCCGCCGTGCGTTTGATCAGCGTGCGGCGGCGCCTGGCTTGTCTTGGATTCTCGCTACGGCCATTGATTAGCATAGGCCCATCCTGGTTGGGCATTATATGGCTCAGCGCGAATCGCAACCCAACTCCAAGGGTGATCCATCAACGGAAGAGTTCAAGCGGGAGAGCAGTGACAATCCCTTGGATTCTGGACTCCGCCGCAAGTTTCTAGCCTTCTGCGAAGAGAATCCGAGCGCGGACGAATGCCGCATCTATGAGACGTAATGACACTGTCGCAATCTGCTGCTTACGAGGTACTCCGCAACAGCTATAGCGGCAGCGAACCGACTCTGCCGTCTTTCCTGAGGCCCTATTACGTCAAGTACAACTCCGTCCTCAAGTCCTTAGATCTCGGAACAACTGAGATCCTGATCGCAGACATCTCGGGTCGGATTGGCTCCCAGGCAGGTGCTAACACCCTTTTCTTCAAGGTCACACTCACTCGAGATCTCGACCTTAGAGTCCTGCAAGTCTCGACGGGCGCGAATACTGATCGCTTCATCCGAGTTGGCATCCTCGACGTAGATCGCCACCCTGTCCAGATCAGTCCGGCTGGTTATGGCCGACTCAATGACATTCACAACACCGACATCGATGAGTCCAAGTCCAGGCTCCCGCCCGGTACCTATTACATCACCGTCTCCTCAGATCAGTGGCAGGCAATTGATTTCGCTATTGCGGTCTTCGTCGGCAGTTACGCCCTGCTGGAGGGGGAGTCTCTTGGCCAGCTACTTGCGACTGCCCGCATTCCGCTCATCAAGCCCATTGGCGAGCTCCTGGGCTCTGCTCCTATCTCACTGACAGTTACTGACCCTGGGCTGATTCGTCCGCTGATCACTGCCCCAACCTCGATGGGCCCCCAGGCTGAATTCCTGACGCCGGGGACATACACGTGGGTCGCGCCTCAAGGTGTCACCAGCGTGTCTGCCGTCTGCGTCGGGGGTGGCGGTGGCGGTGGCAATGCGTGGGCTAGCTCCGCTGGCAGTGGTGGTGGCCTGGGCTGGAAAAACAATATCGCCGTCACGCCAGGCCAGGCCTACACCGTCGTCGTTGGTACTGCAGGAACACGCTCAGGTCTCACCGCTGGAGGCAATAGCTATTTCATCAGCCTGGCCACCGTCGCTGGTTATGGCGGTGGCAATGCGTCGAGCGGACTGGAAACCAACGGGCCCAATAAAAACAGCTACGGCGGCGGCTGGTTCGGAGACGGCGGTGGTGCGGGAGGGAATGCTGACTATACGGGCGGGGGCGGCGCTGGCGGCTATGCAGGTAATGGCGGTAACACCAGTTCAAACGGCCTCGGTGGAGCTGCCGGTGGTGGTACGTACTACAGCAGTACTTACGGCTCAGGCTCAGGTGGCGGCACAGGAATCTACGGTCAAGGCCCAAGTGGGCTTGCAGGGCGTTCACGCGATGGCACGCTTTGGCCATCTTCTGCTGTTAATGGCTTTGGTGGCAGTGGTGGATCCACGGCGACAGGACTTGCCGGC
>JACCDW011890693.1_pt1 | contig 15772 bp, 19 predicted proteins | sample 7449781 | NCBI WGS metagenome assembly JACCDW01 (sample SAMN15323449, study PRJNA562643) | freshwater metagenome | isolation source: river surface water | place: USA:Blue River Watershed | collected 2017-08-18
GACCGTAGAGAATCTCATCGCCAATGGTAATTATTTCTGCTCGAACCATTTAGTTTTCTTACTTTTGTACGAAAATACGATTTAATTCGTTTGGAAACACACGGATGAATCGAAAAACAAATAGCCCGAATGAAACATTCTGAAATCAATTTCAAAATACAATTAGACGATAACAGCATTCCTGAACAAATCTCTTGGACAGCGACGGATAACCCCAACGAAGGAATCGAAGAAACCAAAGCGATATTGGTTGCAACATGGGATCCCTACCACAAGGGAACTTTAACCTTGCCATTGTGGACAAAAGACATGGAAGTGTTGGATATGAAGCGATTCTTCATTGAAATCATGGGAACAGTAGGCGATGCCGCATTGCAAGCTACTGGAGATTCAGAGTTTGCACTCGAAGTGGAACAAGTGTGTAAAAAACTATCTCAAAACTTAAAGAAAGAAATTACAGCGGCCTCAAAAGGCCAATAATCCAAGCGCATGCGTTCATTCAAATTCATTGTTTTATTATCCTTCATTGCTTCAAGCGGATTCGCACAAAAAGGAATTAACTTCCTTAAAACCAGCAATTTAAATTCAGCAATCGCTGCAGCAAAGCAACAAAATAAATTGTTGTTTGTAGAAGTTTATGCGCCTGATTGCCACATTTGTAATTCGTTTAAAGGTACGTTTGCACAACCACAAGTGGGAGCCATTTACAACACGAATTTCATCAATTATCAAATGGATATTCGCAAACCAGAGAGCCAACGGATCCTCCAACAATTGAAGGTGATTATCAATGCGACACCTACATTCTTGTTTTTTGATCCTAAAACGATGAAACTCGTCCAGGCTAAAGCCTTTGGAGAGCGTGAAAATTCGATTTTAAATGTAAATAGTATTGCTCAGAAAGCTGCAAACCCAACAGAACAAGCTAGCAATTTCGCTACTAAATTTAAGTCGGGCGACCGAGGATTCGCATTCCTATTAAATTATGCACAATATGCTCGTTTGACAGCTGATACGGCAACTAATATCAAGGTTGTGAATGAGTTAGTCAAAGTAATGCCGACAAATCAATATGTCAGTCAGAGCGCTTTGAACATCATTCAAATGGTGATGATGAACAATAACAATGCTCTATTTGATTATTTCGTAGGGCATTTAGCGCAATATAATCGTATCGCTGATCCCGGTTTGGTTAAAATGATTTATGAAAATGTGTTTCAAATCGTGATGACAAGCTCACAGATTAATAAATTATCCAGTGCAGATATCAAGCGCATGAAAGACCAAATGGCTAAATGCGAGATCGATAAAGGATCCGTTATTAGAAGAACGTGGATGGCGGAGAGCACGCTCTTATTTAAGCAAAAGAAGGGGATGGCAGCGATTAAGGTAATTGAAAACCTAATCAATGAATTACCGAGTGCCCCTGGGCCCAAAGAATATCAATATCTCTGTGATTTTGTTAAATCAAAGACCAAGGACAAAGCGGCACTAAAATTCGCACAGACGAATTGGTGTAAATTCGGCTTGAAATAATTAGCGAAGGAAAGCGCGATACAGCATAACCAAAACACAAAACAAAAACATCACAATCGATATTTTGTTGATTGTGTGCATCGTACGAATGTTAAAGTTGGTAGGAGCACCCGGTTTTGGCTTTTGAAATACACGAACAAAGTATGTAAAAACTTCGCCAATTTTAAAAAGTTCTGTTAATCTGCTCATATTTATTCGTTTATAGACGGTTCACGCCAATCTCCATTTTCTTTAATCAAGGTAATTAACTCATCCACAGCAGAATCAGCCGGGACAGATTTTTTAACAACTTCTTGCCCTTTGTACAAGGCGATCTTATCTTTTCCTATCCCTACATAGCCATAATCCGCATCTGCCATTTCACCGGGGCCATTCACAATGCAACCCATGATACCAATTTTAATACCTTTTAAATGATCTGTCACTTGGCGAATTTTAGCTGTTGTTTCTTGTAGATCAAATAATGTCCGACCACAAGAAGGGCAGGAGATGTATTCTGTTTTGGAAATCCGAACCCGACTTGCCTGTAAGATACCGAAGGCTGTTGCGTTTAATATCGCATTTTTATCGGTCATATAAGGCATCGACAACATGATGCCATCTCCGAATCCATCAATTAATAATCCACCAGCATCTGTAGGCGCAAATAATTGCAATTGATTCTCATCTACATTGGGATAAGCCATTTTAATGACAACGGGAATAGCTATGTTACGATGTACAAGTTCAAAAAATCCTCGGCGCATTGCTGCCATTTGATGCGCATTACTGCTATGTAAGACCAACACAACACTAGTTAATCCTTCAAATTGGACATTAGCTAATTCCTCTGCTTCAATTGAGACGAAATTCAATTCAGCGTGCTTTAAATTCGCTGAATTCCATTCATCCATCGTAAATAAGGGATAAACTTGAGGACTCCCATTCCAAGATTCTGAATTAACGATTTGCTTTAATCCATTCGGTAACATAAAATCCACCGAATGCTTACCCGTATAAATGTAATCAGCTCCTAAATCATTCATCGCCCATTTATCAGGCTCAGGAAGATAAAAGTGGCCTATGGCCCTCAAATCATCCATTTGAATACGTGTCATTTGAGAAAAATCAGCAATAACACGAGGAACTTGATGCCCACCAAAATTCAACAATTCGTTGGTTTGTCGGCGCTCATGCGCAAACGGGTTTATCGGCGAAACATAGGGTTTTTCGATCTCAAAAGGTACAATAGGCAAACTTTGAGAACTTCTGAATTCATACCTACGAACTAATTCTTGCGCGACTGGAATTTCAAATTCAGGATCTTCCGTTAAGGAAACTCGAATCGTATCACCTAAACCATCTTCCAGTAAGGTTCCAATACCCACAGCCGATTTAATACGACCATCTTCGCCTTCACCCGCTTCCGTCACACCTAAATGCATTGGATAGGCTTTAAAACCTCCGTCTGCTAATTTCTTACTTAGCAAACGATACGCTTCTACCATGACTTGCGTATTCGAAGATTTCATCGAAAGGACGATATTCGAATACTTTTCGTCCTCGCAGATACGCAAAAATTCCAAAGCCGATTCCACCATACCCAAAGGAGTATCGCCATAACGGCTTAAAATGCGATCCGATAAAGAACCATGATTGGTTCCAATGCGCATTGCAGTTCCATATTCTTTACAAATCTTCACCAAAGGCAAAAATTTATCACGAATCCGATCTAATTCCGCTTGATAAGAAGCATCAGTATAATCAATGGTTTCAAAGCGTTTTTTGTCAGCGTAGTTTCCTGGATTAATCCTTACTTTTTCCACAATCCTAGCAGCTAATTCGGCTGCATTGGGTGTAAAATGTATATCTGCAACCAAGGGAGTTGTATAACCTCTTTCGCGTAGACCTTTACGAATATTCTCTAAATTTTGGGCTTCCTTAACGGATGGAGCCGTAATCCGAACCAACTCACAACCGGCATCAATCATTCGAATGGCTTGTTCGATCGAACCTTGCGTGTCCATCGTGTCAACAGTCGTCATGGATTGAATACGAATGGGAAAATCTGAACCCATGTACAAATCACCAATTTGAACAGGAATCGTTTCCCGCCGTTGATAAGACCAAAGGGAAGGAGCATACTGATTGCCATCGGCAATTAAATGAGCATTAGGAGAATCAATGAGTCGAGCCATAAAACAAAATTACAAAGAAAAGCCCCATCTACCAATGGAAAGATGGGGCCGTTTCAAACTTATCTTTCTACTACCATGAACTCTTTTTATGCCCAATTGTTGCATAATAAAGAATAAATAAATAGCATGGAATCATAATCGAATAAGCGAGTTGCGTATCGCCTAAACGGTCAGCAATTGAACCATAAACCAAAGGAATCAACGCTCCCCCTGAAATCATCATGATAATCAAAGCTGAGCCAATTTTGGTAAACTTCCCTAATCCTTGAAGCGCTAAAGGCCATAAAGCTGGCCACATTAATGCATTTGCAAGTCCCAACAAAGCGATCGATAAAACAGATAAATAACCGTCTAAAACAACAGCTCCGATAGAAAATATAATCCCCAATATAGCTGAGTAATTCAGCGCTTTTTGTTGGCTTAAATACTTTGGAATAAACAAGATTCCTACAACATAACCCGCCAACATGCCATAAAGCGTGTAGCTTGTAAATGATTTGGCCACATCCATACTAAATCCCTTGGAAACGCCATAATTGATAATGGTATCACCAGCCATCACTTCCACACCTACGTAAAGGAAAAAAGCGATTAGCCCCAACACTAAATTTGGATATGACCAAACACTCGATTTTGATGCACTTTTTTCAGCTTCTGTTTCTTCAGCTTCCACTTCAGGTAAACTTGATAAGCGAACCCATAATGCCAAGGCCACTAATATTACCGTCATGATTCCATAAGGCATGATGACCGTTTCTAGTTCGGCTGCACCCGCAGCAGATGATAACAGCAATCCACCAAAAATTACTTGGCTTAAAATACCTGCTACTTTATTACAAATACCCATAACCGAAATCCGTTGGGCAGCCGATTCTGATGGCCCCAAAATGGTCACATAAGGATTCGATGCTGTTTGAAGTAGCGCTAAACCTGTGCCAATGACAAATAAGCCTAATAAAAACAAAGGATAGTTTTCAGCCTTCGCTGCTGGAATAAATAATAAAGTACCCACAGCCATAGCCAAAAGACCGAATGACATACCATTTTTAAAACCCGTTTTAGCTAAAACCCAAGAAGATGGGATTGCCATTACGAAATAAGAAATGAAAAAGGCAGAGGTAACGAGTAAGGATTGAAAATTATTCAGTTGGAATGCCTCCTTAAAAAAAGCAATTAGAACTGAATTCACCCAAGTAACAAATCCGAATACAAAAAAGAGTATTCCGATCATGATTAATGGGCCATTGGATTGTTTAGCGTTTGTCATAAATTTAATATTGTTCGTTTAAAGCAAAAATAGGTTTGTTTGTTTTCCATTTCCCACGCGTGAAATCAGGAATTTGAATAGGAGCAGAGCGCTTTGCAATCGACTCTTCTGATAGCGGTGAAATCGCCGACCAAGCAGCAGCATCATAAACATCAATCGGCGGAGCGACCTTTGCCTTCACCGATTCAATAAAGGCCCTCAAAACAAAATAATCGATTCCTCCGTGTCCAGCATTTTCTGCATCAGCAGCATGCGCTTTCCATAAAGGGTGGTCATATTTCTCTTGATACGGTTTGAAATCCTCCCAGCGATGTGGTTTTGCAGATACTCCTTCTAAGTAAATGGATTTATTATCATCCATCCAAATACCTTTGGTACCTTGTACGCGGAAGCCTAATGAATATGGTCGAGGTAAATTCGTATCATGCGTGATTAAAATAGTTTCCCCATTGTGACACTTAATCATGGTTTGAACCACATCTCCACATTTGAAGTTGACCTTCGCATTGGGATGATCTTTACCGCCTTTTTCTTCGATGTATTGATGTAATCCCATCGCAGGAGAGGCCATCGATGTCAAATAGGCAAATTGATTTCCTCGGTTAATGTTCAACATTTCCGCCACTGGTCCTAAACCATGCGTTGGATATAAATCTCCATTGCGATCGATGGAATGTTGCGTACGCCATTTGGCCTCAGAAAAACCCTTATCACCAAATTCCACACCACCGCCATAGGCTTGTTTGCCATCATTGAATTTCACCTCGCGTAAATCGTGTTGATATCCACATTGTACATGGGAAAGAGACCCGAACATGCCTTGACGGACCATATTCAGGGTTGCCATCACATCCCGACGATAACATACGTTTTCCAAAATCATGCAATGTGATCCTGTTTTTTCGTACATATTGACTAAATCCCAAGATTCTTGCAGCGTTACTGTAGCAGATACTTCTACTCCAGCATATTTCCCTTGTTTCATGACTTCTAAAGCCATTGGAACGTGCCATTCCCAAGGTGTCGCAATAACCACACCATCAATGTCTGCACGCTTCGCCAAATTTTCAAAGTCGTGATCCCCTTTCTGATAAGCAACTGCAGGCTTGTGACCTTTGTCGGCAATCATCTTCTGTGCTATTTGAATGGCTTGAGGATCTACATCGCAAATAGCTACCACCTCGACATCATCGCGATATAAGGCCATTTCTAAATGATTTCGTCCACGAAGTCCTACGCCGATGAAACCTAAACGTACTTTCGTTTGTTGTATATCTTGTGCTTGAGCTAAGTGGGGCAGAATTGCTGCTCCTGAGGAATAAATGAGTGATTTAGCGATAAAATTTCTTCGCTTCATAGTATGATTAAATAGGTTATTAGATGTTGAAATTGAAATTTAATGAAATTACTCTTGTAAATTTATAAGAATTATAAAAAAATGAGCGACTCACCCAAAGTAAGCATCTTTCGAAAAGAGCATTTTAATGCAGCACACCGCTTGCACAATGCTGCTTGGAGCGAAGAAAAAAACAAAGAAATTTTCGGTTTGTGTAATAATCCGAACTACCACGGTCATAATTATGAATTAATTATTCAAGTTACTGGAACAATTAATCCCGAAACGGGTTATGTCATCGATACGAAAGTTTTATCGGATTTAGTACAACGTGAAGTTTGTAAGAAATTCGATCATCGAAATTTAAATTTAGATGTACCTGAGTTCGCCAATTTAAATCCTACAGCCGAGAATATCGCATTAGTGATTTACAATAAGTTAAGACCAAACATTGCCGCTGAATTAGATTTAAAAATCAAATTATATGAAACAGAAAGAAATTTCGTTGAATTCCCTGCTAATTGATACTGACCGTTTCTTGTTAACCGACGAAGAAATTGGAGACAATCACGTAGCCACCTCAATCGAGACACCGATGAGGGAGGATGCTTTTGTTCTTTCTGATGCAGAAAAAATCACTAAAATAGAATCTCACTTCCGTGAAATCATGTTGACCTTAGGTCTAGATTTGACAGATGATTCTTTGCGTGGCACACCTAAGCGTGTGGCTAAAATGTACATCGAAGAAATCTTCAGTGGCTTAAATCCAGCTAATGAGCCTAAAATCGCCTTGTTTGAGAACAAATTTGGCTACAATGAAATGCTAATCGAGAAAAACATCAGTTTTTACTCAAATTGCGAACATCACTTTGTACCTATCGTAGGTCGTACGCACATTGCGTACATCTCATCTGGCCAGGTGATTGGCTTGTCCAAGTTAAATCGGATCGTTCAGTATTTTGCTAAACGCCCACAGGTACAAGAGCGATTAACGATGCAAATTGCCAAATATTTGCAGAAGGTATTAGAGACAGAACATGTTGCCGTGTTCATTGATGCCAAGCACCTTTGTGTTTCTTCACGTGGAGTTAAAGATGATGCAACATCAACGATTACCTCATTTTATGGCGGTAAATTCCAAGAAGAAACGACTAAACGTGAGTTTTTAGATTCTCTTCATAACTAAGAAACTGTGGGAACTTTTATCATCGTGGGCGCAAGCCATGGAATTGGAGCAGCAACAGCAGCCAAACTTATGTCGGAAGGACATCAAGTAGTTAATATTGCACGTACTGCAAATCCCTCTTGTGAAAATCATACATGGGATGCTAATTCCGATGAGGCATTACCCACCGTTGAAGGCCCCATTGCTGGCATCGTATATAGTCCAGGTAGTATTGTTTTAAAACCTTTTCACCGTTTGACTCAAGAGGATTTCAAAGCTGATTTCCAACTCAATGTTCTGGGTGCAGTTAAAGCCATTCAAGCCTATTTACCCAATCTAAAACAAAATGGAGGTGGATCCATCGTTTTGTATAGTACGGTTGCTGTTCAAACGGGTATGGGATTTCATGCATCTATTGCGAGTTCCAAAGGGGCTATCGAAGGATTAACACGCTCGTTGGCCGCTGAATTAGCAAGCCAACAAATCCGTGTGAATGCAATCGCACCATCCCTAACAAATACCCCTTTGGCGGCAGGACTTTTAAACAGCCCAGAAAAGATTGAAGCGGGTGGAAAGCGACATCCATTGGGTCGGGTAGGAGAGTCGAGCGACGTAGCCAATTTAACTGCCTTTTTATTAGCCCCTGAGAATACATGGATTACCGGTCAAATTATCGGTGTTGATGGAGGAATGGGTAGCTTAAAACCAGCCTAAAGCTCGTTAAAGTGCTTTTGATTCATGGCCATGTTTTTGGCAGTCCATTCTATTTTCTTGGAGAATTCTTTTGTACGAATCGGACAATCTGCTATTTCACAATGTGAACAACATGCATCTAGACATGGGTCTACATGTACAAAAATCTCAATTTCCGTAGGCAATACCCGCCCCATGGTCACTTCGAAGTCATGTATTTCATCATGTACGCGACTCAAATCCCAATAACGTGGCAGGGTCAAATGACAATCAATGTGTAAATCACCACCATATTGTTGAATACGAAGGTTGTGTAGATCAATCCACGCGGCTTTTTGGTGTTGGGTAATCCAATCAATCACCTTATTAAAAACAGCGGGGTTTGTCTCATCCATTAAGGCCGCAACCGATTCTCGAATCAGTCGGATACCTTGCCAACACATCAACAGGGCAAAAACGATAGATGCCACTGCATCCACCCAAATCCATTGCGTGAAGAAAGTCAATCCCAAAGCAAATACGATTAATAGTCCATTGTATGCGTCTAAAGTCAAATGTTTTCCATCTGCAACCAATGCTGGCGAATGGGAGGATTTACCTATACGAACCAAATAAAAACCCATGAGTCCATTCAAAAAAGCAGACCCTAAGGAAACGTACATACCTAGATCTAAGCGCGTTAATGTAGGCGTGGAAATTAAATGTTGGGATGCATGTAGAAATATATAAGCAGATGCTAATAGAATAAGTACTCCTTCTAAACCCGAAGCAAAAAATTCAATTTTACCATGCCCATAAGGGTGGTTTAAATCACGTGGCAAGGAAGCTAAATACACGGAATAATAAGCAAAGGCCGCTGCTACTACGTTGATAATGGACTCTAAGGCATCTGTTAATATTGCAGTGGAGCCACTCAAGTAATAGGCATAAAACTTCGCTGCCATGATGAGCAAACTCAATACAAACGAAAAAATTATAAGCCTTTGTTTCATGCGCGTAAAATCTTAACAAAGATAGTATTTTTGTTGGATGGAACAGGAAGCAAACCCTTGGAAAACAATTCAAATCAGTACGCCATACGAAAACGATTGGATCCGTTTAGAGCATCATGATGTCATTAAACCCAATGGCGAACCCGGGATTTATGGTAAAGTACATTTCAAAAATCAGGCGATTGCTGTTTTACCTATTGACGCTGAAGGAAATACATACCTTGTAGGCCAATTTCGCTATACAATTAATGCCTATTCCTGGGAGTTGCCTGAAGGAGGGTGTCAAGACGAATCACCCTTAGATGCGGCGAAACGTGAACTCAAAGAAGAAACGGGCTTAATTGCGTCACAATGGACTTTATTAGGCGAAAATTATTTGTCGAATTCGGTGACGGATGAAAAAGCGATCTTGTTTTTGGCGACCGACTTACAATTCACAGAAGCAGAACCAGAAGACACGGAACAATTGCAGATTAAAAAAATCCCCGTTCAAGAAGCCATCCGAATGGCACTCAACGGGGAAATTAAAGATATATTGTCGATTACGACTTTGTTAACCTATGCATTAAAGGTCCCAGGATTGCATCTCCTTTAATTCATCGTAGTCGGTAAGATCGTATTTGATCGGTACGATACTCACGTAATTTTCCTCCAAAGCGTCTAAGTCGGTATTATTGCCCTTATCAAAATGCTCGATATCACCATCCATCCAATAGTAAGATTGGCCATAAGGATCTTTACGTTCGGCAAAACGCTCTCGATATACCGCATCAGCTTGCTTTACGACTTTAATTCCTTTAGGTGCGACATCGGATTTAGCTGGGAAGTTAACATTTAAGGTCAATCCTTTGGGTAAACCATGCACTAAAACTTGTTGGCTTATCTTAATAATGTAATCATGGCAATGGCTAAAATCTGCATCCGATTTGAAATCGCATAATGAAAATCCTATCGCCGGAATACCTTCCATGGCTGCTTCAATGGCCGCCGACATCGTTCCAGAATACAAAACGGATATGGAGGCATTAGAACCATGGTTGATTCCTGAAACAACTAAATCAATGTTGCGATCCTTTAAAATCAAGTGTTTTCCTATTTTCACACAATCCGCCGGAGTACCTGAACACTTATATGACTTCACATTCGGTCCAAAATCATGCGTTTCGGTCACTCGTAAAGGAACACCCATCGTGATGGCGTGGCCCATGCCCGACTGATGTGTATCGGGTGCGATTACGACTACTTCACCCATCTCCGACATGATTTCAGTTAAAACCCGAATTCCTTTGGAAGAAATAGAATCATCGTTGGCAATTAAAATAAGTGGCTTCATAGATTGTATATTTGAAAGCAATTTACAAATTTGAACGCATAAATTTAGCCTATGCAATTCCGAAAAGCCGACAATTCTGATATTCCTGTGATCCAACAAATCGCTGAAAAAGCTTGGCGCCCAACCTACGGTCATATACTATCTGAAGAGCAAACCATGTATATGCTGGACATGATGTATTCAAATGAGGTGCTAAAGAAACAAATGGATTCTAATATCGAATTTTATTTGGCTGTTGGTGAGCATCAGCCGCTAGGCTATTTCTCATTTGAAATAACAGAACCCGAACAAATAAAATTGCATAAGATCTATTTAGATCCAGATCATAAATCAAAAGGAACGGGAAGCCAAATCATTGAATTCGTTAAACAATATGCCTTGCAGGCAGGAGTGAAGAATCTTGAATTAAATGTCAATAAGTACAATTCAGCGGTTCAATTTTATGAAAAACTAGGTTTCACTCGGGCCAAAGAAATGGTCTTGGACATTGGGAACGGTTATGTAATGGATGATTTTGTTATGCAATTGAATCTAGCGCCAACTCAATAAGCGCTTGTATTTGACCTTCCGGATTACGGGAAAATTCATGTGTGATTCGGTTAGCTAAAATCGCATTCAATGAAATCATTTCATGACCCATGGATGAAGCGAATGCATAATAGGCTGCCGTCTCCATTTCGATATTGGTTATTAAATTCCCCTGAAATGGCTGTGCGGAAACATCCTGTAAGAAATTGGGCAACAAAGATTTCATTCGAACAGTTCTGCCTTGTGGAGCATAAAAACCTGGTGCAGTGAGCGTATAGCCCCGAAATGGAATAGCTGCGAATTTATTCAGAAGTTTGGAACTCGCTCTTGCCCCATAAAGCGGGAGTGGATAATGAATTAAATTCCCCCATTGGTTTAATGCATCAGCTTCCAACATATTTTCACCCGTAAAACCATAAAACTGTGCTAAATTATCAAATCCAATCGCAGCTTCTGAAACTAAGAACGAATCAACGGGTATATTTGCTTGAATGCTTCCTGAAGTACCAATTCGAATGAATTCCAGCGATTTTTTTGTCGCTTTTTCAAGACGCGTTTCAAAATCAATGTTGACAAGTGCATCTAATTCATTCAAAACAATTTCAACATTATCCGCGCCAATACCAGAAGAAATGACACCGATTCGTTTGCCTTTTAATTCTCCAAAATGACTCACAAACTCTCGTTTGTGAATTTTCACATCGATTCGATCAAAATATTGGGATACTTTAGGTACCCGTTCTGGATCTCCCACTAATATAATCTGATCAGTCACTTGATCTGGCTGAATTGCCAAATGATAAGAACTCCCGTCGGGATTAATAATTAAGTCGGTGGGTGAGAAATAGGTCATTCGCGAAATTATCGATAATTTTCGAATTCATATCCTTCACATGAATTGTAACAAAAAAGAAATACATCAAAAGCTCATGGAGCAATTGGAAGTCCAGATTCAACAAGCAAAACACGATTGGAGCCTTGCCAAAGAATCACGGGACTCGGATACAAAAAGCAGTGCAGGAGATAAGTATGAAACGGGACGTGAAATGATGCAGCGCGAAATGGATAAATTGAGTGCCAGTGTGGACATCTCCCAACAACAATTACAGAAATTAAAAGCCTTGGATCCGCTTAAATCCACTGATTTTGTTACACACGGGTCCTTAATCGAGACAAATTTTGAAACGTATTACATGGCCATTGGGATGGGGCAGATGCAGATCGCGTCAGAAACTATTTATGTAATTTCACCGGAATCACCCCTAGGAACTTTATTAATGGGAAAACGGGTAGGTAATACCATCGAATTACGAGGTCGTCAAATCAACATAAAGCAACTATCATGAAAAATGCACATTACCTTTATTTAGTCCTTTCTATCGTAGGTGGATCAATCACGGCCTACTACGTATTTATCGGTATGCAAGCCAACCACGGTCAATTCGATGTCATGAATTTCATCCAAAGTACATGGACATCAAATCCATACGCCAAAAGTTTGACTTTCGATTTTTGGACTGGCGCCATCGCAGGGACTTTATTTATGTTGGTGGAAGGTATTCGAATCAAAATGAAATACCTTTACCTATATTTAGCAGCCACCGTTTTAATAGGGTTTGCTTTTGCTTTTCCCTTATTTCTATTCGTTAGACATCGTCAATTAGCCTAAAATTATGGAAGAATACATCAATACATTTCCTGAAGCCACACAGAAAATTTTGCGCGAAGTGCGTGATGCAATTCGTTCTGTCGTTCCGGAAGGAACCGAAGAAACGATGGCCTATGGGATGCCCACGTTTAAGTACAAGAAAAATTTGGTTCACTTTGCCGCGTGGAATAATCACTTGGGTTTTTATCCCACGCCCAAACCCTTGGTCGTTTTTCAAGAACGATTAAATGCCTTTGAAGGATCCAAAGGGGCCGTTAAGTTCCCTTATCATTTACCCATGCCTATCGAATTAATTAAGGATATCACGCGTTTTCGCGTGGAAGAAGTCAGCAAATAAAAGATGAAATACATCGCAATTATTCTACTCTTTACTTCGAGCACCCTTTTGGCGCAAGATAATCTGGAGAAAATCAATCGTTTTTTGCCTACCGTCGACTCGCTTTTTAAGGTACAGGCAAAACAATCACATATGCCTGGTTTGGTCTATGGGATCATGTATCAAGGAAAAATAATCCATTCGAAGGCGTTGGGGAATGCGCAACTTGAATCGGCTATTTTAGCTGATACTTCAATCGATTTTCGAATTGCATCGATGTCCAAAAGCTTTGCCAGTATGGCCATTTTGCAATTACGGGATGCCGGGAAATTGCGACTAGATGATCCGGTCAAACAATATATCCCTGAATTAACACAAACAAAATCCCTAACGTCAGATGCGCCTGAAATTACCATTAGGAACTTATTGACCCACGGAGCAGGATTTCCGGAAGATAATCCTTGGGGCGACCGCCAACTAGGTATTACGGATGAGGCCTTTGAACAAATGTTGAGAAAGGGGATAAAATTCTCCACGAATCCAGGTGTAAGTTACGAATACAGCAATATGGGATTTGCTATGCTAGGCCTCATCATCAAAAAGGTCAGTGGTATGTCTTATCAAAAGTATATTACCGAGCGAATTTTCAAACCTTTGGGCATGTATAATACCTATTGGGAATATTCAGATATTCCGGCAAAGAAATTAGCTCATGGGTATCGATGGCTTTCTGGGAATTGGGTTAAACAACCCATGGAACATGATGGAGCCTATGGTGCCATGGGAGGATTGATTACGACCTTGGCAGATTTCAGTAAGTATGTGGCTTTACACCAAAGTGCATGGCCAGAACGTGATGGGATAGACAAAGAACCCTTGAAACGAAGTTCCTTACGTGAAATGCAATTTCCTTGGAATATGAATAGTTTTATTCCAAAATATAATTACCCTAATGGAAGAAAAGCTCCTGCATATCTTGCTTATGGTTATGGCTTAAGCTTTTTGAAAGATGATTTAGGACGCAGGTCGATCGGACATTCAGGCGGATTGCCGGGTTTTGGTAGCAATTGGCGAATATATCCAGATTATGAAATTGGAATAATTTCCTTTGCGAATGTCACTTATGCGCCTACGAGTTTTATTAATTTGAAAGTAATGGACTCGCTCTTTGCCTCAACACACATTAAACCGCGTCCTTTAGCGGCATCAGCGATTTTAAAACAAAGACAGGCCGAGTTAATGCGTCTATTACCTGAATGGAGAAATGCATCTCAATCTGGCATCTTTGCAGAAAACTTCTTTCTTGATTACTTCCCTGATATGTTGAGAATGGAAGCTGAGCCTTTGTTTAAGGAAATTGGGGCAATTAAGAAAGTGTATGAAATCGTACCAGAAAACAATTTGAGAGGGACATTTGAGGTAGAAGGAGCGAATGGTTCGCTCGAAATCTATTTCACGCTTAGCCCTGAAAATCCTCCTTTGATTCAAGAATATCATATTCAGAAAAAGAAAATGGCTCAAGATTGAGCCATTTTTTTCTTTTCGATTTTTTCATTTCTGCCAAAGGATTTAAAACCCAGTTCCGGCGAATAACCCACCGAGTTCTTAGAATAATATCCTTTTTCGTTGTAGGGACGTTTGCGTGGATGTTCTTTGCATTCCTTTGAACAAGCTCCTTCCATTTCCTTTAGGCAAGTTGGGCATATCGCTAAATGCTCATTGCATTCTGGATTAGCACAATTGACCATGTGATCTGAGCGTTCATTACACACATGACATGTAGAAATTACTTCAGGATTGACTGAATTCACCGGAGTTGCCACGCGATTATCAAAAACATAACACGATCCGTCGAAATCCTCACCGCCTTCTTCTAGACCATATTTGATGATTCCACCGTGCAATTGATATACATTTTCAAATCCTTGATCCAATAAATAGGCAGAAGCCTTTTCACATTTGATACCACCCGTACAATAGGTAATGACCTTTTTACCTTTCAGGTGTTCGATTTCTTGCACGTGGTTCGGCAAATCACGTAAGTTCTCCATATCAAAGGTATAAGCACCTTTGAACTTACCAAGTTCATGCTCATAGTTGGAACGCATATCTACCAAAACGACATCGGGATCGTTTTTCAACATCTCCTTGAATTCTTTTGGCTTCAGATGTTTACCTGTTTTCACACGGGGATCAACCGGCAGGTCGGAGTGCACAATTTCAGCTTTCACACGTACGTGAAGCTTATTAAATGTATGCACATCAGACGATTCGATTTTGAAATCAAAATCGGTTCCTGCAAAAATGGGATCCTGTTCTAACCAAGACATGTAAGCATCACAGTCGGCTTTCAGCCCAGAAACCGTTCCATTTAAACCTTCTGCAGCCACGATCACACGGCCAAGGAGATTGTTTTCGATGCAAAAAAGGTGGTGTTTGACACGATACTCCTCGGGATTAGGAATAGGAGTATAGTTATAATAAAGTAATACACTGTAAGGCTTCATCTTCAACATGATTTACAGATTAAACAAAAAATTTCGTGACGATGGGGAGATTCGAACTCCCATACCTAAAACGGCACTACCACCTCAAAGTAGCGTGTCTACCAATTTCACCACATCGCCAAAAACGGTTAGTAAAATTACCAAATATTTACTTACTTGCCAACAATTCAATCATATCAAAATTATCAAGTAATGGCTTTAGAACTAAGCGGAAAACTTATTAAGAAAATGTCTGAGGTTACGGGAACAGGCA